>Ga0315282_10006371_pt1 | contig 19781 bp, 15 predicted proteins | sample YL17G07_20_MG_FD_203693 | JGI IMG/M metagenome (GOLD analysis project Ga0315282, IMG submission 203693) | Sediment microbial communities from Yellowstone Lake, YNP, Wyoming, USA - YL17G07_20 | ecosystem: Environmental > Aquatic > Freshwater > Lake > Sediment | place: USA: Wyoming | collected... | reverse complement strand
CGCATGAGACAGAACCTTCACCTACTTGTGGTTGCAGCGGCCCTCTTTGTTGCCGGCGGTCCAACGACAGCGGGAGAAGCAGCGAACGCCGATTTCGTCGTCGCGCCCGACGGCAACGATGCCAACCCCGGCACGGCGGCCAAGCCGTTCGCCACGGTGGCTAAGGCTCGGGACGCCGTGCGAGCACTCGTGGCCGCGGGTCCGCAGAAGGACGTGGTGGTGCTCATTCGCGCCGGCGTGTACGAGCTGGCGGAACCGCTCGCGTTCGGGCCGGCCGATTCGGGCACGGAAGCGAACTCCATTACGTACATGGCGCAACCCGGCGAGAAGGCCGTCATCAGCGGTGGCAGACGCCTCACGGGCTGGAAGCACGGCGAAGGGAATCTGTGGACAGTGGAACTCGCCGACGTGAAGGCGGGGAAGTGGTTCTTCAGACAACTGTACGTGAACGGCCAGCGCGCGACGCGCGCCCGCTATCCGAGCGGCGGCAAGTGGCTCACGGTCAAGACCTGCTCGCCCGACTGCAAAGTCCTGAGCTTCAACGGCGCGCTGCCGGCGGAGAACCTCGGCGGCAAAGACGTGGAACTGCTGATGCTCCAGAATTGGTCCATATCGCGCGCGGTCATCGCCTCGTCCGACGCCAAACAGCTCACGTCGGCCACGCCCATTGGCTGGATCGGTCACGGCGGCATGACCTGCGCCAGCCCTGGCAAGCCCACGTGCCTGGAGAACGCGCGCGTGTTCCTCGACCAGCCCGGCCAATGGTGCCTCGAACGCGCCACGGGCACGTTGAGCTACCTTGCGAAGGACGGCGAAGACCCCAACCAGCTCGCCATTGTGGCCCCGCTGCTGGAGAACCTGATTTTGGCCGGCGGCACGAAGGACAAGCCGGTGCGCAACCTGCGCTTTACCGGGCTGAGCTTCGAGCACACGGAGTTCCCCATGCCGTCGTTCGGCTATTCGGAGATTCAGGCCGGTCATTACGGGCCGAACATGAAGCAGCCCACGCACGTTCCCCCGGTCGCGCTTGAGTTCGTCTACACGAGCGGCTGCAGAGTGGAGCGCTGCCGGATCGCGCACACCGGTTCGGCGGGCGTCGGCTTCGGCGCGGGCTGCCAGCGGAATGCCGTTGTCGGCTGCGAGATCACCGACATCGGCGGCAACGGCGTGGTGGTCGGTTGGCGCACCAAGGGCACGCTCAAGAAAGGCAACGAAGGGTCGCTCGACGCCGACTGGGACGACCCCACGGACGCGCCCGCCGCCAACGAGGTCGCGAACAACCACATCACCCGCTGCGGCGCGTTCAGCTACGGCTCCGTCGGCGTGTTCGCGGCGTTCTCGGCGGACACGAGGATCGCGCACAACGAAATCCACGACATGCCCTACACGGGCGTGTCCGTCGGTTTCCGCTGGAACACGACGCCCACGACGCAGTGCCGCTGCATTGTGGAGCACAACCACATCTACGACGTGATGAAGGCGCTGGCCGACGGCGGCGGCATCTACTCGCTGGGCCTGCAGCCCGGCACGGTCATGCGCGGCAATCTGATCCATGACGTGCACCGCAGCGGCGTGGCTCAAGGCGGCGCGCCCAACAACGGCTTCTTTGTGGACGAAGGCAGCAAGAGTTTCCTCTTTGAGGAGAACGTCGTCTACGCGACCAGCGGCGAGCCCGTGCGCTTCAATAACTGCCAGCGCGGCTTCCATACGTGGAAGGACAACTGCTTCGGCATCCGCGTGGCGGCCAAAGGCAAGCTCGGGAACGGGCTGTACTGTGACGGCAGCACGGCCTTCGTGGAAGCGGCTCACGCGGCGGATATCGAGCCGCAGCAACTGACTGTCGAGGCGTGGATCAACATGGCGGAGTTCCCCGCGGGCAAGGACGCGCGCCGCTGGATTGTGGCCAAGAATGCGAACGAATGGGCGGAAGGACACTACGCGCTGATGATTGACGGCGACACGGCCGGGGCATACCTGGATATCGGCGGCGGCGAGAAGAACAGCTATTCCGCCTGGAGCGAGAAGGGCGCACTGAAGCTGAAGCAGTGGCAGCATCTCGCGATGACATACGATGATGCGACGCTCAAGGTCTATGTTGATGGCAAGGCCGTGGCGTCGGTGAGCATCAAGAAGCCGCGCACGGCCGGCAATGGCCCGCTCAACATCGGGCGCAGGCCGGACGGCTTCGTGTGCTTCAAGGGCATCATTGACGAGGTCGGGCTGTACCGCCGCGCGATGCCGGAGGCCGAGATCGCGGAGCACTTCGCCAAGCCCGCCGAGGCCGCGAGCGCGAAGGACGGAAGCCTTGTGCGCCGCTGGAGCTTCGATGACGAGGCGAAGAACAGCGATACCGTCGAGAAGATCAAGGCTCACGCGGGGTTAGAAGAACCCTACCGGACGGAGTTGATAGGTAAATAGCCGGGTGTAGGGCTGCCGGCTTCCAGCTTCCCCCGTATCGTGCTTGCCAATCGAACGCCATCGGGTAGTATAGTGGTCGCCGTACGGGCCTGCTATGGATCGGTAGGTTTGGTTCTGCAGTCTCCAAGCAACACCAGATCGGCGCAGAGAACAACATAGGGTTTCCGGCAAGCCGCCCGCCACGGAAGCCCGAGAGCAAGACCAGAGCGGGGAACAAGTGAATAGGGACAAAGCGTTGCGGCGCGCGGGCCTTGTCGGCGCAAGCCCGCAACTCATAGCAGTGGAGCAGTGAGCACCATGGAAAGCAGTGATCTGTTGCGGTTGGTGGACTCGATTCATCGGGACAAGGGCATCGCCAAAGAGCTGTTGTTCGAGGCTATCGAGCAGGCGTTATTGACGGCGTCCCGCAAGCGCTGGGGGCCGCATGGCAACCTGAGCGTTACGATCAACCGCATCAGCGGCGAAATCGAGGCGTACGAAGACGGCCGCCGGATGGACCCCAACACCTTCGGCCGCATCCCCGCTCAGACCGCCAAACAGATCATGATCCAGAAGATCCGCGAAGCGGAACGGGACGTCATCTTCGCCGATTATGAGGCCAAGATAGACACGCTGGTCAACGGCACCGTGCAGCGCTTCGACAAGGGCGCCATCATCGTCAACCTGGGCCGTACCGAAGGCATCATCCCCCGGCAGGAACAGGTCTTCAACGAACAGTACCGGGCCGGCGACCGCATCCGCGCGTACGTGGTGAAGGTGCAGAAGAAGGGACAGAAAGTGATGATTATCCTGTCCCGCACGCACCCGAACCTGGTCAAGGAGCTGTTCGTCGTCGAGGTGCCCGAGATCGGCGACCGCATCGTCGAGATCAAGGGCATTGTGCGCGAGCCGGGCCACCGCACCAAGATCGCCGTCCATTCCTCGGACATGAAGGTTGACGCCATCGGCGCCTGCGTCGGTGTCCGCGGTACGCGCATCCGCAACATCGTCGAGGAGCTCAACGGCGAGAAGATTGATATCGTGCGCTGGAACGAGTCGCAGGATATCTTCATCCGCAACGCGCTCTCGCCCGCGGAGATCTCCGCCGTCGAGCTGGACCGCGAGACGCAGCGCGCGCGGGTCATCGTCCCGGACGACCAGTTGTCCCTCGCCATCGGCAAGAAGGGCCAGAACGTGCGGCTGACGGCCAAGCTGACGCACTGGCACATTGACATCATGACCGAGGAGCAGGCGCGCAGGGTCCGCGAGGCGGAGCGCGCCGAGGTGTACAAGATCCCGATGCTGCCCGCCGGCATGGCCGAGAAATTCCTGCTGGCAGGGCTGACCAGCCTGCGTGCGCTCCTCTACAAGGGCGCGGAGCACATCGAGACGATGTATTCGCTCACTCCGGAGGAAGCGGCGGCGTTGATCGAGTACGCCAGAAAACGTGAGGAGGAGTTGGCAGCCGAACGCGCGGCGGCGCAAGCCGAGGCCGCGGCCCTGGCGGCGCTGGCCAAGATTGCGGCCAGTGCGACGCCCGAGGGTGAGATTACGGTGGCCCCGGGAGTCCCGGGGGCGCCCGAGGGTGCGGCGCCGGTCGCGCCGGCTGCGGAAGAAGTGCCGGCGGCGCCGGCGGCGCCTGCCGTGCCTGCCGCGGAGGAAGCGGCCGGGGCAGCGATAGACGCAAAGGGCGGCCCGCGGTGAGGACGAGGGGCCGCCAACACCTGCGGGGCGCCGGGCGCGAGAGCCGGACCCGTCAGGGAGGATTTGCCGTGGTCAGTTGAACGCCTTCCGGCCAGTGACGCCGGCGGGCCTGCCGCGGCGTAACTGGGCAAGGCGCGTGCCCGTTTCTCGGACGCGCCGGAAGGACTGGATGAGCAGTAAGACGGAGAAGCCGGCGGCTCCAGCCGGGATCAAACTGCACGAACTGGCCAAGCAGATGGACGTGCCCAGCAAGTTGCTGCTGGAAAAGGCCATCGAGCTGGGCATCAAGGTCAAGAGCCACTCCAGCCTGCTGACGCCAGGCCAGGCTGACCGTCTGCGCGTCAAGCTCGGCGGCGGCAAGAAGCTCAAAGCCGAACTCGAAGAGAGCAAGACCCGCCTCGCTCTGGCCAAGAAGACGAAGGCGGGCGCCAAAGGCGGCAAAGGCGACACCGCTGCCGCGGTGGCCGCGCCTGGAGCCACCCTGGCGGCCATGCCTGCTGCTCCCGTCTCCGCTGCCCCGGTCACCGAGACGCAGCGCGGCATCACGGGCCTCGCCGAGGAACTCGGCATCGCCGCGCCGCCACCAGCGCCCCCCGCGGCCCCTCCAGCGGCCGAGGCGACGCCCTCGCCTGAGACCGCCGCGCCGGCAGAGCCGGGAACAATGACCGCGGCCGTTGAGCCGGCCGCTGCGGCCGTGGCCGAATTGCCGGCGGGTGAAGTGGCCGCGGAGCCGGGCGCCGAGGCGGCGTCGCCGGCGGAATCAACCACGGTGGAACTACCGGCCGCGGGGAGTTCGGCCGCCGCGCGTGCCGTCCCGTCCGCGCCCGCAAAACCTGGAACAGCCAAACGGATTCTGGCGGGCCGCGAGGTCGCGCCGCCCATTCAGCGCGTGGCGCGTCACGATCCCCGCTTCGGCGTGGTTGTGCCGGCGCCGGCGGAGAAACCCGCGACGGCTGTGGCCAAGGGCCGCAGAGGCGAGACGGTGCAGGTCGAATCGAAGACGCTGGACGACTTCAAGCCGCAGGTGTCGTACCCATCCATCCCGGAGAACCTTGGGGACGACGAGGAACGGGGCCGTGCCGTCGGGCGCGTCGGCGTGCGCCGCGGCATGGGCCGTGCCATGCCGGGGATGAAAGGCATTGCCAAGGGGCCGCGCCGCGGCGTGGCGCTGCTGCAGGAAGACGACCGCCATCGCGGCGGGCGGCGGCCGAAGCAACGGATGCTGGCGCCGAAGCCCACCGTCAAGCGCGAAGGGCCGGCCGACGTGACTTCGCCGGTGAACATCAAGGCGCTCTGCGAGGCGCTGGGCATCAAAGCCGCCGACCTGATCGGGAAGTTCTTCCAGCAGGGCAAGACGGTGACGATCAACACCATCCTGTCCGACGGCGATGCCGAGATTTACGCCCTCGAATTCGACCCGCTCAAGCACGGCGTCGTCATCAAGAAAGCCCGCGACATCGAGGAGGAAATGCTCAAGGCCGCCGACGTGCCGGACGAAGCGAGCGAACGCAAGCCGCGCGCCCCCGTCGTCACCATCATGGGCCATGTGGACCACGGCAAGACCTCGCTCCTCGACTACATCCGCCACACCAAGGTGGCGGCGGGCGAGGCCGGCGGCATCACGCAGCACGTCGGCGCGTACAAAGTCCGGCATAGCAAGGGCGACATCACCTTCCTCGATACGCCCGGCCATCGCGCGTTCACCGAGATGCGCGCGCGCGGCGCCAACGTCACGGATGTCGTGGTCTTGGTGGTCGCGGCCAGCGACGGCGTGATGCCGCAGACCGAGGAAGCCATCAGCCACGCCAGGCAGGCCCAGAAGCGGATCGTCGTCGCCCTCAACAAGGTGGACCTGCCCGAAGCCGACCCGAACCGGGTCAAGGGACAGCTCGCCGCCAAGGAGCTCTTCGTCGAAGGCTACGGTGGCGACGTGGGCTGCGTGGAGGTGTCTGCCAAGACCGGCAGCGGTGTGGACGACTTGTTGGACCGCATCCTGCTCGAAGCCGAGATGATGGAACTCAGGGCCAACCCCAACAAGCCCGCCGTGGGCACGGTGGTCGAGGCCCACAAGGACCAGGGACGCGGCATCGTCTGCACGCTGCTGGTGCAGGAAGGCTGTCTGCGCCCGGGCGACGTGGTCATCTGCGGGCATGCCTTCGGCACGGTGCGGCAACTGCTGTCCGATACCGGCCGCCAACTGGAGGAGGCGGGACCGAGCACGCCGGTGCTGGTGACGGGCTTGAGCGATGTGCCGCTGCCGGGCGAACGCTGCCACGTGCTGCAGTCCATCAAGCAGGCCGCGGAGATCGCCGAGCAGCGCGCGATGCGCATGCGCCAGGAAGGACTGGTGAAGCGCATCCACGTGACGCTCGAAACGCTCAGCGACATGCTGGCGCAGGGGAGCATCGCGGCTCTCAAACTGGTGCTCAAGGTGGACGTGCAGGGCTCGCTGGCGCCGCTGCGGAACGCCATTACGGAGTTGTCCCGCAGCGATGCGCGCATTGACATCCTGCATGACGGCGTGGGCGCCATCAACGAGACCGACGTGCTGCTGGCCGACGCGTCCGATGCCATCGTCATCGGGTTCGGTGTGCCGGCCGATCCGAACGCGCGCCGTTTGGCCGAAGAGCGGAACGTGGACATCCGGCTGTACAGCATCATCTACGACGTGGTGGATGAAGTCCGCAAGGCGCTCGAAGGCCTGCTCAAACCCATCGAGAAGGAAGTCATCCAGGGCCACGTCACCGTGCGGCAGCTTTTCCGAATCTCCAAACTCGGCACCATTGCCGGTTGCTTCGTCAACGACGGTGTGGTGACCCGCCACAGCAACATTCGGCTCACCCGCGAGGGGAAGACGGTGTGGACGGGGAAGATCGGCAGCCTCAAGCGCGTCAAGGACGACGCCAAGGAGGTGCGCGCGGGCTTCGAATGCGGCATCAAGCTCGACGGCCACGACGACATCAAGGCCGGCGACGTGCTGGAAGCCTTCACCACGGAGCAGGTGAAGAGAACCTTGGACTAAGCCCGATGCCGGTTACCGGACCGCGGATGCGGGAATCGGCATCCGGAACCCGGTATCTGGACTCTGCCATGTGGATTGCCGTCGTACGCCTGGAGTTGCTCATCCCGGGCTCCCGCAGCCTGAAGGACCGCCGTCAGGCGGTGCGGAGCCTGAAGGAGCGCCTGCGCAATCGCTACGGCGTCGCCTGCGCGGAAGTCGGGGACCTGGGGAGCTGGAACCGCGCGGCACTGGGCATCGCCGCTGTCGCCAACGAGAAGCCGCTGCTGCAGGAGATGGCGGATGACATTGCGCGCTATGCGCAGAACGATCCGCGGGTGCAGGTGACGGGCGTGGAGCGCGATTTCGCGAACTACGGGGAGCAGGATTGAGGCACATGGGCATTCGCAACGAACGTCTGAAAGAAGTCATCCGTGAGGAGTCCGCGCAGACGATTACGCAGGACCTCGCCGACCCGCGCCTGGGTTTCTGCACGGTGACACGCGTGACGCTCACCGACGACCTCGCGTATTGCACAGTCTACGTCTCGGTCCTGGGCAACGAAGGCGCCAAGTCGCGGACCATGCACGCGCTCCAGGATGCCCGCGGGCTGCTGCAAGCGCGCATCGCCAGGCGCATGAAGACGCGCACCACGCCCCACGTGACGATCGAACTGGACGAGACCATCGAGCATTCCATTAACATTCTCAGCAAGATCAAGGAAGCCCGGGCGTCAGACCCCGACGGCGGCAAGGGCGAGAGTCCGGCTACGTAATCCGCAGTTGGTGCAATATCCGTGTGCGGGTATAATGCGGCGCCAGGCAAGCAAGGAGGACACGGGCATGCGCGCGCTGCTGATCTGCACTCTGGCCGTTGCTCTCGCGGGGCCGTTGAGCGGCTGCAAGAGGCCCGACATGCCAAGCCTCACCGGGATCAACAAGTTCCACGATATCACCCAGGTCCGCAAAGGCATGTCGCCCAACGAAGTGCGCCGCGTGCTGGGCTCGAAGTACAAAGAGATCTACGAGGAAGGCATCCAGGGGATGGACGGCGGCAACTTTATCTGGGAGTACCCCGAAGGGCGCGTGTACTTCAGCATGGATGGCGTGGTGCGCACGGTGCCGTTCCAGTAGGCGCACTGCAAGGCACGCACGCGCACGGCCAAATCTTCCGTTTACGACGGACCTTAACCGGGTACGCTGACGTGTGGTTTCGCCCGTTCTTGAGCGGGCTCTTGGCTCCTGGCTCTTAGCTCCCTGAAAGGGCGTTGCAGAAGGAGGGCCAGGAGCGGCGGGCTAAGAGCCGACAACCAACAGCGAGTGTCAGGAGAGAGTGCCATGCCCATGGTCGCCATGCGCCAACTGCTCGATCACGCCGCCGAGAACGGCTACGGAGTGGGCGCCTTCAACGTCAACAACATGGAACAGATTCAGGCCATCATGGAGGCCGCCAAGGAGACGGAATCGCCGGTCATCATCCAGGCCAGCCGCGGCGCCAGGAAGTACACCAACGACCGCTTCCTCTACCATCTGATGATCGCCGCGGTGGAACTGTACCCGCAGATTCCCGTCGTCCTCCACCAGGACCACGGCAACTCGCCGGACACCTGCAAGAGCGCCATCGAACTCGGCTTCACGTCGGTGATGATGGACGGTAGCTTGAAGGAGGACGCCAAGTCGGCGGCGGATTTCGACTACAACGTGAAAGTGACCAAGGCCGTGGTGGACGCGGCGCATCCGAGGGGCGTGTCGGTTGAGGGCGAACTGGGCTGCCTGGGCCATCTGAGCGGCGCGGCGGGAGAGAAGGAAGACGGGCACGGCGTCGAGGGGAAGCTGAGCCGAGCGCAGATGCTGACCGACCCCGACGAGGCCGCGGAGTTCGTCAAGCAGACGGGCGTGGACGCGCTGGCGGTCGCCATCGGCACGAGCCACGGCGCGTACAAGTTCTCCAGCAAGCCGACGGGCGACGTGCTGGCGATGGAGCAGATCGAGAAGATTCACAGGAAGCTGCCTACCACGCACCTGGTCATGCACGGCAGTTCGTCGGTGCCGCAGTCGCTGCAGGACATCATCAACAAATACGGCGGCAAGATCAAACCGACCTTCGGCGTGCCGGTCGAGGAGATCCAGCGCGGCATCAAGCACGGCGTGCGCAAGGTCAACGTGGACACGGACTGCCGCCTGGCCATCACCGGCGCGATCCGCAAGGTCTTTGGCGAGACGCCGGACAAGTTCGACCCGCGCGATTACCTCAAGCCCGCGCGCGAGGCGATGCAGGCGGTCGTCAAGGAGCGGATGATCCAGTTCGGCCAGGCCGGCTGGGCCTCCAAAGTCAAAGCCAGGCCGCTGTCGGAAGTGGCCAAGCTGTACCGCTGACAGCCTGCCGTGACAAGAAGGAGTGGCCGTTATGGCGACGGTCAAGGGCAAGGTGAAGTGGTTCAACGACCAGAAGGGCTTCGGTTTCATCCAGCGCGAAGACGGCGGCAAGGATGTATTCGTCCATCATACGGCGATTAACGCGTCCGGGTTCCGCACTTTGGCGGAAGGCCAGATCGTCGAATTCGACGTGATCGAAGACGCGAAAGGCCCGAAGGCGCAGAACGTGATGGTGATGCAGCAGGCCGAATCCAAGCCCCCGGTACAACCCGCGCACCCGTAAGCCCGGCCCGGCCGCCCCGCCCGGCCCACGCCCCAACCACGGGACGCCACCGAATCGCCGTGCGTTCCCGGTTTCTCCGTTGGATTATGCCCCTGTTCGCGCAACAATATGTGCGACTGCGGAGGGGGAGGCGATCCTCATTGCCGGGACGATGCGGCATCATGTTGAAGTGGCTTCCCTGCTTGTTCGCGGCACTCGGCCTTCTCGGCCTGGCCGCATGGCTTGCCTGCGGCCCCTCCGTTTCCCTCGCGTATCGTGAACCCGACGCCGCAGCCGGCGGCCAGAACGCAGGCCAGGGCAAGCGCGCCGGCCCCGTCGGCGAACTGACCCCCGGGCCGGGGAAGCCGGCGGAACTGCCCGGCGACTGGCCCTGCTTCCGCGGCAGAAAACGCGACAACGTCTGCGCCGACGGCGTGCGCCTGGCGCGGAGCTGGCCCGACAAGGGTCCGCGCGTCTTCTGGTCCCTGGACGTTGGCGAAGGCTATGCGGGCGCCGCGGTGTGGTCGGGGCGCGTGTACCTGCTCGACTACGACCGCGAGCGGCAACGCGACACCGTGCGCTGCCTGTCGCTCGAAGACGGCGCCGAGATCTGGCGGTACGCGTACCCGGTCACGGTGAAGCGCAACCACGGCATGTCGCGCACCACGCCGGCGGTGACGGAGAAGTTCCTGGTCGCGCTCGGCCCCAAATGCCACGTCACCTGCCTGGAATCCACGACCGGCAAGCTCCTGTGGTCGAAGGACCTGGTCAGCGAGTTCGGCACAGTGGTGCCGCAGTGGTATGCCGGCCAATGCCCGCTGATTGAGGACGGCAAAGCGATCCTCGCCCCCGGCGGCGACGCGCTGCTGATTGCCGTGGATTGCGCCACCGGGCAGACAGTCTGGCGCACGCCCAATCCGCGCGGCTGGAATATGACGCACTGCTCCGTCGTTCCGATGGCGATCCAGGACCGGCGCATGTACGTCTATTGCGGCAGCGGCGGTGTGGCAGGCGTGGCCGCGGATACCGGCGAGGTGCTCTGGGAAACCGACGCGTGGACAATCGCGATCGCCACGGTTGCCTCGCCGCTTCCCATCGGTGATGAGCGCCTGTTCTTCTCCGGCGGCTACGACGCGGGCAGCATGATGATGCGGTTGAAGCCGGACGGGCAGAAGTTCACGCCGGAGGTGCTCTTCCGCCTCAAAGAAAACGTCTTCGGCGCAACGCAGCAGACGCCCATCCTGTACGAGGATCATATCTACGGCGTGCGGCCCAAGCCCAGCGGCGAACTGGTGTGCCTGGACCTCGAGGGCAAGGTGCTGTGGGCCAGCGGCACGGCGCACCGGTTCGGCCTGGGTTCGTTCCTGCTCGCCGACGGCCTGCTGTTTGTGCTGGATGACAATGGGAAGCTGGCGCTGGTCGAGGCCAGCCCGAACGGTTTCAACCTGCTGGCACAGGCGCAGGTGCTGAACGACCACGAGTCCTGGGGACCGCTGGCCATGGCGGGCGGCAGGCTGCTGGCGCGCGATCTGACGCATCTGGTGTGCCTGGACGTGGCTCAAGCCGCGAAGTGAGGCGGATGTGGACGCGCAGGGCGGGACGAGAGGGGCCTGGTTGAAATGGGGCGGCCTCATCGGCGCGCTGGTCGTGCTTGGCGCGCTTGCCGCGGTGCTCGTGACGACGGGCAAGCCGGGCGTCAGCGCCAAGAGCACGTTGCGGTACGAGATGGCGCCGCTGCGGCAGGTTGACCGCGCCCTGGTCAAGTACGCCGAAGAGCGGCGCATCGAGACGGGCTTCACGGCGGTCGGGGGCCTGGCGCTGCGGCCGGATGGGTCGGTGCTTGTGGCCGGCGACAGCGCCGTGCGCACCTTCGCGCCGGATGGCAAGCGGGCCGGGGAGATCAGGCTCTCGGGTCCGGTGCGCTGCGTGGCCACCGATGAGGCGGGCAAAGTCTACGCCGGCCTGCGGGACCATGTGGAAGTGTACGATGCGCAGGGAACGCCGGCGGCCAGATGGGACAGCCTGGGAGAGAAGGCGAGGGTGACGGGCCTGGCGGTGGCCGCGGACGACGTGTTCGTCGCCGATTCCGGCGGCCGCGTGGTGGTGCGCTGCGACAAGACGGGCAAAGTGCGGAACCGCATCGGCGCGCGCGATCCGGCAAAGAACGTTCCCGGCCTGGTCCTCCCCAGCGAGTACCTCGATGTCGCGCTCGGTCCCGGCGGCCTGGTGTACGTCAACAACACCGGCCGCCACAGGATCGAAGCGTACACGGTGGACGGCGACCTGGAGCACCAGTGGGGCAAGTTCTCGATGGACGTGGACGGCTTCTGCGGCTGCTGCAATCCCATCAGTTTTGCGTTGCGGCCGGGAGGCGGCTTTGTGACCAGCGAGAAAGGCATTGCGCGCGTGAAACTGCTCGACGCGGACGGCAACCTGGAGTGCATCGTGGCCGCGCCCGAGTCGTTTGCCGAGGACGCGCACGGGGTTGACGTGGCGCTGGACGGGAAAGGCCGCGTGTACGTGCTCGATACCGGTACGCGCGCGGTGCGCATCTTCAGCCGGCGAGGGGAAGAGGAGAAGAAGTGATGGCTGGCACAGAGAACGCTCCTTCGCGCCGCGAGTTCCTCCGCGCCGGCTTGCAGGGCGCCGCGCTGCTGGGTCTGGGCGGCCTCGCCGGCAAGCTGACGACGCGGTCCACGTCGGGAAAGACCGTCTGGCAGATAGACCCGTCCAAGTGCATCCAGTGCGAACGCTGCGCCATCAACTGCGTGCTGACGCCGTCGGCGGTGAAGTGCGTCCACGCGTTCAACCTCTGCGGCTACTGCGAGCTGTGCACGGGGTTCTTCGAGCCGAAGCCGAATGCGCTCAACACCGGCGCCGAGAACCAGTTGTGCCCCAGCGGCGCGATCGGGCGGAAGTTCGTGGAGGACCCGTATTTCGAGTATGTGATTGATGAGACGCTCTGCATCGGCTGCTCCAAATGCGTGAAAGGCTGCACGTCCTTCGGCAACGGATCCTTACACATGCAGGTGCGGCACGACCGCTGCCTGAACTGCAACGAGTGTTCTATCGCGGTCTCGTGTCCGTCCAATGCGTTCGTGCGCGTGCCGGCCAGCCACCCGTACCTCCTCAAGGGCAGAGAGAGCGCATGAAGCGTCTCATTGCGGGTTGCGGATTGCGGATTGCGGCTTTGCGGCGCTATCGGCTATTGGCTATTGGCTGTTGGCTATTGGTCTTCGGCGCCGGGGGGATATGTTCGGCCGAAGAGCGCTTCCCGCCGCCGGATTTCACGACGTCCGGGTACCAGATGCCGTCGCCCACGACACCGCCGGCGCGCGCCATGGGCTACGAAGTGCTCGATTGCGCCGCGCTGGCGCTCGCCTTGAGCGCGGCGACGTGGCTGGTCTTCCGCAAGCGTTCGCGGCGCGGCGTCTTCTGGCTGATGCTGTGCTCCGTGGCGTACTTCGGGTTCTGGCGCAAAGGCTGCGTGTGCCCCATCGGCGCGATCCAGAACGTGGCGCAGGCCCTCGCCGACTCGAGCTTCGTCCTGCCCACGGCGGTCGCGCTGTTCTTCTTCCTGCCGTTGGTCCTCGCACTGTTCTTCGGCCGGACCTACTGCGCCGCGGTCTGCCCGCACGGCGCGCTGCAGGACGCGGTGTTGGCGAAGCCGCTTGCGGTGCCGGCGTGGCTGAACCACGCGCTGGGCCTGCTCGCGTTCCTTTACCTGGGACTTGCGGTCATCTTTGCGGCGACGGGCAGCGCGTACATCATCTGCGAATACGATCCTTTCGTGGCGCTCTTCCGGCGGGACGGCAGCGCGTACATGCTGGTCCTGAGCGGCCTGTTCGTGCTGCTGTCGGTCTTCGTCGGCAGGCCGTATTGCCGGTTCTTCTGTCCCTACGGCGCGCTCCTGCGGCTGCTGTCGCAGCTCTCCAAGTGGCGCGTGAAGATCTACCCCGACCGCTGCATTGACTGCCACCTCTGCGACAACTCGTGCCCCTTCGGCGCCATCCACAAGACCACGCCGCCTCTGCCGCCCGCGCCGGGGACGGTGCGTGTGGAAGGCAAGGCGCGGCTGGCGGCCCTGCTGGCGCTGTTGCCGGTGCTCGTGGCCGGCGCAGGCTGGTTCGGCTTGCGCCTGGCCGCGCCGCTGTCGCACATGCACAGCACCGTGCGCCTCGCGGACCGCGTCTGGCTTGAAGAGAGCGGCACGGTAGACGACGTTACCGACCAGAGTAAAGCCTTCCGCCGCACGGGCGCCACTCCGGAGGAGCTGTACGCCGAAGCTGGCGCGGTCTACCAGCGCTTCAAGACCGCCGGCTGGTGGTTCGGCGCGTGGGCCGGCCTGGTGATCGGCGTGAAACTCATCGCGCTGTCGGTGCGCCGCCGCTACACGGAATACGAAGCTGACCGCGCCTGGTGTGTGGCGTGCGCGCGCTGTTTTGACTACTGCCCGGGCGAGAAAGGCGCGCTCGGTCCGCAGTCGGGGGCACAGGCTGCGCCGCAATGAATCGTCCGCTCCCGCCCAGCACTCCCGAAGGCCAGCGCGCGTTTGCCGAGCGCAACAGGACGGCTCTGTCCGTGGCGCTCGTGGCCGGAGTGTTCTCGCTGGCGCTGATTGTGTTTCTTGCCGTGAACTACGCGCGCGGGCGCCGCGACGATCCGCTTGATTCCGACGCGCTGCGCGCTCTGAAAGCCGAGTTGCTGCAACGGCCGAAGGACGACGGCCTGAAGAACAGGATTCGCGCGCTGGACCTGCAGTTACGCACTGAGTATTTCCGCCGGCAGTCTCGCACTGTGTACGGCGCGTGGCTGCTGCTGGCGGGCGGCGCCGTGTGTTTCCTGGCGTTGCGTGCCGCCGCCGCGTACCGGCCCGTGCCGCCGCAGCCGCCGTCTCCCGGCGACGAACTGCGCTCACAAGCCCGCGATGCCGCGCGCGCGCGCTGGAGCGTGGCGCTGGTGAGCGGCTTTGCAGTGGGCCTGGGCGCAGCGCTGTTCTTCGGCCAGTACGGCGGAGCGCCGCCGGGGTCCGAGCCGGAGGGTGGCGGGACGGGCGCGGCGGCCGAACCGCCCGCCAGCGACGAAGAGATGGCGCGCAACTGGCCGCGCTTCCGCGGGCCGAACGGTTTGGGCATTTCGCCGTACGCCAACGTGCCGGACAAGTGGGACGGCAAGACGGGCGCGGGCATTCTGTGGAAGACGAAGCTGCCGCTGCCGGGCGCGAGTTCGCCGATCGTCTGGGAGAAGCGCATCTTCCTGACGGGCGGCACCGAGACGCAGCGCGAAGTGTATTGCCTGGATGCCGGCAGCGGCGCGCTGGTGTGGAAGCAGAGCGTCAATCTGCGGACCAGTCCGAAGGCGCCGCCGAAGGTGAACGAAGACACGGGCTTCGCCGCGCCGACCCCAGCCACCGACGGCCGGCGCGTATTCGCGATCTTCGCGAACGGCGATCTGGTTGCGTACGACTTCGGCGGCAAGCAGGTGTGGGCGCGGAACCTCGGCCGGCCCGACAACCGCTTCGGGCACGCGGCGTCGCTGCTGACATACAAGAACCTGCTGCTTGTGCCGTGGGACCAGGAGAAGGGCGCCAAGCTGCTCGCTCTGGACGTTGCCACCGGGAAGACCGTGTGGGAAGTCACGCGCACGATGGGGAGCACGTGGATCACGCCGGTCGTTGCGCCCGGGCCGGCGGGAGGCCAGGTCATCACGTGCGCCAACCCGAACATCGTGGCCTACGATGTGGCGACGGGCAAGTCTCTGTGGTCCGTGAACGTCTTCAAAGAAGGCGACGTCGCGCCGTCGCCCGTCTATGGGAAGGGGCTGGTGTTCGCGGCGTCCACGCGTGCGGCGGCGCTGGCCATCAAGCCGGACGGCCAGGGCGACGTGACCAACACGCACGTGCTCTGGCGCGCGGAAGACGGACTGCCGGACGCCTGCAGCCCGCTCACCGACGGCCAGTACCTGTGGCTGCTGATGTCCGAAGGCGTGCTGACCTGCTACGAGGCGGCGACGGGGAAGAAGCTGTACGAGAGGGAACTGGCGGAGACGTGTTTCGCGTCGCCCTGTCTGGCGGGCGGGCGCATCATCATCTTCACAAAGGAGGGCGTCGCGATCTACCTCTCGGCGACCATGCCCACGTGGAGCGCATCATCCATCGCCTTCACAAAGGGTGGCATCGCGGTCTACGTCTTGGCGGGGCCTGGGTTCAACGAACTGGGCCGCGCGGCGCTCGGTGAGAAGGTTTTCGCGTCGCCGGCGTTCCAGGACGGCCGTATGTACGTCCGCGGCACAGCCCACCTGTACTGTATTGGCTCCAGCGGAGGGCAGCCGCAGTGAACGCCGCTCCGCAGCCGCCAACGCCGGCCGTTGACCTGAAAGCCGTTGACGAGATCGTGCAGCGCACGGGAAAGCGGCGCGAGAACGTCATTGCGATCCTGCAGGCGCTCCAGGCGCACTACCGTTTCCTGCCGGTGGAAGCGCTGCGGCGCGTGTGCGAAATCACGGAGATCAGGCCGGCGGACATCAGCGGCGTGTCCACGTTCTACAACCAGTTTCGCCACCGGCCGGTGGGGCGGCACATCATGCACGTCTGCCACGGCACGGCCTGCCACGTGAAAGGCTCGCAGCAGGTGCAGGAGGCGCTTGACCGGCACCTGAAGCTGACGGATGGCCAGGACACCGACGCGACCGGCGCTTTTACCGTGGAGAAAGTCGCGTGCGTCGGCTGCTGCACCCTCGCGCCCGTCGTGGTGATTGACGCCGCCACCTACGGACACCTGACGCCCAACAGCATGCCGGGGATGATCCAGGATTTTCTCGAGACGCAGGCACGCGCGCCGGGCCGCGAGAGCGCGGCAGCCACGACGCCGGGCGCGGGCGCGGAAAACGTGCCGGAGATTCGCATCGGCGTCGGCTCCTGCTGCGTGGCGAGCGGCAGCCTGAAGCTGCGCGCGGCGCTTGAGCGCGCGCTGCGCGACAACGCCGTGCGCGCGGTCATCCGGCCGGTCGGCTGCGTGGGGATGTGCCACCAGACGCCGCTGCTGGAGATCGTCTGGCCGGACGAGCAGGGGCGCGCGGCCAGCCGCGAGTCGGCTTTGGCGACGGTGGGGAAGAGCGGAGGAAACGGCGGCACCGCCGTGTACGCGAAGGTGCTGCCGCAGCAGGCCGAGCGGATTCTGCGCGAGCATTTCCGCCCGCGCAGCCTGCTCAAGCGCCTGCAGCTTGCCTGCAGCACGGCGCTCGATGACCTGCTGTCGGGCGAAACGCAGGAGGCGCCGGCGAAGTACGAACTGAACGTGCGCGACGCTCCCGTGTGCGCGTTCCTCGGCAAACAGGTGCGCATCGCCACCGAATGCTGCGGCAGTCTCGACCCGCTGGACCTGGACGCATACCTGGCCCACGGCGGCTTCAGCGCGCTGCGGAAGGTCGTCGGCGCGATGGACGTGGGAGAGACGATCCACGCCATTGAGCAATCCGGCGTGCGCGGGCGAGGCGGAGCGGGATTCCCCACGGGGCAGAAGTGGCGGATCGCCCGCCGCAGTCCCGGCGACGTGAAATACATGATCTGCAACGGCGACGAGGGCGACCCCGGCGCCTTCATGGACCGCATGATCCTCGAGTCGTATCCGTACCGCGTGCTGGAAGGCATGGCGATCGCGGCGTTCTGCGTCGGCGCGCGCGAGGGGTTCCTGTACATCCGCGCCGAATACCCGCTGGCAGTGCAGCGCGTGCGCGCGGCGATCGCGCGCCTCGAAGAACGCGGGCTGCTTGGCGAACACATGCTGGACGGCCGCTTCTCGCTGAAGCTGGCGGTCAAGGAAGGCGCGGGCGCGTTCGTGTGCGGCGAAGAGACCGCGCTGATCGCGTCCATCGAAGGCAGGCGCGGCATGCCGCGCCTGCGCCCGCCGTATCCGGCCGAAGCGGGGTTGTGGGGCAAGCCGACGTGCGTGAACAACGTGGAGACGCTCGCGCTGGTGCCGTGGATCATACGCCACGGTCCGGCGGCATTTGCCGCGTTCGGCACGGAGAAGAGCAAAGGGACCAAGGTGTTCGCGCTGACCGGCAAAGTGCGGCGCGGCGGGCTGATCGAAGTTCCGATGGGCATCACGATCGGCGAGATTGTCGAGGAGATCGGCGGCGGCGTCGCGCCGGGCCGGACCTTCAAAGCCGTGCAGATTGGCGGGCCGTCGGGCGGCTGCCTGCCGGCGAAGCTGGCCGGCACGGCGGTGGATTACGACGCACTCACAGCAGCGGGCGCGATCATGGGTTCGGGCGGCCTGGTGGTGATGGACGACCGCGACTGCATGGTGGACATCGCGCGCTACTTCCTCCGGTTCACGCAGGACCAGTCGTGCGGGCAGTGCACGTTCTGCCGCGTGGGTACGCGCCGGATGCTCGACATCCTGGACCGGCTCTGCACCGGGCAAGGCCGCGCGGGAGACATGGAGAAGCTGGAAACGCTTGCGCACGACGTCAAGCAGGGCAGCCTGTGCGGACTGGGCCAGACGGCGCCGAACCCCGTGCTGACGACGCTGAAGTACTTCCGCGACGAATACGAAGCGCACATCGCGGGGCGCTGCCCGGCCGGACGGTGCGCGAAGCTGATCCATTACACGGTGAACGACAAGTGCATCGGCTGCACGAAATGCGCGCAGCAGTGCCCGGTGAGCGCGATCTCATTCACGCCGTATCAGAAGCACCTTGTGGACGATGCGAAATGCACGCGCTGCGACATCTGCCGGCAGGCGTGCCCGGTGGAAGCGATCGAGGTGTTGTAGATTGCGGATTGCGGATTGCCGAGGGGCCAATGAGCAGGACGAAGCCAACCATTTACCTCGACACGAGCGTGCTGTCATCGCTGCACTACCGCGGTCACGCGTTGCAGGGCATTGCGCGGCAGATCAGGACCGAGGAGTGGTGGAAGCAGGAACGCCAGTTCTTTGACCTCTACGTCTCGCGAGTCGTTCCCGACGAACTGGAACACGGGACATACCGGGCGCAAGACAAAGCGCTACGGGAAACACGGCGTATCACCTTCCTGCCGGTGTTGCGCTCCGCCCGCGCCGCATCTGCCGAGTACGTCGCCGCACGCATCGTTCCGGAGTCCGTGGTGCATGACGCGTTGCAGTTGGCCGTTGCCACGGTGCACCGAATGGATTATCTTATCACGTGGAATTGCGCACACTTGGCAAATCCAGAGGTTCAGGTGAGACTGCGCGCCGTCAACAGCCGGCTGCATCTTCGGACGCCGTGGCTTGTCACGCCTGACAGCATCCCACGAGTCCTGCTTGGGCAGCCGGTAAGGAGGACCGATGAATAACGACAAGAAGCCCGTGCTCAACGACGACGAAGACGACCTCGTGCGCTGCCGCCGCGTGCGCGAGGAACTGAGCAAGCGTTTCAAGACCCTCGACGAGGCATTCGCCTACTTCCAGGCCCTCGACCGCAAGGCCGAAGCCAGGCGTGCCCGTGCGACCGCACGCTCGGCCAAACGGAAAGCGCGCACCACACCGCGCGCTGCAGCCAGCAAAGCGGCCCCTGTCCGCTCCGGCAGATAATGCCAACACTCACGATAGATAACCGCTCCGTCACAGTTCCCGCTGGCGCAACGCTGCTGCAGGCCGCGCGCGCTGCGGGCATCTCGATTCCCATGCTGTGCTACTGGGAAGGACTGCCGCCGCAGACAAGTTGCCTCGTGTGTGTGGTCAAGGTCCAGGGGCTGCGGCGCCTGGTGCCGGCGTGCGCGTATCCTGCGCGCGACGGGATGGTGGTCGAAAGCGAGACGGCCGAAGTGCGCAACGCCCGCCGCACGGCGCTCGAACTGCTGATGGGCGAACACCTCGGCGACTGTGTCGGCCCGTGCGTGAGCATCTGCCCGACGCACATGGATATCCCGCGCATGATGGCGCAACTCAAAGCGGGCCAGACGCGCGAAGCGTTGGTGACCGTGAAACAGATGATGGCCCTCCCCGCAGTGCTCGGCCGCATCTGCCCCGCGCCCTGCGAAAACGGCTGCCGGCGCAAGGACGTGGACACCGCGCTGGCG
>Ga0315282_10006369_pt1 | contig 19790 bp, 37 predicted proteins | sample YL17G07_20_MG_FD_203693 | JGI IMG/M metagenome (GOLD analysis project Ga0315282, IMG submission 203693) | Sediment microbial communities from Yellowstone Lake, YNP, Wyoming, USA - YL17G07_20 | ecosystem: Environmental > Aquatic > Freshwater > Lake > Sediment | place: USA: Wyoming | collected... | reverse complement strand
AACGCTTTTTCGATCAATGCGGGGTCAATCAATTTTTCTATCTCAGACATAGCAACTCCACATACAATTGCGTAAATTCAGGGCAAAGTTATAGGCACCGATGCGTTGACTTTCTTTCCTCTACGTAGTCACGGTCAGACAGAATGCAGTTCTTCACGTCGTTCGTCGTTCTTTTATCAACAGCCGTGTAAATTTCTTCTGACCTTACATTTCTAAAATACGGACGCATGAACCTTGGATTGAACGTTCCCATCACATCTTTGTAAACACTCGACACGGTATTCCATTTGAACGTAGACATTTCCAAATCCATCTCGTACCGATCGGCAAGCCTCAAAACATTATACTCGTACAGCCTCTTATCGAACGACTCGCTCCGATTCCAATAATACGGATACTCTCGATAGAAATACTGGGCCACTTCGAGCCTCGATAAAAAATTGTGATCAGGATGCTTAAACCCCATCGGACCAATGACAAGGCCTTCGCACAACCCTATCACCTTATCCCTCAGCTCCAATGGCGTCGTCTTGTTCATGATCGAAAACTGGGTCAAAAAATCCTTAACATACGTGGACTGTTTCTTTCTTTCCTCGGCGCCCCCACCCTTCATAATCATCGTCAGGTTCAGATCAACCACCTGAAACTTTATTTCACTGAAAAACGGAGCAATGACTGACGTTGGGATTTGCGAGATACCTGCCCCAACACTAAAAAAACTGATGATCTTTAGCGCCTTCAGCGTGCCTTCAGCCTTCAGATAAAGCATCGTCCCGAGCATATTGATACAGAAGTCATCGTGGTGCGGTTCGAGAACAGTTATCGTGTCATAAGCCTTTAGCAACTCCATTCTTAACTCCTTTTATGTCCTCTTCGGTTGGCAGCTCGTAATAATCTTCGGCCTTCATTTTCAGGCCGAGCTTTTCGTACCTCTCCATTCGGTTCAACGGATGGACTTGGATATAATGCTCTCCTGGGTCCGGCTGGAATGACTGAGCCTTCAGCTCGAGCGTCTTCACGATCCGATTGGCCTTATACATCCAATAGCAATCTTCCGTGATATTCATATCGATACGCGTCATCAGCATGGACATGCATCGATGAAACACCTTCGAAATCATCTGAAGGCCTTCTGCAAAGATCTTAATCGACTCCTTTCCAAACATCTGTTTATAGAAGTCGTCCCCTTGCTCGATCAGCGTTCGGAAATACATTTCGAACATATCGACCCTTTCTCGCTCAACCTTGAAATAAACCAGCTTCACTTTAGGCTTTATCATCACAAGCTTGTTCTCTACCGCCATTTCTACACATCTTGCGACGTAGCCTGGCTCCAGATAATCGTCACTATCGAGCAGGCCAAAGTAATCCCCCTTCAGAGCGGTCAACAGGCAATTCGTCGCAAACCCCCTTCCCATGTTTTGACTACTGCCAATCGTTCTCCAATCTACTTCACAATGTTCAGCGATCAGATTATGGGCATCCAAGCCGCCATCCCTACAAAATGTCACTAGCAATTTTTTATACGTCTGCCCATTGATGCTGGCTATCGCCCTGCCAAGCTCCGACCTCATCAGGACTTCGTCCCCGTAAAAATACCTAACAAGAATCTCTACCAGCGGTTCGCCCATGGTTTCCCCCGTTGCAATCAAATTGCAAAAAGCGGATATGGAAAAGGTTTGGCTCAACCCGAAAGCATTTGGTACGTGCAAATACTTCAAGGGCATTCATGATTTTTCATCCATAGAGGGCCTAATGGCTACTGGCTCAGCGTTCTGCCATCCTGTTTCTTCGGTCCGCTTCTTTCAGGAGCATTTTCCTTAGGGCTTCCCAATCTTTTTTCTTCTCCGCCCGAATCTGATAATCGAATCCCTCCACTACTTTCCCGTCTTTCCTCAACTGAAGGACTATCACGCCTTCGCTCAAGCGCTCGCAAACGTCGAACATCTATATATCCTCCCTTTTTCAGCTTATCAATTTTCTTAATAACACATCTGCATACCACTATTCTATTCGTCTTTATATTCCTTCCTTCGTAGCCTCTTCCATAACAGTATTTGCAATTCGGTTTCGGTTTAATATCATCCATCAGCTCATCAGTGCCAATCACGTCCTTCTTCTTGACGTGAATCCCTGCTTCCTTCCCTTCGTCTGCATACGTTGGCTTCTTTTCTGTCTCCATTAGCTTTTCTCCACCAGAAGGCTTCTTGTGTCGATTTCTGGTTCCATCCCATCAATCTCGTATTCGTAAACGTCAATAACCTTCATGTCCGAGAGTCTTACTCGCACAATCCCTTTCGCCAAATACTCCTCACGAACTAACCCCAAACCCGGGACCTTCATATTCTTCGACTGCGGCCCAACTTCAAGGACCATCATATCTTGCCCCGTCAACCTATGCCTTATTTTCGTTCCAACTGTGAGAATCATCTTCTCACCCCCTTTCTAAAAAAAGAAATCCATGCTCAACACTTTCTGATCAACCGCATACACGGGCTTCCAAAACACTCCGCTTACATTTTCTTCCCTGATGAACAGCTCGCCAGGGATGCAACCCTTGAACGTAAACGTGGGATACAAACCGAACATCAAAACGTAAAGATCACAGACCCCGCGTTCTTTTGTCTCGAGATCTGCGCAGAGCATCCCGTTCTGATGCCCCGTGTACTTCACGTCAACAGTCTTTTTGACACATTGGCCTTCTACCCACAGCGTGAGGAAATGGTCGTAAAAGGCGTACTTCCTGTCCCACGCCATGTAGCAATTGAAGAGCTTCGCAAACGCCATCTGAGCGCCCATGGCCTGTCGGAGCCTGAGAGGGTCCTTCGTGCGGTTCCACACGCCCCTCGCCTTATCCACCTTGAGCCAATCGTCAACGACAAGCTCTACCATTTGGCATTCGTACTTATCGAGCGTGACGGTATACTTCTCTGTGACAGGCTTCTTCCCAAGCTCATGGGCATCGAGCCTTACGCTTGATTGACCATTCATACCCATTTGCGTAACTTCGGGACATAAAAAATCCCATCGTCTCGTGATGCAATTACTTGCATATAGCTATCGTTTCGGTGTGCAATCATTTGCAAGCATCGTCCATCAACTCACGTATCAGTTTTGCAATCGTTGTTGGGTGACCCATGATCGTCTTCCCTATCCGGTACAGCTTCGGATCTGGAACATATACAATCTGAGACTTCTCTGCTACCCATGGCTTCCACGTCCAAGACCAGAGGCGTTCTTTCCAGCTACTTCTGACTACTATCTCCATCTTCTTCACGAAAAACTTCGATTCGATCAACTGGACATCGCAAATCTGCTCGGTCAAAGCCATCTTAGATAACGTCTTGCCAAACCCTCTGATTCCGTTCCCAGCTTGAGCGAACACTCCACGATCAAGATACTTGCCGAAGTGATCGGCAAATTCTCTATCGAGATACTTCCCAAGACAATCATTAAGCACCTTATCTTCTTCCATCATGCCTTCCCTACATTCCTTGGCGGAACCAACACTTTATCCCCCTTGACTAACATCGCGTCTGGATAGACCTCTTGCAGATCTTTCACCTCCTGGGTCAGCGTCAATGCGGCGCCGCCTTCAGGCCTATACTTTTCCAGCCTGTCTGCTATTGCCTCAAACGTGCTTCTCGCATCATCGTCGCATTTCTCCACAGCCCAATTCTCAGCCCAAATACACAGTAGCCTAAGCTCATGCCAGTTAATTTTGATCTCCACGTCCTGACTTATTGACATCGGCAACCCCTTACATCCACACTTCGGGCAACAGCTTACATTTTTCGTTTCCTCTTCACTGAACTCCTCATAGCACTGCGCACACCTGATCGTCTTTTCTTCGCTCATCACACACCTATCCCTTCCTCAATAATTAGCCTAATATCTAACCACGGGACTTCCAAACCAAACCACCTCTGCTTAACCCACCTATCCCGTAGCCCCGACCGATAAAAACCATACTTACTCTGCGCTCTCCTATCCCTTCGAATAAACCTTATCTTCACCATTTCTTTTTATCCCCCCTTCTTTTTTACCCACCGTTACTTCTCGATTACAATCATCCCAACCCCTAACATACCCAACCCAATACCACCCCCACGATACCGACACAAAAAACGCCCCGCCAAATACTACACACAGATATATTTCCATCACACCCCCCCCTCAACCACACAGGACAACCCAAAGACTTTTCATAACCGCTCACCCTGTTTCTTAGGACAACCTAAAAACCTGTCTGATGTTTTACGGGTTGTCCTACGGACAAATGTTCCACTGTTCTATGTTTTTGACGGGCAGATGCGGTCTACTAACCACATCAGCGGTAGGGAGTCATGGAAATTTACTACGGCTGTCTGTCTCACCTCTAAGCTGTCAATCAGTCGATCAATCAGGTCCGTAGGCATATCAGTCAATCTCTCTGCCCATCTTGTATGTTGCCTGTCTGTGCTTCGAGAAGGGTAGCTCGTCAACTTCTTCAGCTTGGCGCTTCACGGTATGCTTTACGGTTGGCGAGCGACGGGCGGATTCAGTGTGCAAGTCCGCCATCATCTCTTCGACCTTCGCCAGTCTCTCGGCATGCTCCTGCACTTCCTCTTCAAGCTTCTTTAGCCGCTCCCCAAACATAATAAGCTTCTCAATTACGACACCAGCGCCTTCGGGCGTTACTAAAGGCGTTACCGTATCGGTTAGCGTATCATTTAGCGTATCAACCTTTGCCATTAGCGTATCATTTAGCGTATCAACTCCCCTTATCGTATCACCTTTTAGCGTATCAGCCTTCCTTACCGTATCAGTTACCGTATCATCTGATACGCTAATCGAACCCCTGTGATACGCTAACTTACATTTGGCAGAACAAAACTTAGCTGTCGACCTCTTTGCGCTAAACTCTTTCTTGCAGTTCAAACATATCATCTCAACTACCCCTTTTACCCAAACGGCAGCTCTTCCTTGCTACTTTCGGACTCCTGGACACTGTCCGGACTCTCCACCCTAACAACCTCAGCCTCAACCACTTCCTCGCTTGCCTTATCTACCTTCTTCTCCTCAATCTCCATGACCTTTAACTTGCTCTTTACCATCTCTATCGCCTGCAGGACTCTCTTCCTGCCTTCATACGTTAGGGACTCAAACCTCTTGCCACCACTCACTTCCTCGGTTGGTCTTTTACTTAGGCCCATCCCGTCCTGCACTTCGAGCGCAAACTTAAGGATCTCGCGGGCTTCCGCAACATCGGCAGTCATGGTGCGGATCAAATAGCCCATAGTGGTCTCTACCTTCCTGCCCGCCTTAACCCTGTCCATCTGTAGCTCGTACAACTCACCCACTTCGTCAAGGACATTCAGCAGCTTACGTCTCTTTGTCCTATCAGACACATCTGCCTGTTTAGCCTTGTCAAGCTCCGTCCTCAGCCTGTCAATCTCTTCCTGGGCCTTCTTCTGCTCAGGTTGGGAGTCACCAACAGCCATCAGCTCTCTCTCCCTGGCTACCATTCTGCGCACACTGTCAGTCTTGTGGTCTAACAGCTCTTTAGCCTCGTTCTGAATCCACTTGGCAATGGTCCCAGGCTTCTCCCCCGCCCTGATCTTTGCCTGTACTTCGGGCCAGCACTTCAGGTCGATTAGCCTACCCACAGCAAGCTTGCTACCACGATCGACGTTGTTTTCTACCACGTAACCCCCCGTATTTCTTCATGTTTTCCACACAGCCCGCCAAAGAGCCAGTATGCAAAAAGTTCACACTTTGCTATCGTCTCGGTATGCAATCGCCAGAGCAGGTAGTTCATTGTACCGTGGCGCTCCTTTCGCTACTCCGTGCTTCCTTCTACGTCAAGGCTCCGCAATGCTCCTCTGTGCCTATGTATGCGTCTAATTGAGAATACCTTCTCACTCCCTGATTCCTTCTCTCTTCATGCTTCTTCATCTGTTTTAAAACCCCTATGGTCTCGGTGTGCAATTCTTTGCAAGACACCTACCTTCTTCGGATACACCTTCTACCCGTTGTCCGTTTGGGCAGCTTACTTTGTCCGTTTCGGACAGGACCAGACCTTCTATCAGCTCAACAAGCACATCTCCATGACAAGCTTTCGGCTTACAGAAACATCCTAATCGCTTCCCCTCTAACTCAGGAAGCCTCCTCAATAAATCGGGCCTCTCTAAAATCATCTCCCTGTACTTTTCAATAACTTCATCCCTACTACCGTCTTTCCCTATCCTAAACGGATTCCCCCAAATCGATCCTCGCCCTATGTAAACGTCGTACCCTTCGGTTCGGACATTTACTACAAGCGGTCTCTTGCGTCTACTCTTCACTGTCATCTTTCTCCTTCTAACTTGCAATTAATTGCAGGTTGGCTCGATTCACTCATTAAATACCGTAGTGCCCTATCAATATATCCAGACCCATGATTCCAGGACCACCAGGAAATAAACTCTTCCTCTGGACCATCTTTATCTGACCATCCAAACCTTTTCTTCTCGACATCTAAATTTCTTTTACGTCTTGGCTTCATTTTGTTCCTCCCCTTGCAATTAATTGCTCATTGGGTCGGTCCTAAGGCCTCATCATCCTTACAGTGTCTATGCATTTTGATAAATAGCTTGCTCTGGTAGATCGCCACTGGGACTTGCCCCATAAAGACCGGCTCCTCCCGACCACACCGCAGGCATTGGTTTACCCACAATACGGGACCATAAAACCTCTTTAAAACTTCTGGCTTACAACAACTTACGATCCAATCGGTATTTGATTTTTTCATTGACCAAGGCCTCCCCCTTTACTACGTGGTGAATCGATCACGTTTGATGTGCCCCCAGTCTTTGAATTTGTACTTGCAGAATCGGCACCGATACAACCATCTCCCGTTCGGTCTATCAGCAACCTTTTTTGTCCGGCATCGGCACTTCGGGCAACGTGGATTTTTCCAGGGCATTTAATCCATCTCCGAATACTTATCTTCAGACTTAACTTTCATTGCCTTCCCCTTCGGATCCAACTTTTCCAGGGTCTCTCCCACTAAGTTTCGTTTTCGCCTCTTTGCTGACCCTAATCTTCCTCTTTTTATTTGGGGTGGCGACCGACAGCCCCAACACCTCTCTTAAGCCCTTCTCCTGCCACTTCGGATCTATCATGCCAGCCAACTCCCCCATCCCCTCAGAGAATAAACGTCTGTTTCCATGCCCGCCTTCCCAAATCTTTCTTCCAGCCTCTACCAACCTCTCTTTTTGTCTCTTCGTCATCGTCGTTTCTCCTTTCAGCACAGCAAACCCGCTATGCAATCAATTGCAACTAATCTTCCATAGACCATCTTGGCGATAGCCCATCCTTCTCAACAACTTGCTTGATTAGTTCGTCAACGCAATCCTTCCCATGGTCGGTTAACAATTTTGTCGCGTGCTCGATGGCCTCTTCTTTCGAATCCATAAACCTACTTACTCGGTATCCAGTCTTTCCTTCAGAAACATTAAACTTGCCATACAAATACCCGTCGTCATCAACTGCTTCATGGACAAACAGATCGTATTCTTCAAAGCCTGGCATAACAACTGGATCTCCATCAACTTTCAACCATTCCTTCGGGTATTGAAAAATAAAAAACTCATCCTTTACTTTTTTCATCTTCAGTCTCCTTTATCCCCTAAACTGTCCATCTATCGCTCCTTCCTATCGGTGGCCTCTCGATCACTCTTTCGATTAAGGATTCCCCACCGTCCCGTTGTGCACTTAATTGCAAGCACTTACACCGGCTCATCAAATACCCGCATCCAACGCACTCATACAGCATACGACAACCGTTGACCTTGATCTTTTTCACCTTCCCACGACATACGGAGCAGCCCTTTTTTTTCCTTCGATTCTTTCGATCAACTGGCTTTTTCACTACTTCTTTCCTTCGACTCTAAATCTATTTCAGCCTTCATCGCTTCCAAAGAGGATTCGAAGTCCATTCGCATCTTTGGCAACGTATCGTTCAGCACAATGCATCCGCAGACATTGCAGAGCGCCATCCACTGTTTGAAAATACATCCCTCGTAGACTTCGATCTTTACGAAGTCATCTCCTTGCCTAATTTCTATTCCGCAGGTCCTGCACTTTATCTTACCGCCCATAGATCACCCCTACCTTGTCTTCCACCTGAAAATCTCCTCAAGCTTATCCTCTTGCCCGGGCGTTAGATCCCCTTTCGTCTCCATCCTCTCTTTTACGGACTCAACGAATTCAATCTCCCACTCGGTAAGCTTATCTTCAGATAACCCTTCTATAATCCACATGAACCTTTCCTGATCCACTTTCCATCTCCTTAGCTACCCTCATTTCTTCATCCACCTCTCGTTGCTTTGACATCCAAATCGAATCGCTTGGCCTCACGCTCCCCTAACCTCTGTACTTCTCCTGCCAAGCTCTGAAGTTCAGACTGCATTCTTGGCAACTCGTGCTCAAGGACAGAAACATAAGTCCAGAGCCAACCAAGGGACTTCCTTTTTTGAAAATTTATTGCCCTCTTCTTAACCTCAAGGCGTCTCCCCCAAGAATCGTTCTCGTCACTCACCCACATCAAACCAAATGGCTTCTCTACCTCTTCGGATTGAATAAGTCCCGTTGGGCAAACAATTGTCAGGGACGACAGGAACTTCGTGTACAAAGTCCATTTCCTATCTTTATTGAAATCGTTTCTATCCACCTTGATCTCAAACCCTCGTATCCACTTATGGACTATATCAACGTACATGGCGTCTATTCTTAGATCACCCCACGTAAATTCTGGCACGTAGATATTGTGGAACGACGCTCTCTGAAGCAAAATTCCCTGGATGTCTCCTGCTGTCACTTTGCCTCCTTTTAAAAAGCAGATCGGGGCTTTGGCTACATACAGAGAAGAGGAAGAGAAACCCTGTTCTCACCATCGGCGCCCGGTCCGCCTCTCACGTAGAATCAGTGCAAAATTACGCCTATTTGCTTTCCCTTACCACTTGCGTGGTTATCTGGTGGACATCAACAAATTCAGTGCCCATCGCATCCTTTCGCCACAACCACCTTCCCCTTTCCATCAGCTTCTTGACAGGCACATCACTTCTAACTTCTAAATGCACCATGACTTTCCTTGGCTTCATCCATCTCACCCCCCTTCCTATGCTTCATCCCTAATCCTTCGGTACACTACGCAAATCGTTTTGCCAAAATCGTTTAAATGATAGGTCACATCATAATCTTCCTGTACCCTATGACATGCGTTCACAATCTTGAACCCTACGGGCACGCCATTTGTAAACATACTCTCGACAGGGCAACCATCACACTTATTCGGTTGCGAAATGAAAATAGGCTTATTCACTTACTAACAACCTCTCTAGATTGGACTTCTGCCTTATCTCAACTTTCATTTCATTTAGGCCATAAATTAGATTCATTACCTTTTCAGCAGACGGCTCTTCCAACCCGTGACCCTTGCTGTCGGCTCCAATCGTCGCGAACTCAGGCTTTATCATCTCAATGATGCGGAGCAGATTGGATAAATTAAAATCCATGATCGGCTCTATCGTTACGAACCTTCTCAACGGATAGAGGTTCATCATCGCCCACACTCTTTCCTCAATCATTGGTGCCTTCGTCTGAAAACCTTCAGGATACGTATCCGTCTCAATCGTCGTTCCTAAAAGCGTCTTGGGCGGGAATAAAAGAAGAGGCTCTGTGACTTTTTTGAATCTTGCGGGATTTTTGGATTGAAAAACGTATTCATTTTCAGGAGCCGAATTGCATTTTGTAAGAACTTTCCCGATCCATCTGTCGGGAATCCAAGACCCCCACATATCGCACATGGATCCAACGAAGATCTTTCGGCCCTTACCCAAATTTGTTGTCAGTTCCTTTTCGTCAAGATGGCATGGAACTTCCCATTTCTTAAAACGATCAATGCTCTTTACATAACAGTAAGAACACTCGAACTGACAATGTCCCTTGATCGGGTTCCAGGTAAAATCAACAAATTCATACATGTTTCCGCGGCTTTTAGTCAGTCCCATCGTCTCCCCCCCCTACATTGTAACGATTGGCGATTTTTTCATTTCTTTCCACAGCATTGAGTTCATAATAATCAGCAGTGCTTTCATGATTTCTTCAGGTCCCATCAACTTACCCTGCAAGTCTACATCGCCAAATTCATCCAACAAAAGCATCATCTTGACCCTTCCTCTTAACATCGACCCCATGTACGTTTTGACTTCATCTGGAAAATACTGCTCAGACATAACCCCCTCCTCTTTGAATGGTGGCGGGGCGGCCAATCCTCAACAATTTCCCCTCAGAATTTGTTTAAGTACAAAGCCACCCCACCACGCACCTAACTTCCCTTAACGTCCTTGACCACCTTTTTGATAAATTCTTTGAGCGCAACAGCAAACGGGATCTCCTTCACTTCTTTCAATATCCTTTGCCGCTCTTCTGCTGTTAGCTTAAAATCCCTTAGTCCTTCAATCAGGGCAGCCTTCGCTTCTTTTAGCTCCTTTTTCCCCTGTTTGCTGTTGTTCAGCGCCACAAAAATCAAAATGATAAACACGATGGTCAAGATCAACAGCCACCAAAACAAATATCCCATACTTCTCACCTCCCTTCCTATCCTGGCGTACCAGGATTAGTCGGTTCATCCTTCTTGCCCCATATTGAGGTAGCCCCTTTATAGGCAAGCCATGCTCCAAACGACAGCCCGAAAATCCCAGTGATAAATCCGCCTGTCTTTTCCAAATTCTTCGTCAACGATTCGAAAAACAGACTAATAAACCACATCCCATAAACCAAGACGGTTTCACATAGGGCAACAAACCAGCCTTCAATACTCCCATTACTGACAATCTTCAGCTTTGCCATCGACATCTCCTCTCCATCCCATCATTTGCCTCTCGACAAATTCCATTCTCATTTTTAGCTCTTGCTCGGCGTTTCTAACCAAACAGTAATCAGGATTGAAAATAGACCCCACGCTTTGCGTCAGCGACATTGTCTTCAAACTCTTCGGCTGCCAACTTTTTAAATCCCAAACTGCAAGCCTCATCGTCATTCCCGTCTCCACAACATCATCAATCAAAAGCACCCTCTGCCCAGCCAGATGTTTAAAATTCTTAAACTTCCATGGCACATAAACATCCAGGTTCTTCACCCCAGTGGTTTGAGCGACAATAAACATTATTGGGATACCGCCCGTCGCTATCCCCACGTACCAGTCAAACTCTATGCCTTCGATCAACCCGGCCAACTTCTTCGGGTCAACGGTATCCATGGGTCCGACCTTATGCTCGATAAGACCTTTCATTCACATCCTTAAAACACTCAACGCAGACGTACTTCCGAACATACCCATCCTGGTCAGGGACTCGAACGTGCTTCATCGTCCTTTGCCACCACCAACGACCGCACAGATAGCATTTATCGAAAATCTCATCCTGTTCCTTGTTTTCTGCCTTTCCTTTATTTAATGCCATTCTTACCTCCAAATTTGAGCCGTAGAGCCACGTTTAGACATCGTTAACCCATTGGGTTAAGGGTTTTGGTAAGGGTATTTTTTGCAATCAATTGCATACAACTAATTCTTCCGAAGCTCTGCTTCTGTCGGCCACGATACGTTCTCTTTCATTTTCACTTTCGGCAGCTTCCCTATCACCTCGGCAACCTCTTCCCTTCGGTTAAATGCCATGATAAGAACCTCATTCAGAACCGCATCGAGAGTGACCTTGTTCAGAACGCATTCATTTGAGACCATCTTCATGGTTGAAAATAACGGCTTATCCATACGAATCCAGAGGTTTTCTTTGCCCCCAAAGTCAAAGACCATAAAATTATATGGCAAACTGGATCCGTGTTCTGCAAACAAACGATTCAAAATCGTTGACAAGTCTTCCATCGTCTTGATCTGCTCCTTCACTTGATCGAACCGTTCCTTCAGATCTTTCGTGGGCAGTCCCTGCTTCACCTTCGAAAGCAGCCTGTCCCATTCGGCCTGATTGATAAAACCCATCGACTCTTTCAGAACTTCCTCGCTATACTTCGCAGACAAACCCATATACATTTCCACAAACTTCTTCGGATCAATCTTGCCGTGAATCATATTGAGCCGCATCGTCTGAAACTTTGCATGATCTTCATCCATCCCTTCCTCTGGATAAACCACGGCGCGTATTCTTTTCATTCCGACCAACCTTGCCGCCTTCCATCGGTGTTCACCACCAATAATCATGTATGTCCCATCTTTCTTTTCCACAACTGTGATCGGAACAGCCATCCCGACTTCCTGGATATTCTTTACTAAAAGATTGAACTCTTTCTCGTCCATTATGTTAGGATTAAAGTTGTTCGGAAAAACCTTCTCTATAGGAATTTCAATCATCTTCTCGCCATGCGATTCATTCTGTTTCCCGTTAGACCTTCTCATAAAGCACCTCCCCACTCTCAACATCGTACTTGAAATCAAATCCCAACATTCTGTGTAAACCGAAGTGAATTTGATAATCGCTGGAATACCTTAAGGCGTTGACCCTGGCCCTTCTTTGCTTTCGGAACACCCTGCCCTTATCAGCCATCATTGCCTTCAAGCCATTCAGGGTGAAGCTATCGCCTAGCTTTTCAATGCACTCATTCATCAAGCTCACTGTTGGACCTCCCGGCTTCTTGGCGCTTTCGGTCTCTTCGATGGCAAGCTCTCTAAACTGTGCATACATCTTGCCTGCCTGGTATTTCGTATCCACGATCTGCTTTATCCCATCGAGCACCTTCACTCTTTCTTCATAATGCTCATACAGATCAGCTATCATCGCTGCTGCTTCATTCAGATTATTGAAAAAATAAGGGTAGTCGTGCGGAATTTGAGACAGGCTCCATGGCCTCTTTCTGAACAGCCCTATCAGACCGATATACATTTGCTCCCAAAACCCAACTGGGAATCCTTCCCTGTCGCTGTTTGCCACAAAGACGTGCGCTCTTGACGCCAACTCAAGGTACTGTTCCCTGTTCATATCGGTATATAATTCAATATTCTTATTCTTATTGAATAATTCTTTCCCGATGTACCTCATGGCAAGCATATCAGGCGTGCTTGTGCAAATGACGATCTTTAGATTTAAACCGCTTGCGTACAGCTTGTCGTAAAGCTCCACTATCTCATCAACATTCTTTACAGCATTCACTCTTGCACCGAAGAAAAGCGTGAACACAGAATTCTTCGGCCTTCCAACATACTTTTTTAGAATATCGGTAGGCACGCCTACGGCAGCAACAACGCTTCTTTCGTCCATCCTTTTCACCTCGGATGGCGACATCCACTTCATTGCATAATCAATCGCTACCATCTTCTCGTTCTCTGTTAAAAAGATCGTTCTGGCTAAGGAATAACCAAAAACGCACAGCCTTGAAATCACTACAGAACCTTCAACCCGTGCAAATTTATCCGAAACACCTGGCTCGAAGCAGATCGTCGGGATCCCCCCCTCGCCAATGTCACACAGCAGGGCACTCATGTACGGAATCACTGCAGGAGATGATGTCATCAGCACGTCGGAGAAATACTTTCCGCCACGCCGATTGAATAAGTCATAAAGTATCGGATCAAAATCAGCAAGACCGTTGTAAAACGAATCTACCTTGTGGATTCTTACATACTTGACGTGATCGATCGGCTCTAACTCTTCATCTCTGCTCCAATGAGGCACTAAAACATAAACATAGTCGCCCAATGAGCTAAAGACTTTTGCCATATCTGTATAAAGAATAAAATTACTTTCCCCCCTCAAGTTCTTCTTGCCAGTATGTGGCTGTAAAACCCAAATCAACCTTGTTTTATCCTTCATTCAACCAGCCTCTCGTGGAACTTCACCACCACATCAACCACTTCAATCTTCAGCTCGTTTCTCTCTACCGCATTGTGGCATTTGGCGCAAAGCGTCAGCAGATTCCCCATCTCGTCTCCACCTAACTGCGACCTCTTCTTTAAATGATGAGGCGTAAGTTGGCGCATGGCCTGGCAGAACGGATTTCTACACATCCACTTGTCCCTTTGAAAAACCCTTTCGATCAACTGCTTGTAGGCTTCCCCTTCAAGCCTCTCCCTATGTGGTTTGGATAAGGATTTCTCCTGTTGATGCATCAATGACCTCCCCGACAAAATTCACTTTCATGATCGTCTCAATCTTACTGAGCAACCCTGCAACCACCTTCTCTTTCGACATTCCATCATCGCTCTCATACGTCGCCCTGAATTCTGCCGCTATCATTTCAAGCTGGTAAGAACGGCTGTCAGAACCCGTCAGCCTTCTTGAAATCTCAAGCGCACGTTCCACGTTCTGAACCTGCTCTTCGTAAAGACGGAAAGCAACCACCTGGGGAACTTTGTCAGCCTCTTCCTTTGTGATCTTCCCAAGGGCAAACTTCACCATGTTGTTTAAAATATGAACGCTTACCTTCTTCTCCTTCGCCACGTCTATCCAGTAGACCACATTCGAAGCGTTCACAACGGGGAGTAATTCTTTCAGTTTTGACCATCCGATTCCCTTCCTCGCCGCCTCTTCCACGTCCAGGGGTGAGAACTTCCCGTAAATATCTTTCAGATATGTCGCTGTTCTCCACTTTATATCGAGCACATCGTTGCAGAACTCCCGCCAATCATGGTAGCCGGCGTCCACGTAATACTGCTTATTGAAAATCACATACAGGACTTCTCCAAGCTCCCAAAACTTCCCTTCGATGTCATCCTTAATGAACATGGCTTGCGCTATAAGCTTGCTTGCTTCTTCAGGATCCTTCTTCCGCTCAACCTCTGGCTCGGAAGGCGAAACAACAACCCCATCAATCACAACGCCTTCCTCTGACGTAGGAACAGGCATCTTGTTCGCCTTTGCTTTTGCCGCATTTAGTTCTGCCTCTGGAACCTCTTTTAATTCATCACAATCCTCGCGCGTCTCGCATATTGATAAACATACCTCAAGCGCGACTTTCTTTTCTCCCCTCTTTGGACACATCACGTAACCTGACATTTGCGACCTCTCCTTTCTGATTAAATTTCTTTGACTTCAATCCCCCGCAATGCCCTTAAAAGCTTCTTTTTTAATCGATAAACGGGCGTCATGGTCGGTCTGCTTTTCACATCCTCAACAGTAAGAATTGCTTTGCCTAACCTACCACATGGAAATGCTAAATAGCAGAAATCTGCTATATAGCTACAGACCTTAATTCCCTTGACTACCAATTCAAACTTTGGGTGAACCTGCAATTTAGTAATCAACCCACTTTTTAGGGCAAGCTGAAGTTCCGTGTACCGATGCCATTCCTTCTCACTGTCAAATCGGATTCCGTCAGCAACCACCTTTTTATTGCGGTACTTTGGTGGCCTTTTCAGTCCCAACTCCCTTAACTTCGTTCGAAACACTATCGCCATTGCTATCTCCTATCTGAACCTGGTACTGTTCAGCTTTAGCCATAACAGCGTTGACGTACCTTTCTGGCGACTTGCTCACAAAGCCCCCGTAAACTTTCAATGCCTTCCGTACATCTCCATACTGCTTAAACAGATCTCCTAAATACTGAATCGCAATCCGCACATTCAATGCAGGGGAATGCCTCGACATTTGACCCTTTAGCGCATCAGATTCCACGTAATGCGACCAGATTGCAGGCATCATTTGCATCAGGCCTCTCGCACCCGCAGCGCTCACCGAATCAGCACGAAACTCAGACTCCACGTTCATCACTCCGAGAATAATCGGAACGGGAACCTTGCTTATCCTCGATTCCTCAATGAGCACATCGGCGATTTCTAATGCCTGACCAGCGCTTAATGGCTTATTCCTTAAAATTTCCAGAAGAGCGTACCGGCTTTCTAAGTTCACTAAGTGCAGCCTTACCACTCCATAGCTTGCTCGAATCAGGTCGGTCTCGACCTTGCTTATCCATGGGAACAGCAACGACACTAACAGCATCAGCACAAGAATCCCATGAATGATAAAGGCCCTCTTCCTTACCTTCCTCATAAGCTTATGATGCGTTTCAAGCAATATAATAGACATCTCATACCTCCTCGCCTTTTTGTTTCGTAAGCTCAGCCAGTCGCCTTCGAGTAGCTTCTCCGAACAAATGCTCAACGTGAATCTCCCACTTCCGTTTTGAGGCTTCGGCTACGGCATCGCCTACGGTTGAAAATGTAAGCTTTTCCGCCTTCGGTCCTACCAGTAACACCCTTGCATCCATGGTCTCAATCAACATGGCTTTCGGACCACCATTCAAAAATGCGTAATGCATAAGATCAACCTCCCTTCCTTCTAAAATCGTCACCGTCAAGGTATAAGACCCTACACATTCCAAGCAGACGAGACACTATGGCGTCATCAAGCCTTTCCTTTGAAAGCGTTTCCGGGTCGTAATTCGATGTGACCGACGTCCGTAGGCCCAATATCTCCCTGCGGTCAAAGATCATAAACAGCTTCTCCTGTACTGTTTCAGACGGCTTCTCCTTGCCCAAGTCGTCGATTGCCAAATATTCAATCTCGCAGCAGCTCTCCAGTACTTGAAGCTTTTCATCGGACATAATATCTTCACGAATCTTCTTCAGGAGCCAGGGCGCAGAAAAGAACGCTACTGAAACCCCTTGCTTCATGGCAGCATTAACGGTTGCAGCAAGCAGATGCGTTTTCCCTCTTCCAGGCAATCCGATCAGAAAAAAAGACCCGTCCTGCATCACCTCATCTCGAGCTTTCTTCTGTTTTGGTGTTTTGGGATGATAATTTTCGAAGGTCTTCTCCCGCAGGCTTCCCACTAGCCCACTTTGCTCCATCAGGCGTTCCATCTTTCTTCTCAAGACCTCTTCGCTCAGACATACGCACTGCTTCACCATGTTCGTACCGGGAACAGCTATCCATCCAGTCCCGTCACACTCACAGTTCTTTTTCGTATTTGCTGAAATCGCCATAATTCTTCCAACCTTCCTCCCCTATTGGAGCATTTACTTACTCGTATTTGCTGAAGTCACCAACCCCTATCGGTCTTTTTTCCTTCGTCATTACCAGTCGATTCACCATCGTTTTGAAAACTCCGATCGTATAGCCAACTTTCTTTACAAAGACGTCTTCTTCCTTCAAAAACCTTTCCGCCATTTTTTCTAACTCGGAAAGCGAAAAGACTTTCAACATATCGGCAGCAAGCCGGTAATCTTTTCCTCCACGCAGGTAGGGACTTTTCCTCAATTCCTTGTACATATTGCAATACCACTCCACGAACTCCTTGGCGTCGCTTTTGCCTTCCGTTTTTCTTGTGGCAAAGTATTGCTGGACCTTTTCGGTAACGCTCACCATCAAATGCTTTATCGTCCCATTTGGAACCGCTACAGATCCGCCAAACAGAGGAAAGCTTCGGTTAACGAAAGCATCGAACTGCGGGACAAATTCAGGTATGCCAAATACGGATAGCTCAACGTCCTGCGGCTGAAACTTACTCAACAACACGATAAATACCGCCTTGTCATGTTCATTCAGCTTCGGAAAAGATGAATAGAACTTTTCCCCCAACTGCGCTCCGCTCCGACAATATTTATCCTGATAGTGATGAAAATTCGCATTCCAAAAATATTCTTTGCCATCCAGGATGCATGACCTCACCAACCCGGAGGCGATTAACTCTTCTTTTTCTTGGCGCCAAAGCGTTATCCTATCCACCTTTCCATCAAATTCCTGGCTTTTATAGAGCAAGCCAATGATTTCAGCTTCAGTCAGCGGCGCTAATCTCTTCGATACCAAACCAGGAAACGTTTCGCGGTCAGACAGGCTATAAAGCTTCCACCATCTCCACCTGAGGCCATCGCTCTTCAGCTTACGCAAGCTCTCCCCCTCAAACCCCTTTTTGAAAAATTTAATGTAACCTTCTGTCGGCACCCACCACCCCGCATACCTTAAGTTTAATCATTCGCAAATGCGTACCATCAGTTCAAAAAAATACATCAGAAGGGCACATCCTCATCGGAGCTTGTGGGGCCACCCTCTGTTCTTTCCTTCTTCTTGGTTAAAAAATGGACTTTATCGGCGATGATTTCAGTTACTCTCTTCTTCTCTCCACCCTGTTCATACTCTCGGCTTCTCATCTTCCCCATAACAAGAACACCATCCCCTTTGCCAAGGTACTGACCGCATATTTCCGCGAGGTTGGAAAAACATACCACACGAACCCATTCCACTCTCGATTCTTCTTGCCCATCCTTCTTCCACTTTTCCGACATCGCCAAACTGAATGAAGTAATCGGCAATCCCGCCTGCGTATGCTTCACCTCGGGTGCATTTCCAACGTTCCCGCCCAAAACAACAAGATTAATCCCTCTCATTTATCTCTCCCTTTAGGCGTACTCCTCGCCCACCGAAACCGACGTTCCCTTGCCGCCATTCTTTTCTAAAACAAGCCTCGTAGGAAAAACATCCATTGCCCTCTCATCATGCGTTATCACGCCCATAAACTCGAACCGTTTCCTCAATTCCCTCATCGCTTCCTTCATGTCTTCCACGCCCTCAACATCCAGGGGGCCAAATGGTTCATCGGCCAGCAGGCTGTCAATGCTGACTCCCCTTCGGTGAGCAAACACTTCGCCAATCGCAAGCCTCAATGCCAAAGCCACCCTCAGCTTCTCCCCACCGGAGAGGAACTTATAAGCCTTCAGTCCATCGGCATCCTCAATGACTAATTGAATTTCATCTCGTACTTTCTTTGTTGTTTTCGTTATCTTCTCGGTCTTTATCGTCACCCTGAGTCCAGAGGAGCTTATCATCGACAGAATCTCATTCGCGGTATTTTCAACGGCCCCAATGCCTCTCGCTACCAGCATGTACGGAATTTGCTTAAATGCTTCCTCAAGCATTTGATAAAGCGCTTTCTTCGAACCCAGATCTTCCGCCTCTTTGTCATCGGCTCCAATGCTTGCCAGTAGCGTCTCCTTCTGTTCTAAACTTGCCTCAATGGAGCCTACCTTCTTAGTTAGTTCATCTTTTCTTGCCAAACCTTCCTCTACCTGTTTGCAAATTGATTGCAACTCCTTCTCGATGTCAGCCTTGCCAATGAGCGACTTGCTTAACTTTCCGATTTCCTTCTTGCCCTTCTCAATCTCTTTTAGGATTTCATTGCATCGCACCGACAGTTTCTTCTCTTCCTCTATCAGTTTTGGTAATTCCCCTTCGGCAAGGCTCACCTCTGGCAAGAGCTTCGTGTATCTCTTGATATCCTCAAGGGATGATTTCTTTCCGGCAATAAGAGCTTCCTTCCCCTGGCGCTCTTTGACCACTACGGCAACCTTCTCTTTAACCCCATCAAGCTCCTTTTCTAACTGCTTCCTAAGCTTCCCAATATCTTCATCGAACGCTCTCTTCTTTTCATTAAAGGCGACCAGACTCAGGTCAGCGTTAGCAATTGCCTTCTCTAAACGCTCTTTTTCTTCTTTAATTTCCTTTTCCAGTTCGGGGATCCTTCGTTTCGCTAAGACCGCATCTTTGATAAATCGGCATGTCTCGTTCACATAGGCAGGATCAAAATCGGGATGGCATTGAACACCTTTCAGCTTGTCAGCATCCAGGCACATCTGCTTCAACTGCTCTTCTTTTCGCCCAGTCTTCGCAAGCCCCCTATTCGCCTCGTCAATCTGACGTCTCGCTCCCTCGATGTCCGCTTCAACGGTCTTTTTCTCGCCTTCGACCTTTTCGACTTTAGCCTGGTTCTGTTTCCTCAGGGCAGTCTCTTCGTCTCTAATCTCATCGGCCTTTTTGATTAAAGCC
>Ga0315282_10006368_pt1 | contig 19791 bp, 16 predicted proteins | sample YL17G07_20_MG_FD_203693 | JGI IMG/M metagenome (GOLD analysis project Ga0315282, IMG submission 203693) | Sediment microbial communities from Yellowstone Lake, YNP, Wyoming, USA - YL17G07_20 | ecosystem: Environmental > Aquatic > Freshwater > Lake > Sediment | place: USA: Wyoming | collected... | reverse complement strand
GCACCCGATACTTCTGATTATGGCAGCCCAGCCCGTAGGGCAGGAGCTTGCCTCCTGCCCGTCGTTGGCCGTCCCTTCCCACAGACCATCCGTGTTCATCCGTGTCTATCCGTGGCTCCCAATCCACCGCCCTTGCAACCTCGTCAGCGCCCTCACCCTCGGCCCCCGCCCCAGCTCATGCCGCACCGACAGCACCCGATACTTCTGATTATGGCAGCCCAGCTCCTCAGCGCCCTTGACCAGTATCACCTGCCCAATCTTGAGGCCCCGGTTCAGCGGCGTCGCGATCTCCACGTACTCCGGCCGGTTCGACAGCTCATTGAACCGCTCCGTCGCCACCTGGTTGGCCAGCGCCTGGCTGGTGTAGTACTCGCTGGCCTCCACGTGCATCTTGCGCCAGCCCACGAACCGGTCCGACGTCGGGTCATTCACCGACTCGGGGTCCCAGACGATGCCGCGCACTCCCTTGCCGTCGGGCCCCAGCCCAGCCACAGCCACGTAGTTGGCGAACCGCCGCTGCGCCGACAGCGTCAGCCGCGGCCTCTCGATGGACAGTATCTCGCAGGCTGCTTCCGGGTTAGTGGCTACCGACCCCCTCGTATACATCTCCCAGTCCACGCTGGCCGGGCAGCCCGGCGCCTGCCAGCCAGAGTGACTGGTCAAGTTCTCGGCGGTGCGCTTCTGCCGGCAATAGCGGCAGGCCTTGACCAGCTTCTCGTTCTCGTCGCAGAAGATGGTGGCGTTGTAGTCGTAGCGCGCCACCTCCAGCAGCAGCTCCAGCCACGACCGCCCATGCTCCACCTGCCACAGCAGCTTCTCCGGCTGGCCCAGGCTCAGCCGTGTGCCCAGGTCCTCCAGGTCCTGTCGGCTGCGCGGCAGCCCACAGCGGTCCAGCACCCAGTGAAACACGTCCGTCACCAGCCAGCCATCGAGCATCGGCACCCGCCCATCGCACTTCTCGTCGCGCAGCCTGATGATCGGGTCCAGCAGCGGCACGTCCAACAGCGCCTCGCCGCCGCCCTCCACCGCCGGCACCGGCTCCACGTTGTAGCCGGTAAACGTGGTCGCCACGTCGGTGCTGCCATCATCGTACCGCCATCCCAGCCCCACCCGCACGCGCCGGTAGTCGCGCAGGTCGCTGTACGATCCCAGTTGGTTGTCCAACGACAGCACATACTCCGCCGCCGTCAGGTCCTCCGGGTGCTCGCCCTCCAGCGCGTCCACATCGTCGGTGATCTCTGTGGCCGTCACCGGCCCCACGTAGTCGTTCTGCGCGAACTGCCCCATGCTCACCGCATACAGCTCCGGCGAGGTGCAGGTGGTGAAATCGCAGCCCGGCACGCCCCCGATCCCCGTCACCGTGTACTGGCTGGGCGGCAGCTCCGCCCGCCACACCCGCACGTCCGCCGGCAGGCCCGGCTTCTCCCCGGTGACGTCCGTGACCACCGGGCTCGACAGCACGATCCCCAGGTCGTTGACCACATCGTTCCCGCGCCAGTCCAGTATCAACTCCCCCGTGCTGTCCTGCGTATCGTAGCCCGCCGGAATCCACGGGCTCTCCACCGTCGCCTGGGCCATCTTGATGGGCAGCAGCGAGAAGGCCCACTGCCCCGAGTAGTGCCATAGCCCCACCCGCCCGCTGCGCACCGTGATGCTCTCCCCGGGTATCTCGTAGCACCAGACCTCCTCGCAGAACCCATCCGTGGAGACCACGATCCGCCCCCGGATCACCGCCACCCACAGGAAGAGCCGCTCCCCCTTGCGCATCCCCTCCAGGCTGGGCAGGCGCACGCTGCGCTCGCTGTGCGGCACCTTGTACCACTTGCCGCCCACCCGCCGCTGAAGGTACATGGCCGAGCCGTAGGGGATGATCAGCGCCCACTCGTCGGTGCTCGCCACGCCGAAGTGCACCTCGGTGGCCGCCCCGCTGCTCAGCCAGTTGTGCCCCTCAGTGGGCTCCCCCCGATACAGCGATACGCAGAACATCGGGTTGGTCGGCAGGTTGAACTTCGTCTCCACCGCCGTCGTCTTGTTGGGCGAGCCATCGCTCTGGAAGAGCTTCACCTCGTTCTGGATGCCCAGGCCCACCAGTTCCTCCCAGGTCCCGCCGGCGAAGGTGAAGTGGTTCTTGCCGAGGGCCTGCGAGGTGTCCAGGAACGGTCGGCAGATGAAGGCATTGATGTCGCGGGCCTGCACTACCATGCCGGTAGGCACGTAGTTGCCCATGCCCCCGCTGGTCACTACACCCAGAGCGGCCTTGTCCACGTAGGACACGGTCCCCTCGCCCCGCCGCCACATATCCGCCAGCAGGTCGTACTGCCCGAACCCATCGTACTTCTGCCGCCACTCCTGCCCCGCCGCAAACAGCTCTATCTTCGCAATCGGCCTAACCCTCTTGGCCATGATCCTGCCTCGCCTATTCCCTTGTACGAGGGGCGTCCCGCCCCGACTAGCCGTTGACGTTCCCCCGGCCTGACTCCCGCGGTGGCCACTGACGTTGCCCTACCCCTGACTCCCGCCGTGGCCCTTGCCGTTGCCGTAACCCTCATCCTCGCCCTGGCCGCATCCGTGTCAATCCGTGTTCATCCGTGGCCAATCCCCGCCGTTCAAGCCTCCGCCCACGTCGCCCCATCGTCCTCACTCACGTACGTCACAATCTCCGGCTCCCTGGGCACACCCACCACCAACCGCCTCCCCGCCGACTCCATCTTCACGAACGCCACCCGCTGCGAATCGCTGTTAGCCACGAACGCCTCGGTCGCGCCACCCGGATAGCTCAGGAACGTGTGGCCATAGTCCGCCGTCCGTCGGATGTACTGCCCCCCGCTGCGGTAGCCAATCAGGTAGATGATGCCGCCGTACTCCACGGCGTATGGAAAGCGCAGGTCGTTGGCTATGGTCACTTCGCTCGACTCCTCAAAGCTCTGCCCGTCGTTCAGCGAGGTCCGGAGCCGCACCTCGCTGCGCTCCACCTGCCTCACCAGCCAGATCACCCCGCGCGCATTCTTGTCGCCGCACGGATAGTCGCTCCGCTTGTCGTGGGTGACCCGCCGCGCGCTGCTCCACCTGCCCGGCACCCCAGCCTTTTTCTGGTGCCAGATGTCGCCCTCGCTGACGTAGAACCTATGCAACTGCCCCACATGGTCCTCGAAGTAGTGCGGTCGGCCCCAGCGCTGCCCCAGGGCGGCGGCGAAGAAGCTCCACTGCTCGTCCTTGACCTTGACGCCTCCGGTATCGTGCAACGACGGCGCGTCGCTCCACACCTTCAGATAGCAGCCCGGATATTGGCCATCTACCGCCGCGCCCCGACTGTGCGGCGCCGGGTCGCTATTGCCCAGTATCGGGTCATCGTACCCCCGGATGCAGTTGACCAGCCAATCCTCAGCTACTCCGCCGTACCGGATGAACTCGGCATCAACCTTGACGATGCCCCCATCGGTCTCGAACCGCGACCCATCCGCCACCGGAACCCTGGTGTCCTCCGAGCCTATCTCTTGGGCGAGCGTCGAGTGCGCCACCGTGCGCACGTCGCCCACGCCCTCATACAGCCCCGCACCCAGATACGGCGACGGCTCCCCGTCGGCCACATAGCGCTCCGTGCAGACCACGCGCACCAGGTCCCCCCAGTCCTGCGGGTCCGAGGGGTCGGCCGGCCCCTTCGAGCCTTGCGGCAGCGTCACCCGCCGGGTTTCCACGCCCCCGCCGGGCAGCAGGCAGTCCAGCTCGACCGTCATGGTCCACGGCAGGCCTCCGGGCTGAGCCACCTGGCTGCGGAAGCCCACCTTGAGCTGCACCGGGCCGATATGGCGGCCCTCGCTGGTCCCGCAGGCACCCACCGTATCGCCCGGCGTGAAGTGCGGGTTGGCATCCCAGTCGTAGATGCCGAAATGCCCCTGGCCCAGCCGGCAGATATGCCTCGCCTGCCAGCGCGGCGGGTCGCCGCCGTGCAGGTACGCGTCAGTCTCCTGGTAGTCCTCCGGCCGCCAGTGGTACGCCAGCCGCTGCCCAAAGTGCAGCTCCGCCTTGTGGCACACCAGCCGCGTCTGAGAGCCCATAGCACACCCGGTCCCGGTTGTCGGTGGACGGTTCACGCTTACCGGCTGGCGGTTCACGGTCAGAGGCACCCGCCAGCTTCCAGTGTGGGAGCCAGCTCCAGCCTGTCCTGAGCCTGCTTGTCCTGAGCTTGTCGAAGGGCCGAAGGGCTGCCGACTGGAGGTGGGCACCCCTGGGCCGTTGCCTTACCCCAAGACCTTGCCGTCGCCGTATCCGTGTTCATCCGTGTGCGGATTGCCCTGCAATCCGCCCATCCGTGGCTTCCCCGCCGTTGCCTCCCGGCCGTTGCCGTTAACCGCCAACCGTCAACCGTCAACCCGCCTTCACCGTCCGGCTCTCGAAGTACCCCCGGCAATCCGTCTTCATCGCCTCTTCCCAGATCGCCGTGCAGTACTGGCAGTACCCCCGGTAGTACGGTGGCTCATCCGGCTCCACCCAGGCCCGCCCGCCGCAGTACGGGCACAGCAGATCCGCCAAGCAGGTGCAGTGCTGCCCACCCTCGCCCGCCGCAAGCTGCCGATGCTCCAGGAACCACTCGTGCCGCCCGAACTCCAGCAGCTTGAACGGTGCATCGGTGCCGCTGACCTGCTCCTCGGCCTCCCGCAGCAGGTTGCCCTTCACCTTGCCGCCGATGGTGGGCCCGGGCATGAAGATATACCCACCGCTGGGCGCGTTCAGCTCCGGCGGCTGGAGCTGGGTTATGCCCGTCACTTCCTGCCCCCGCAGGACCTCGTAGTGGTATCGCACCACCGTGCTAGGGTCCCAGATGCGGATGTTAGGGTCCTGCGTCGGGATGCTGTCCGCCTGGCTGTTGCGCGGCACCCGCTGCTTGGTCACGTAGCTCCAGTACCTCCCCGGCGCCTCCTCCACTTCATAGGCCGCCGAGTCCTCCTGCCGGCGCACCCACACTCCGCCCGGCACGTACTTGAAGTTCGGGTGGTCGGCGCCCTCGTCCCGCCACACCAGCCACTTGGCGGTGCCTAGCCGTCCTCCCATCACCGCGTACACCACGCCGCCATAGCCCGCCCCAGGCGACTGGTATCCCCACACCGGGTCATTGATGTCCCCAGGGGCCTCCTCCCCGCTCCAGTAGCCGCTGCTGTCCGTCTGCCCCAGCGGGATGTTCGTGCTGCCCTTGTAGATGGTCACGCCCACTGCCGGCTTCGCGCCGCCCTCGTACACCAGGATGCCGCTCGTCCGCATGGCCGGCAGGCTAACGGTCCTCTGCTCCCCGGGGGTCACCGTGAAGCTGACCCGGTCGCCTATGCCTACACTGTCGTCGTGCTGCCAGACCCAGTACTGGCTGGGCTCGAGCTGCTCTACCGCCTGCCCGTTGCCGCCCAGCGTCCCCCCGCCGGTGGCCGGGTTGTCCTCATCGAGCAGGCCGTAGTCGTAGTCCGCGCCCGCAGCCCCCACGAACGTGACCGTGGCCGACCTGATATCGAAGACCGCCGGGCTGCCCTCTACTGCCGGCTGGCGCAGCGTCTGGTACACCCACTCGGCCTTGGCCACGTACCGCGTCAGCTCGTTGCCCTCTTCGCCCAGCCAGCCGTCGTAGAGCTCGTCGGTGGCACGCTGGAAGATGCTGCCGTGCCCCTTGGGCAGGATGACGTCCTCCGTCCTCAGCCCAGGCCAGTCCAGCCCCGCCCAGCCGTCCTGGTCGCGATTCGGGTCGTAGCGGCTCACGATGGGCCACACCAGCTCCGGCCCCTTCACGTACGTCTGCCGCTCCAGGCTCCACATCAGGCTGTTGTGCACATCGGGAAACCAGCCGACGGCCTCCCCGTCCTCCGCCGTCTGCCAGGTCACCTCCAGCGACAGCCCCTCGCCATTCTGCGGCAGGCCGTCCAGCAGCGTGCGCGCCTCCAGCCGGTAGCCCATCACTATGTGCTCGGTGAAAGGCGGTGGAGTGTACTGAGCCGGCTGGATCCTCCGTCCCCACCAGGGATCGTCTACCATCACCCGGTAGCGCGGCGGCGAGCTGCCCTCCTCTTCCAGCAGCGTCACCTCTACGCCCGACAGCTCCACGTCCGGGTCCCGCGCCTTGTAGACATAGACGGTGACCAAGCCCCCCGGCGTCTCAAACACCACCGGCGACCCCGTCGTCCGGGTCTCGATTGCCTTGGCGCAGTCGTTCATCCCACATCGGGGCCCTTGCGTAGGTCGGGCATTCTTGCCCGACGAGTACGACCCGAGATGTCGGTCAGGAATGACCGACCTACGAGTCACGTCGAAAAGGGGTCATCCGGCGCATTTGCGTAGGTCGGGCATTCTTGCCCGACGAGTACGACCCGACATGTCGGTCAGGAATGACCGACCTACAGGTCACGTCGAAAAGGGGGGCATCCGGCGCATTTGCGTAGGTCCGGCATTCTTGCCCGACGAGTACGACCCGACCTGTCGGTCAGGAATGACCGACCTACGGGTCACGTCGAAAAGGGGGGCATCCGGCGCATTTGCGTAGGTCCGGCATTCTTGCCCGACGAGTACGACCCGACCTGTCGGTCAGGAATGACCGACCTACGGGTCACGTCGAAAAGGGGGGCATCCGGCGCATTGCGCAGCAATCCGCATATCGCACATCCCACATCGCACATCTCTTGTCGCTGGTGCCCCGTCATCTGGCGCTGTCGAGGTACGCCTCCCGCCCGATCTCCTCCTTGACCTCCCGCTTGACCCGCTCCACAACCTCCACCAGGTCAGCCTTGGTCACCAGCCCCGACCAGCGCGTCTCACTCCCCGCCCCGAGGGCTCGCCGCACCTCAGGCAACCGTCGTGCACCGCGTGACGCCTGCCGGGCGGCAGGCACGGCAGCCAGAGCCGCTGACCACGACCTTCGCTCGATGAGCTGCCCTACCCGCGGCACCGGCGGACGGGCTGCACCGCGCACCTGTGGCGCCGCAGCGCGGCGCATCATGGCCACGAAACTAGCGGTCGCGGGATCTGGCAGACGCCGGGCCCTGGGCGCAGTGCGCAGGCCCGCCTCCGGCCTGGCTTGCCCTCGCCCCCTGGTGCCCACCAGCCGCCTCGCGGCGATGTCCAGCCACCTGCTCGTCGGCCCTCGCGCGCGCACCGGCGCCGCACCGAGACCAACTCCGTCCCGCTGGACGACCGTCGCTCGCCTCGGGCTGCTGGTGGTAGGGGTGGGGGCTATCTCCGCCCGGAAGACGCGCGGACGGAGATAAGCCCCCTCCCTACCGGTTCCCACCGCGGCAACCCGCCTCCACAGCCACGGCCCAGCCGCCCAGCGGCCCGCTCCAACCTGCGGCCCTGGCCGCGCCCGTCTCTGGCCTGTCCTGCCCGCCGCAACCTGTGCCAGCCGCCTGGCCGCTGCCACCAGGCCCGGCCATGAATACCGCCGCCGCCACAGCGGCGGAGAAGCGCCTCTGCGCATGCTCCACCTCTCATACCGAGGGTCAACCAACCACGAGTTGCCAATCACCGATTACCGATCACCGGTTACCGATCACCGGTTACTGATCACCGGTTACCAATCACCGTTCGTCCGAGCGCCTCGTCCCTCGCCCGCCAGAACGCCTGCCACAACTCCACTCGCCACCAGACTTGCTCAGTCCAGGGCAGCCCCCCCGGAAGCTGCCCCGTCCACGTCATCATCTCCAGCTCCGACAGCACCGCCTCGGCCACCAGCAGCGGCAGCAGATCCCTTGCCAACGGCCTTCGTGCACCGCGCCTCAGCCCCATGCCCGGGTCCAGCGCGGCCAGCTCGGCCTGACTGGCGAAGTCGGCGCCCTCGCGCCGCGCCCCACCCATTCGCGGCCCAGGTGTCGCCGCCGAACGCGCTGTCGGTGAACCTCCAGAGGCAGCAAGGGCGCGGAAAAGGGAAGCCGCCCTGCGGCTCGGTTCACGCCAAGCCGCCCCTTCCCCCACCAATTGTCGAGCGACTTCCCTCAGGGTTTTTTTGCGCGACGCAGTGCGTCAAGGTCTTGGGGCCGCCACCGGTTGACCTCGGCGATGGCTGCCTCCAACCAGGCAGCCAGGCCCGGCGGCAGGCTGCGGAAAACGTCGGCGCTGCGCGCCCAGTCGCGCCCGTTGCCCTCGACCCGCTCGATGCTCCCGTCCTCGCAGTACCGGGGCAGGCAGTAGGCCACCACGCAGTGCTGGTAGTCGAAGCAGGCCATGGCCCACTGGTCGCAGCTCTCCCGCAGCAGCAGCGGCTCGCCGGTCTCCGCATCAACCTCGTAGTCTCTCTGCCAGCCGATGGACTGCCGCCGCAGTTGCTCCTCATGCGACAGTGGCCGCAGCTTGACCCACGGCTGCTGCGGCCACTCGGGTATATCCACCGGCGCCCACCGCGTACAGGCCGCCGCCTCCCCCACCCGTGGAATCACCCAATCTGCCAACTCCCCAACTCCGCCACCTTCTTGCCGTTCGACTCCCAATCTGTGTTCATCTGTGTTCATCCGTGGCTTCCTCCGCCCTTGCCGTACCTCACAGCTCCTGCCGTCGCCGTACCCCTGGTTCTTGCCGTTGCCGTTATCCGTGTCCATCCGTGCTAATCAGTGGCCAACTCCGGCCGTTGCTGTGACTTGGCCGCCCCCAGCGCCTCCCGCATCCGATAGGCCAGCTCATTGCGCCGTCGTGCGAAGTCCCGCGGCGGCACCAGCAGCGTATCGGCCGCGTACGCCGCCACCAGCTCCTCGAAGCGTGCCTCTCCGGGCTGGTGGGCGATGGCAAACGCCGCCCGCCCGTGACTGACCTCCAGGCCGTAAAGCGCATAGCCCATCACTAGCAAGGCCGCCGTCTCGCTCAGGTCGCCCGTGCGGTACAGCTCGATTGTCACCCTACTCTCGCTCATCTTCACTCGCACCGCCGCAGGTGCTTCCCTCAACACTCCTCTCCTCGCGGAGCACGGCTCCCCAAAAAGAGGGTCAGGGTGGGGGCTCCCTTGCGACCTGTCGTTCCCCCAAGCCGGCCGTATCCGTGTGCATCCGTGTCCATGCGTGGCTTCTTCGGCCGTCAGACGATCGTGATCGGCGGCGTCGCCCCATCGGTGCTGCCCAGGGCCACGAACTTCACGCGCTCTACCAGCCGCCGCTCCGCCGACCCCGGCAGTCCCACTTCGTCCTCCACGTGCACAACGCGCGGCAGCGTCAGCGTGCAGGTGGTGGCGCCCCGCGTCAACGTCACCGTCAGGGCGCTCTCCGTCCCGGCCAGGAAGTCGCTGTAGACCGCGCTGTCCACGAAATCGCGGTCGAACGACCCCGCGCAGCGAATCCCCGACAGGTTGTAGAGCTGTAGCGGGCTGGCGGCATCTCGCAGACGCATGCCCTCCGCCGCGTCCTCCAGCAGGGCGTCAACCTCGATCTCAATCCGCTCACAGTTGGCATCGGCGGCGGGGGCCGCGCCCCCGGTCGCCAGCTTCACCGCTGCCTCGCGGAACAGGTACGGGGGCGCCACCGGCACCGCCGGCGCCTGCGCCGTCCCCTGCTCCAGAGACAGCGCCACGATGTCCAACAGGCACACGACCGGCTTGCCCTTTTCCAGCACCAGCCGCGCGCGCCGCACCTTGGCGTCCGTCAGCTTCTTGACCGTGTTCACGCAGTCAACCAGCGCCGAGGCCCACTTGCCCTGGTTGTCCCCGTCCCGGCCCTGTATCCAGGTCAGCAGGTTGCTCACGCTGCCGGGAATCAGCGGCAGCGGCAGCAGCCCCTCCGCCCATCGGCCCGCCGAGAAGTACTTGCTCTGGAAGTCATTGTTGTCGGCCAGGTCGAAGAACACGTAGCCCTGCTTCTGGCTCACCGTCTCGGCCTCCAGCAGCGGCAGCCACGTGTCCGGTGCTACAAAGGTCCCCTTCGCCGTCTGCAAGGCGAATCCGAAAGAGCCCTCTTTGCTCAGCGCAACAGCCATCTGTCCTCACTCCTCCAGTCAAACGTAGGGCAGGAGTCCCGACCGCCCGAGGGCGGCGGGATCCCGACCCGCCAGGGGTCGGGGCGCAGCACGAGCCTCCTGCCCCTCCTCTGCCCCCGCGCACATCCCACATCGCACATCCCGCTGGCCCGCGGTGGCCTACTTGGGCCACGGCTCCAGCCGCTTGGCCGTCACGTCCAACTGCACCACATCCAGCGGCAGGTGCCGGGCCTTGAAGTCCTGGGCGAACTGGTTGTCGGGTTGTACCTTGGTCACGTGCGCGGCCCAGCAGGTGCCGCCCAGGTAGGTATCCTCCATGAGCAGGCTGAACAGGGCGCCGGCCTCCGCCAGCCCCGGCGCGCTCTGCGGCTCACCGGGGTCCGACTTACGCACGTAGTAGAGGTGGAAGTCATACTCCTGAGCGAAGGCCTTGTTGGTTCCCTCGCTGCCCGACTGCCGCACCTCGCCTGGCTGCACGATGAGGCAGGGGAAGCGCTCGGCCCGCGGCTCTGGTATCAGGTCCGGCCTGCCCTGGGCCACGAACTTGAGCCCCACCAGCCGGGGCGTGGCCAGTCTTATCCAGGCCCCCTGGCTCACCTCGAACGGGCCCGTCACCGGGTTCTCCAGGGTGACGGTGTCCAGCCCGCTCTTGCCGGCCACCACCCCCGCCTCGGGCGCGGAGTCCTCGTCCAGCACCTCCACCCCGTCGCCCACCTCGAACAGCTCATTGCTGCCGACTACCACCGTGGCCGAGTTGGCGCAGTCCTGCGTCAGCGCCACCCCACTCTGGCACAGCAGCCGTATGCTCTGCGCAATCTCGTTGGCATGAAACATGTCCAGCGCCATCTCGTCCCTCCACGGCTTCAGGTGTTCAGGTGTTTCGGCAGCGCTCCGTCGCCATAGCTATGGAGCGTCGGCGACTTGCTTGTCCTGAGCTTGCCTGCCCTGAGCTGCGGTCCTCTGCGACCGCGAGCCGAAGGGCCGAAGGGTGCCTAACCTGTCGTTGTCGTTGCCGTCGCCGTTCCCATCGCACATCGTACATCGTAGATCGTACATCGCGCTGGCCTAGAGGGCGGCCTCCCGCAGCACCGCCCGCAGGTGATGCGCAGCGCCGGCCTCATCCTCCACACCCAGCACATCGTACCGCTCCACGGCCCTCACGCTGGCCCCCACCCCGAAGGCATTGGCCAGGGGCGAGGCCAGCGACAGCAGGTTGCCCTGCACCCCGGTCACGTCGCACTTCTCCCTGGCGCCGGTTTGGCTCAGCTCTACCACTTGCCCCTGCCGGAAGCTGCTCGCATCCTGCACCTGAATGCTCTCGTCACCCACCTGTGCCGCCTGGGCCAGGCTGCTGGCCGCCAACTCCCGCTCGACGCGGTAGCCCTCCCGCAGGTCCAGCAGCCCGCAGTACAGCAGGTGCGTGGCCTGGGGGAACATCCCCAGGATGCTCTGGTCAATGGTCTCCCGCACTGGCATCAGCCGCGCCCGCTTGGTGCTGGGGTACACGGCCTCATAAGTCACGTTGGTGACGTTCAGGTGCCCGGTGGTGCCCCCCACCGGCCGCTGGATCGTCACCTCGTGCGTCAGCAGCTTGTCGAAGATAGTGTCCATCGTCGTCTCCCCGCCGTTCCCCCAATAGCCCCGCCAGCCACCCGGTTGACGGTTCGCGGTTGACGGTTCTCATCGGTCGGCTAGCCCCCCGCGTGGGAGGCAACTCCCTGCGGATGGCTCCGTCATCGGCCCGCCCTCGCCGTTCCCATCCCACATCCCACATCCCACATCGCACATCGCACATCCCACATGGTGGGGGCCCGCGGTGGCCTCAGAGCGTCGCCAGCCCCAGCCGCCGATGCTCACCCACCGTCCGCCTCACGTCATCCAGCCAGCGGGCAATGACTCCGGCGTAGGCCCCCTGGGTGCCATAGGTGACCTTGTAGTCGCCGATCTGCTGGCTCTCCACCCCGCCGGACAGGCCCCCGCCCGCCTCGGTGAGCAGTTCGGCTCCCACCAGCTTCGCCTGTGCCAGCACGATGTCGTCGGGCACCAGGACGTAGCCCCAGTCGAGCGAGACGGTGACGTTCTGGGCCCCCTTGGGGAACGCTGGCGACGGCCCGCCCGCCGGGTTGGCGAAGAAGTCCGCCTGGTTGTCCACCAGACGCAGGTAGCCCTCCCGGTCGTAGACCACATAGCGGCTGGAGTCCACGGCCTCCCCGTTGACCACGAGGCTGTTGACCCTCAGCACCGGCGCCCGCCCATAGCGGAACAGGAACAGCCAGCTATGCCCGGTGCCGTCCACGGTCAGGCTGTCGCCCTCGTGCAGCTCGAAGTCCCTGTTGGCCGCCCGGTCCAGCGCCGCCTTCGTCTGGGGCAGTAGCCTCTGAATGCGCTCCGTGACCGCCGCCTCGCCCCCCAGAGCGCTCAGGTCGTAGCCCAGCAGCAATTGCCGCACGTCTTGCTCGGTGGCGTATGTGCCAAAGGCACCTGTGGCGAAAGTCGCGCCTACCAATCTGACCACATCCCTCCGCTGCTTTGTGCTCGCACCTTCCAGTAGTACACGCTGTATTCAGCCAGGCTCGGACCCGCGTAAGTGCAGCTAGGGGCCGAGCTGGCCACCTCCCCGCTGTCCCACACGTCGCCCTGTTCGTCGTCCAGCTTCTCCAGCGTCGAGCTGACTAGCAGTTGATAGGCCACCTGCGGCTCGCCCAGCGGATGCGAGTAGCTCCAGGCGAACTCCGGGGTGGGGTCCACCACGTGCGCCGGGTTCACTTGACCCTCGGCCGTCAGGTTGCCCACTACCGGCTTCAGGCGCACCGGCGGCTCCAGCACGTAGGCGTACACCGCCGGCGTTGGGTCCCCGGGCAGGGAGCGGCCGAACTCAAACTTCAGGGCGTAATAGTCGCCCGTCAGCGCCGACAGGTCCTTGCCTCCCCAGGTCACCTCCACCCGCGTTCCATCCGCAAATGGGTCGCAATCGCCAAAGTCATACCCCGCAATCGCGACCTCGGTGTCCGGATGCAACACGGCCACCGACAGGCGCGGACCCGAAACGTTGACCGCGTTCACCCACAGTTTGCCCCAGCCAGTCGTCGGTTTCTTGAGAGCGCAGGTCTGCACCCGCCCGCTGACCTGCCCAGCCTGGAGGCTGTAGTAGGCCTCCCCGTCCTCCCGCATCGTCCACAGGTACAGGTTGCTGTTGACCTGCATGAAGTAGTACGTCGTACCTGCGAGTGTGGCAAAGCCCGCGCCCGCATAGTATCGTACCCCCACGCCCAGGTCTATGAAGGCCTCCACGGGCCTTCCCGCCGGCCCGCTGCCCTCGCTCACCAGCCGCGTGCCGTCGCTTTCGCTGGCCGAGCCTTCTTCCACGAAATGCACATACAGGTCCCGGCCCAGCGCCTGCACGTTCCCCTCGTGCCCGTAGTGATAGAGGGGATAGGGTGGCGTGGCCGGATGCTGCCCGCGCCAGGTGAAAAGGTCGCCCGATTGCATGGCCACCCAGGGCCGGTATTCCGTGCCGCCCTCACCCTGGCCCTTGGCTATGTGTTTCCCGCGAGCGTACCCTCGGTAGCGTTGCCACGGATGGCGCGCATACGGGTCGCGGATGATGTGCAGCGACAGGTCGCGGTTGGGGAAGAGCTGCGGCCATTGCGTGAAGTCGTCGAATCGCTGCCCTGATGCCCTCGCTACCGGATTCCCCTTGAACAGCATGGTGTAGTCAAAGCTGTAGGGGTCATTGGCGGGGCCGACCAGGCAGGTGATCCAGTGGTCCGGCGCCCCCGATTCCTCGCCCGTCAGCACCAACCAGTGCTTTGCGTCATCATCCTGCACGATCCCGATGGCCCTGACCTCGCCGCGCCACCCCATCTTCTCCCCGAACCCCCGCTGGAACTGCCCCAGGTCGCAAATCGGGTTCCTGGCATCCTCCGTCCACGCAATGCCATCCGTAGACCACAGGAATCCCATCCTCGCGTTCCCCGCCGCCTGGCTGCAAACCAACATCCGCAACTGGTCGCCCACGACCTGCACGTTCTGATACCAGAGTTCGGTGGGATTCCAGGAGGTTATGCCGGAAAGTCGGAACACCGGATTACTGGCGCAAACCGTCGGCTTGGCCAGGGTGCGGGTGACATTCTCCTTGCGCCAGATTCTGCCCAGCATGGAGAACTCGTCGCGCAGCGCCTCCGTGCGCTGGTAGGCGGCTTCAACGAACGGTGCCCCGCCGATCTCGATGCTCTCCACCCGAACGGTGAGGTCCCCAGTCCAGCCGTCGTAATCCGTGGCGTCCTTGCCCTCAAGGTAAACGCCCCAATCAAATGGGCTGTACTGCGCGCCTATCGCCACCTGGGCGTTGTTGGCCATCAGGAAGCCGTTGGCGCCGGCTCCTTGGTGGGGAGAGATGTAAGCGAAGTCCACGAAGGCGTACTGGCCCGCAAGAGTTTCCTGCACCGATAGCTTCAAGGTGTTGCCGCTCGCATCAACCAACTTGTCCGCGTAGACCTGAATCTCGGTCCCACTGCCGCCCAGGCGGACCTTGCCCGTCCCGAGGCCCGAGATGTGGAACCGCGCCCGCACGCGATGGGGCGGGGCGGTGCCACTGCCGGGGCCGAGCCGGCCCCAAGGAGCAAACGGACATACCCACCTGCCCCACTCGCCTTTCTTCAGGGTGAACTGAGCATAACCGGGTTGGTCGGTGGCAGTTGCCGTGCCCCGCTCTCGGCAGAAGGCGGCCAGGGCCGGAACCCGCCCCGGCACGTCCTCCGCCCAGCCTTGCGCGATGTCGTTGGCATCCACCAGGTTGCCCAGCCGCAACAGCAGCCGCTGGTCGGGGTTGACCCCCGCCTCGTAGAGTCGCGCCACCTTCCCCGCCGTGTAGGTCGCCGTCTTCGAGCCCCCGGCGATCCGGGCGTCGTAGGCGCCGTTGAAATCGGCCAGAAACGTTAGAGCTCCCGTGCCATCTCCCTGCACCGGCATATAATGGCGGTCCTTGGCGTAAAGGGCCGCCACCTGCGCCGGGGTCATCACATCGTTCCAGATGGCCCAGTTATCGAACCTCCCCCGGGCGCCGTAACCCACCTGGCCATCACCACCCAGATACCAGGCCGTCGCGGTGCTGGCTGAGGCCGTCGCGTCGTCGCATACGTTCGGACTCACCGTGCCATCCAGGTACACGCGCAGTTTGCCGGCGCCAGCCCCCCCGCTGAAATCCCAGGTCAGGACGAAGTGGTGCATGGCCACATAATCGGTCAGGCCATTCACCGCCACGTAGCACGTAGTCTTGTCCCGGCAGCGCCAATACATGTTCGTGCTGCTGCGGTAGAAGCGGACCTCTTCCGCGCCCGCGCCAAAGCTGAACCATTTCTCGTCGGGCGCATACCCCCAGGCCCAGGGGTAGAGGTGATCAGTCCAGAAGCTGATGGTCCCCTTGCTGCCGGCAGCGAGGTTCAGATTCCCCGCCACCGCATACCTGAGGTCGCAGTCCGCCCCCGCCCACAATATCTCCCGCGTGTTCATCGCACACTCCCCCTGTGGTTCGGCAGGCTCACCACCCTGAGCAGCGTCGAAGGTCGGATGTCTGCATCCCCCCGACGTGCCGTCCCCGCAGCCAGGCTCGGCTCGCGACCCCGACCGCGTGCGACCAAGGGTCGCAGCCGGCTCGGGCCACTACGCGGATGTCTGCATCCGCGCGGATGTCTCCATCCGCGGGGCGACACCCAGGGCCGTGCTACTCTGCGAAGTAGCTCGCTACGTAGCACGAGTGCTACTCTGCGAAGCCCCGACTCGGAGTTCAGGTCCGGGCGTAGCACGAGTGCTCCGCAGCGAGGCGCTTCCGGCCTTCGTAGCCGGCCTTGCTCCGCCCGCCGTCCCTCGACGTTGCTCGTCCTTCCCTTCGACGTTGCTCAGGGTGGTGAGCCCGTCGAACCACGACTCCGCTCACCCTTCGGCAAGCTCAGGGTGACCCCGAGCGAAGTCGAGGGGTCAGGCGACCCCGAGCGGAGTCGAGGGGCCGAACCATAGCGGGCTTCGCCAAGGCGGGAGCTACTTCGCAGAGTAGCAGCGGAGCAGGCGCTTCGCAGAGGAGCAAGCTGCTTCGCAGACGAGCACCGGCGACCCCTCCAGGAACGCGCCTGCCTGCCCCTGGTCAGGGCAGGCAGGCGCAGCTCCTCGCCCGCTGAGGTCAGGCCGTTGCCATTCCCCCAGGACCTTCCTATCCGCGTTCGTCCGCGTGCCCTGAGTCCCGAGCGCGCCAGGCGCCTCCCGACCCCGCCGCCGTCCGCCTTCGCGAGAGCGCGGAAGCCGCTTCGGCGGAGGCGCTTGGCGGGGGTCGGGACGCGGAGCGGTCGGGGCCCGCCGAAGGGTGGCTACTCCGCCGTCCCCATCCGGCCGTGGCCGTCCTGCCGTTCCCCTAATGCTCCTTATCCGTGTTCATCCGTGTGAATCTGTGGCTAACCAGCCGTTGCCGCTACGCCTGCGCGATGTTCACCGCGTACACCACCGCGTCGTCCTCCTCGAACTCGCAGGCCACGCGCGTGGTGATAGCGTACTGGTTCACCCCGCGCATGATGTCCTTGTCCTTGTCTATCCTGATCTCGCGATGGATGCCCCACAGCAGGTTGCGCCGGGGCGTCAGGAACGCGTAGCTGAAGTCCGTCCCCGAAACCGGCGGGATCCCGTCGCAGTTGGTTGGGATCAATGGCACGCTCGCCACCGGAATCCCGAACACGGTCAGCGGCGCGTTCTCCAGCAGGAACTTCTCGCCGATGACGGTGGCGCTCTCGCTCAGCGTCGCCCGGTAGTCCTGGGCTATGCTCGGCGCCAGGTAGAAGCGCAGCTCGTTCCAGTTGCGCTGGTACTTCTCCGGCAGGGCCTTCAGCATCTTGTTGAACATCGGCTTGTCCACCGCGCTGCCGCCCTGGTCCACCTTGTGACCGCTGTTGGCCAGCTTCCGCCAGCCATTCAGCAGCGCCAGGTACGGATCGCTGCTGGACGTGTCGCCCTGGATGGCCAGCTCCTCCAGGTCCGTGGCCGTCTGCGTGGCCATCACCCGGATCAGAGTCTCCTCCGCGTCCTCGCCCTCGATGTTGTCCTCCAGCGCCTCGTAGGTCACCTCGAACGGCGTGATGATCCCTACGGCGCTCAGGGTCACCTTGCTGAACGCCGGCTCGCTCAGCGCCCCGGGGGCCACCCCCTCCGTCTTGGGCTTGCTCACCCGGCCCGTGGTGGCGATCTTGTCCACCTGCGTGGACGGCGCGCGCATCCGGATCACCCGCGCGTCCTTGATCATCACGCTCTGGTCCACCACGAAGTCAATGAACTTGTTGGCCTGCTCAGTGTTCAGAAGGCCGCCGGCCGCCAAATCGCCGGTGTCTATGGCCTTCTCCAGCAGTTCGTCAATGCTCACTCAGAGCACCCCCTTCCACAAGTTGCGTCCCGCCTGCGGGCCGTAGCCTCGATCCCGACGCGCTCGCGCAGTCGGGGCTCGCGGGCGCAGGCCCGTCTTGCTCGCTTGGTCCTGACCCGGGATCGAGCGCGGTTGGCCGCGCCGGCTCTCCAGCCTCTCCAGCCGTTCCGCCAGGACCTGTATCGCCTTCTCCAGCTCCTCGCTGCGCTCGCGCAGCTTCCGCACCTCCTCCGCGCCCATGTCCAAGGCGTCCGCCTGCTCCACGTTCTCCTGCGGATTGCGCTGCCATCCGCCTTGCGCCAGCTCTGCTGCTTGCTCTTCCTCTGCGCGTTTGCTCTTGGCGAAGGGCCAGAGCGCCTCTAGCAGCGCTCGTCCCAGCCGCAGCGCCAGCCCCTCCCGCTCACCCTCCTCGCCAACTCCATGCACGCCCGCGCTGCCCAGCGGGTCCTCCCGCGCAGCAGCGCTCTTCGCCATCACCTGGAGGTACGTGTCGGGATTGGCGGCCTGCCCCGGCCGGCACAGTGCGACGTGATCCAGCTCCACGTCTTCGATGTGCTTGATGCGCTTGCCCAGCTCGTCGTCGTGCGCCCAGAACGCCCGCGTCACCCGGCCGCCCACGCTGAGCTGGTACGGCTTGCCCTGGCTCACCTTCTCGAACAGCCGCCGCGCCTCCGGATTGCCCTCGTCCAGCACCCCGGCCACCCGGAACGTCTGGTTGTCGGCATAGGTCTCCGTCACCGTGCCCAGCTCCTCCAGCGCGCCGGCCTGGTGACTGGGCAGTAGGTCAATCCCCGTGAACGTCGCCATCTTGCGGATGGCGTTCTCGGTCATGCGTTCCTGCTGCTTATCCAGGCTGGTGGACGAGGCGACGCCCTCGAACCACAGAACCCCGCCCTCATCCTTCCAGACCCGACTCAGCGGCAGCCCTACCTCAAAGCCTTCCTTCAAACTCCTCACCGCCTTTCGTCCGTCGTCAGAGCCACAGATGAACACCGACGAACACGGATACGACGCCTCAGGAGGAAGGGCAGGCCCGGGCACGAGTAGCGTCTGCTGTGAACCCATCGTTGCGCAGGCCCGCCCGCTCGCCTTCGCCGTACCCAGCTTCCATCGTTTGCCGTGCCCTTGGGATCTGTCGTTGCCGTACCCCTCAATCCTTGCCGTTGCCTTATCCGTGTGTATCCGTGTTCATCCGTGGCTAAAGCACTTTCACCGCAATCCCCACCGCCGCACCCACGATAGCCGCCACCACCGCCAGCCACTTCGGCCAGTCGCTGGCAATCCGCGCGTAGTCCTCCACCCGTTCGAGCTTGAGCCCCAGCGCGATATGCTCCTCGCTGGCCCGCTGCATCTCCGCCGCCGCGCTGCTCAGCGTCGCCTGCATGCCCACCAGCCGCCCCTCGATGCGCGTCAGCAGGTCCTTGTTTTCGCGCGCCACCTCCAGAGCTTCCCCCTCCAGGTGCAGCAGCGTGGCGAAGTTCCCGCCGATCCGCTCCAAAGCCGCGGCCGTGCGTTCAGCCACATCGCCGGCCTCGTAGCGATAGCCTCCTTGCCCCCCGCCCATCTTGCTGACCTCTTCTGGTTATGCCCACAAACAGCGAGCCGCTCGCATCAAGCGAGCGGCTGCAGAGCTTCCTCCTCGCTTCTGTAGGAGCCGCGTCTCGCGGCGACTTGACGTTAACGCGTAGGGCAGGAGCTTGCTCCTGCCCATTCTGTCGTCCGTAACTGGGATGCCTAGTGCGCCGCCATGCTGCGCCGCCCGCGCCCCGAACACTGCCGGTCTCACGCCGGGCGGCTGCCCCTCCCCCACCTCCACAACACCACTCCCTCCACCGCAAACGGCACCGCGCAGATGACGGCAGCTATGTCCCAGCCCAGGCTCTCGAACTGCCCCTGGCTCACGCCTACGATTGACCAGGCCACAAACAGCAGTGCCAGCAGAACCACCAGCGCATCGTGAGCCATTGCCACCCACGCCGCCCGGCGCGCGTCGCGCCGCAGCAAGCGGTAGATCATGAACGAGGGCAGCCCAATCAACAGCAGGAACAGCCCGCACAGGGCCATTACCAGGTACGCATTGATCGCAGCCGGTATCGTCGCAGCCCGGCGGGTCGCCAGCAGCACCACTACGATCAGGATAGCCACTACACACACCAGCCCCAGCAGCGCCAGCACCCCGCGCAACCAGATGGCGGCTTGCGGCGCCGCTCGCACCGGGTCCTGCCTCTGGCTCAGTGCCTCCTCGCCTTGGCTATCCATAGCACCCGCTAGCTTCCCCATCCACCCCCACAGGCCTCCCTGCTCGTTCCCGCCGTTGTCGTTCCCGTTGGCCTTTCCCCAGAAGCGCCGTATCCGTGTTAATCCGTGTTCATCCGTGGCTACTCCTGGCCGTGGCCGTCTCCCTCGGCCTTTCCCCCAGAAGCGCCGTATCCGTGTTAATCCGTGTTCATCCGTGGCTAGCCCTGGCCGTG
>Ga0315282_10006367_pt1 | contig 19792 bp, 13 predicted proteins | sample YL17G07_20_MG_FD_203693 | JGI IMG/M metagenome (GOLD analysis project Ga0315282, IMG submission 203693) | Sediment microbial communities from Yellowstone Lake, YNP, Wyoming, USA - YL17G07_20 | ecosystem: Environmental > Aquatic > Freshwater > Lake > Sediment | place: USA: Wyoming | collected... | reverse complement strand
ACATCGGCTTCTATCGCAAGCAGCTTCGCATCGTGCTGGCGATGAACGAGCACATCGATCCCACCCGCATCGAGGACTACATCGCGGCCGGGGGCTATACGGGGTTGCCCAAGGCACTCAACATGCTGCCTGACGACATCATCGCCGAGGTGCTGGCTTCCGGTCTGAGAGGTCGAGGAGGCGCCGGATTTCCGACGGGAAGGAAGTGGAAGGCCTGTCGCGAGGTCAGCGGCAAACACAAATTCATCATCTGCAACTGTGACGAAGGGGACCCGGGCGCCTACATGGACCGGAGCATCCTGGAAGGGAACCCGCATTCCGTCCTCGAAGGCATGATCATCGGTGCGTTCGCCATCGGGGCCGCCGAAGGGGTGGTCTACGTCCGGAACGAGTACCCTCTTGCGGTCAAGCATCTGGGGATTGCCATTGAGGCGGCTCACGAGTTCGGGCTCCTGGGCAGGAACATCCTCGGCAGTCACTTCGACTTCGACGTATCGATCTGCCGGGGAGGAGGCGCGTTCGTATGCGGTGAAGAGACCGCACTCATCGCCTCGGTCGAGGGGCGTCAGGGGGAAGCCCGGCCTCGTCCCCCCTACCCGGCCGAGAGGGGACTTTGGGACAATCCCACGAACATCAACAACGTGGAAACCTGGGCCAACGTTCCCCACATCGTCAACCGCGGAGCGAAGTGGTTCGCCGGCATCGGCACCCAGGGGAGCAAGGGCACCAAGGTCTTTTCGCTCGTCGGGAAGATCAGCAACACGGGACTGGTGGAGGTGCCGATGGGCATCACGATGCGGGAGATCGTGTACGACATCGGGGGCGGCGTCCCCGAGGGCGGGCACTTCAAAGCCGTCCAGACCGGGGGGCCGTCCGGCGGGTGTATCCCTGAGAAGCATCTCGACATTCCCATCGATTTCGACCGGCTGAGTGAGGTCGGCTCGATGATGGGTTCGGGCGGACTCATCGTGATGGACGACCGCACCTGCATGGTCGACGTCGCGCGCTATTTCCAGAAATTCCTCGAGGACGAGTCCTGCGGGAAGTGCACCCCGTGTCGCGAGGGGATCCGCCAGATGCGCATCATCCTCGACCGCATCGTCGAGGGCAAGGGTCGCGAGGAGGATCTCGACCTTCTTCAGGAACTGGCCGAGACCGTCGCCGAGGGGTCGCTCTGCGGACTGGGACAGACCGCCCCCAATCCCGTGCTGACCACACTCCGGTATTTCAAAGACGAGTATCTCTCCCACATCCGTGACCGGGCCTGTCCGGCCGGCGTCTGTCGCGCACTCATCCACTACAGGATTCTCAAAGACAAGTGCGTCGGGTGCCAGGCGTGCGCAAAGGCGTGTCCCGTGGAATGCATCTCCGGTGAGAGAAAGAAGCTGCACAAGATCGACCAGTCCAGGTGCATCAAGTGCGGCGTCTGCCTCAGCAAGTGCAAGTTCGACGCGGTTTCCCTGGAGCGAGGACGCTATGTCGAGACTGAGCATTGACGGCAGGAAGGTGAGGGTCAGAAAGGCCGAGACCGTGCTGGAAGCGGCGCGCAAGGTCGGCATCCACATTCCCACTTTCTGCTATCACGAGGCACTGGAGCCCTACGGGGCCTGCCGGCTGTGTCTGGTGGAAATCGTCGGTGGAGCGAGGCTCCGTCTTGTCACGGCCTGCACTCAGCCGGCGATCGAGGGACTGGAGATCAGGACCGACACGGAGCGTGTCCAGAAACGGAGACGACTCATCGCGGAACTGCTTCTGTCGCGCAATCCCAACTCGCCGCGACTCAAGGAGCTTGCCGCGGGCCTCGGCGTCACGGAGACCCGGTTTGAGCCGCACAGCGAGCCGGACGAATGTCTCCTCTGCGGACTCTGCACCCGTGTGTGCAGCCAGCTCATCGGACAGGCCGCCATCAGCTTCGTCCGTCGGGGTGTCCGGCGCAAGGTCATGCCCCCCTTCGACGAGACCTCCGAGCTGTGCATGGCGTGCGGGGCATGTGTTTCGGTGTGCCCGACGGGCAAGCTGAAGTTCCGCGACGAGCACGGCCGGCGCATCATCGAGGAATGGAAGACCGACCAGCCTCTCGCCCGCTGCACCGAGTGCGGGACGGAATTCGCCACGCAGATGATGATGAACGTGCTGAAAGAAAAGCTGGGCATGCAGGTGGACTATCTGGACCTGTGTCCGAGCTGTCGAACGCGCAAACTGAGGGACACGCTCGTCGCCACGAAAACGTTCGTGCCAACGACGTCGCCTTTCAAACCAGGCAAATAGGCAAGAGCTTCCAACGTCGGACCAAGGAGACAGGAAATGGGCGAAAAAGAGCGGAAATCGAAGGATCCGGTCGCACAGGAGATGATCCAGCGGCTGGAGGAGGCCGGCATCGAGACGGTCTGGGATCGGTTCGAGAAGCAGCAGCCGCAATGCGGCTTCGGCCGGCTCGGGATCTGCTGTCGCATCTGTGGCATGGGTCCGTGTCGCATCGATCCGTTCGGCGAGGGGCCCGAGAAGGGCATCTGCGGGGCCGATGCCGATACCATCGTCGCCCGCAACTTCGTGCGCATGATTGCGGCCGGGGCCGCCGCGCACAGCGACCACGGACGACACGTCGCCCACACCTTCCTGGAAATGGCCGAGGGCAAGGCGAAGGACTACGGAATCAAGGACCCGGTGAAGCTGCGCACGGTCGCTAGGCTGATGGGCATCGACCCGGGCGACCGATCCGACAAGGAGGTCGCCGTCGAGCTGGGCGAAAAGGCACTGGAGGAGTTTGGGAAGACCGAAGGGACGCAGATCATGGCGGAGCGCGCCCCGGAGACCCGGAAGGCCGTCTGGAAAAAGTACGGCGTGCTGCCTCGCGCGGTGGACCGGGAAATCGTCGAGTGCATGCACCGCACGACCATGGGCGTTGACCAGGATTACAGACACCTGATGCTCCAGGGGACGCGTGCCTCTCTTGCCGACGGATGGGGTGGTTCGATGCTCGCGACCGAGCTGCAGGACATCATGTTCGGCACGCCCACGCCCGCGGTCGGCGAGGTCAACCTCGGCGTGCTCAAGGAAGACGAGGTCAACGTGATTGTCCACGGACACGAGCCGGTCCTCAGCGAGATGCTGGTGGAAGCGAGCCGCCAGCCGGACATCAAGGCGAAGGCAAGGGCCGTCGGGGCGAAGGGAATCACCCTGGCGGGCATCTGCTGTACGGCGAACGAACTCCTGATGAGACACGGGATCCCTATCGCCGGGAACTTCCTCCACCAGGAGCTGGCGATCGCCACCGGTGCGGTCGAGGCGATGGTGGTCGACGTCCAGTGCGTCATGCAGGGACTCACGGAGATCGCGAAGCACTACCACACCAAACTCATCTCGACGTCGCCGATTGCGCGGATCGCGGGAGTGGACACGCACGTGGAGTTCCGCGCCGATAAGGCGCTGGACACCGCCAAGGAAATCCTGGCGATGGCCATCGAGAACTATAAGAACCGCGGTGAGACGCACATCCCCAAGGGCAGGGCCAAGCTGATTTCGGGCTTCACGCACGAGACGATCAACTACATGCTCGGCGGACGCTTCCGGGCGTCCTATCGCCCGCTCAACGACAACATCATCAACGGGAAGATCCGCGGCATCGCCGCCGTGGTCGGCTGCAACAATCCCAAGACCATGCAGGACGAGAACCATACCGCCATGGTCCGGCACTTCATCCAGAACGACGTCCTGGTGGTGACGACCGGGTGTGGTCAGATTGCCTGTGCGAAGGAGGGGTTGATGACACCGGAAGCGGCGAGACTGGCGGGTCCGGGGCTGCGGGAGGTCTGCGAGACGGTGGGCATTCCGCCGGTCCTCGCCTGCGGCTCGTGCGTCGACAACAGCCGGCTCCTGATTGCCGTTTCGGAAATCGTGAAGGAAGGCGGACTCGGAGTCGACATGTGCGACGTCCCGGTCGCCGGGGCGTGTCTGGAATCCATGAGCGAAAAGGCCATCGCCATCGGACAGTACGTCGTGGCCAGCGGCGTCTACACCGTCTTCAACACCGACATGCTCCCCATCCTCGGAAGTCCGAACATGAAGAAGTTCCTCTTCGAGGAGATCGAAGGGATGTTCGGCGGGAAATGGGGCATCGAGAGCGACCCCATCAAGGCCGCCGACTCGATGATCGCGCACATCGAGGGAAAGCGCGACAAGCTCGGGATCAACCGGGCGGTCGAGCGCAAACTCTACGACATGGAAGCCCGTCGTCAACTGGCGTTTTGAAGCTCGTCCCACGGAAGGGGGAATGACACATGACCACAGTCGAAGTCAAGAGTCCGAAAATCATCGCGAGTGCCGCCATCCGAGGTGCACATGCCATCGTCAAGATGGCCCAAGAGAAGGTCGAGGCTCTGGTCCAACAGAAAGGCAAGGACTGTCCCATCGAGTTCCCCAACACCGGTTACTTCCTTCCCGTCGTCTACAGCATGCTCGGGATCAAGGTCAAGACGGCCGCGGACTTCGAGGAGGTGCTTGCCGAGTGCCGGAAGCTCCTTCCGGAGTTGGTGGCGGAGGAACTCTGGCTCCCGTACCTCGGACCCACGCTCGACGCCGGGATGGCGACGCTCTTTGCCGAGGAGGTCATCGAGGCGTGCAACTACCAGATCGGTCCGAACCCTGTGCAGGGGGTGTGGCTGGGGGCCGCCGACGACGTCATCCTGCGGGAACGCGGGATCCAGTTCGTAGACGGGACGGCGCCGGGTTTCGCGGCCATCGCGGGAGCGGCCCCGGACGTGGAGACCGCCGTCAAGATCGCCCGCGAACTCCAGGCAAAATCCATCTATGTCTTCATGGCCGGACACTCCCGGGGGACCACCTTTGCCGAGCAGCTTGCCCAGGGCGGTGTGCAGCTCGGGTGGGACACGCGCCTGGTCCCGTTCGGGCGTGAGATCTATTCGGCGGTCTTCGCCCTGGGCTTCGCGTCCCGTGCGGCGCTCTCGTTCGGCGGGGTGCAGCCGGGGGACTACCGACGGACGCTTCTCTACAACAAGAACCGCGTGTTCGCTTTCGTCCTCGCCCTCGGCGAGGTGACGGACGAGTGGTACGCGACCGCCGCCGGCGCCATCAACTTCGGCTTCCCGACCATCGCCGACACCGACATCCCGGAGATTCTGCCCACCGGCGTCTGCACGTACGAGCACGTGGTCGCGAACGTCCCCCTGGACAACATCGTTCAGCGGGGCATCGAGGTGCGCGGGCTCAAGATCAAGATCAGCCAGGTCCCCATCCCCGTCCCCTTCGGCCCGGCGTTCGAGGGCGAACGCGTCCGCAAGGAGGACATGTATTGCGAGATGGGGGGACGACGCTCCGAGGCGTTCGAGTACCTGACCACGAGACCCATCAACGAGGTCGAGGACGGGAAGATCGAAGTGGTCGGTCCGGAAATCGACGAGGTCCACGAGGGCGAGGCGATTCCGATGGGTGTGTGGGTGGAGGTCGCCGGGCGCAAGATGCAAGCGGACTTCGAGCCGGTGCTGGAGCGTCAGATTCACCGGTTCATCAACGAGGCGCACGGGATTTTCCACATGGGTCAGCGTGACGCGAACTGGATGCGGTACAGCAAGGAAGGCGTGGCGGCGGGGCTGAAGTTCCGTCACCTGGGCGACATCCTGCACGCCAAGTTCCACGACGAGTATTCGAGCATCCTGGACAAGGTGCAGGTGAAGATCTTCACGCGCGGTGAGGACGTCAAGAAGTACATGGTCCAGGCGAAGAAGGTGTTCGCCGAACGGGACGCCCGGCTCGCCGACCTCACCGACGAAAGGGTCGAAACGTTCTATTCCTGCACCTTGTGCCAGTCGTTTGCCCCGAACCACGTCTGCGTCATTACGCCGGAGCGGAGCGGTCTCTGCGGTGCCTACAACTGGCTTGACGGGCGGGCGGCATACGAGATCACGCCCTCCGGACCCAACCAACCGCTCGAAAAGGGCGCGATCGTCAGCGAGAAACTTGGCCAGTGGGAAGGCATCAACAAGTGGGTGTACAAGGGGTCGAACCGCACGCTGGAGCGGTTCAGCACCTACAGCATGGTCACCGACCCGATGACCTCGTGCGGGTGTTTCGAGTGCATCAGCGGGGTGCTCCCGAGCACGAACGGCATCATGATCGTGGACCGGAACCACGCCGAGATGACCCCGTGCGGGATGAAGTTCTCGACCTTGGCCGGGACGGTGGGCGGAGGGAACCAGGTCCCGGGATTCATCGGCCACTCGAAGCAGTTCATCCTGTCAAAGAAGTTCATTCGGGCCGACGGCGGACTTGCCCGCGTCGTCTGGATGCCGAAGGCGCTCAAGGAAGAACTCAGCGAGGGTCTGCGGGCCCGGGCGAAGGACCTGGGAATGCCCGACCTCGTGGACAAGATCGCCGACGAAACGGTTGCCACTACCGAGGAAGAAGTCCTGGCCCACGCGCAGAAGCTCCAACATCCGGCGCTGAGCATGGATCCGATGTTCTGATCGGGCGCCGACGGTCCCGGCGCTGAATGCACCTGAGATAGTGGCATGTAAAGGAGAACTATTGATGGCCCTGAGCGGACTCCAGATCTTCAAGCTGCTTCCCGGGACGAACTGCAAGAAATGCGGGAAACCCACGTGCCTTGCGTTTGCCATGCTCCTGGCGCAGAAGAAGGCGGATCTCAGCGAGTGTCCCGATGCGAGCGAGGAGGCGAAAAAGACCCTGGAAAGCGCCTCGGCTCCGCCCATTCGGCTCGTGAAATTCGGCGCCGCAGACACGCAGGTCCAGGTCGGCCAGGAGACGGCTCTCTACCGCCATGACGACAAGTTCTATAACCCGACCGTCGTAGGCGTCACGGTGGATGACACGCTGTCCGAAGGCGAACTCCGGAAACGCGTCGAAGCGATCAACGCTCTGGTCTTCGAGCGCGTGGGACAGAAGATCGGCGTCAACGCCGTCGCCGTGAGAAACGAGAGCGGCAAGCCGGACCAGTTCGCAAGAGCCGTCGGCGTCGTCGCGGGGATTTCGAAACGCGCAATGATCCTCGTGTCCGCCAGTCCCGCCGCGATGAAGGCAGCCCTGGAAAAGTGCAAGGACAAGAAACCACTGCTCTGGGGAGCGTCCAAGGACGAGACCTTTGCACCCATGCTGAACCTGGCCAGGGAGTATGCCTGTCCCTTGGTCATCTCGGCCGAGACCCTTGACGTCCTCGCCGAGATGACGGAACAGGCCAAGACCGCCGGCGTCGAGGATCTCGTGCTCGCCCCTGCGGCGAAACGCATCATCGATCTCGAGGAAGCCCTCGTCCGGATACGGACACTCGCCCTGAGGAGGACGTTTCGACCGCTCGGGTATCCTACCATCGCGCGGGTCGACGGCGAAGACCCTCACCGGGAGTGTGCGGATGCTTCCGCCCTCGTCTGCAAGTTTTCCGGCATTGTTCTGATGACCACGGTCGAGCCCTGGGCGGTGCTCCCTGTTCTTACAGTTCGGATGAACATCTTCACCGACCCGCAGAAACCGGTCCAGGTGGAACCGAAGCTGTACGCCGTCGGGGAGCCAAACCCGAATAGCCCGCTCATGTTCACCACCAACTTCTCCCTGACCTTCTACACCGTGCAGAACGACGTCGAAGCCAGCCGAGTCCCTTCCTGGCTCCTCGCCGTGGATACGGAAGGCACAAGCGTCCTGACGGCCTACTCGGGCGACAAACTCACCGAGGAAACCGTCAAGAAAGCGATGGAGAACGCCAAGGTGGCGGAGAAGGTGAAGCATCGCAAGCTCATCATCCCGGGTTACGTGGCGGTGATGAGCGGGAAGCTGGAAGAGGCCACGGGCTGGGAGATCCTCGTCGGCCCGCGGGAATCGTCGGTCATCCCGAAGTACCTGCAAGAGGTCTGGAAATAGTCTCTCATGGGAACAGAGTCTTCCTCAAATTGTCGGGTGACGTTCCTCCCGAGCGGGATCTGCGCGGAGGTCCCGTGTGGTTCGACCATTCTCGACGCGGCGCGGCAGGCGTCCGTTTACGTCACCAGTCTCTGCGGCGGTGACGGGTACTGCGGCAAGTGTCGAGTGGTCGTGGAGTCCGGGGAGATTGACGCGAAACCCACTTCGCTCCTTTCCCGTGCGGACGTCCAGCAGAACGTGGTGCTCGCCTGCGAGACCAAGGTGCTCGGGGACCTGGTGGTGAAGGTTCCGAAGGAGCACATGCTGGACACGGCGCAGATTCTGATCGACGCGGACGCGCACCGGTTCAGCGAATTGCCGGCGGCGGCAGCCGGCACGCGGTTCTGGCACGACCCGCCCGTGCAGAAGTTCTACCTCGACCTCGTCCCGCCCTCCATTGAGGACAACCTCGGCGATCACGAGCGACTTTACGCGGGAATCCGGTCGAAGACCGAGGCCCCTCACATGCAGACCGGGTACCGCGTGCTGCAGCAGCTTCCCGGACTCCTCAGGCAGTCCCGCTGGAAGGTGACGGCGACGGTCGCCGAGCGCTGGGGGACGCACGAGGTCGTCCAGGTGGAACCCGGCGACACCAGCAGGTCCAACTTCGGGGTCGCCGTCGACGTCGGCACCACCACCGTCGTCGCACACCTGGTCGATCTGAACACCGCTACCACGGTCGACGCCGAGGCAACCTACAACTCTCAGATGAAATACGGCGAAGACTACATTCGCCGCATCTTCTACGCCAACCAACACAACGCACTCGGGGAACTCCAGTCGCTCATCGTGGGCGACATCAACAATCTCATCGACACGATGTGCTCGCGGTCCAAGGTGGGCATGAACGACGTGACCTGCACGGTGTGCGCCGGCAACACCGCGATGATCCACTTCCTCCTGAACCTGGATCCGACCTATATCCGGAAAGAGCCTTACGTTCCCGCGGCGAACTTCATTCCGCCGATCCGTGCGGCGGAGGTTGGAATCCGCATCAACGGGCGGGGGCTGCTCTACTGTCTGCCGAGTGTCGCGGCCTACGTCGGAAGCGACATCACCGCGGGTGTGGTGGCTACGCGTCTCTATGCTTCCCGGCGTCTCGCCCTTCTCATCGACATCGGCACCAACGGAGAGGTGGTTCTGGGGAACAGGGAATGGATGGTGTGTGCGTCGAGCTCGGCGGGTCCGGCGTTTGAAGGCAGCGGCGTGCGGAACGGGATGCGTGCCGTCACGGGGGCCATCGAGAAATTCAGTATCGACGATTCGCTCGCGAGTCGGTTCCGCACGGTGGGCGGACAGCCTCCGAGAGGTATCTGCGGCTCGGGACTCCTGGACGTCTTGGCCGAGCTCTTCCGCGTCGGGATTCTCGACCGGGCGGGCCGTTTTCAGCGGCAGGTCGCCCCGGAGCGCATGCGCGAGGACGAGCAGGGACTCCTCTTCGTCATCCAGTCCGCGAGCAGACAGGACGAAACGCCGGAACTTGTCCTCACCCAGGCCGACGTGGCGAACCTCATCCGCTCCAAGGCCGCGATCTACGCCGCGGTCAGTCTCCTCATCGAGACCATGCACGTGGACATGAACGACATCGAGTGCATCTATCTCGCCGGGGGGTTCGGAAACTATCTCGACGTCAGCAAGGCCACCTTCATTGGAATGCTGCCGGACGTTCCGTCCGAGAAAATCCGCTTCGTGGGAAATTCCTGCATCGCCGGAGCAAAAGAGGCACTGCTTTCCAGAGCCGCTTATGATATGATCCGCGAGGTGGCCAACAGACTCACCTACGTGGATCTCATGACCAACGTGAAGTACATGGATGAATTCGTCAAGGCGAACTTTCTGCCTCACACGGACATCGGCCGTTTCCCGTCGGTGAAAGCGAAGATCAGGCAGAATCAGACCACAACGGAGCCACGCTAAGGAGAGCCTTCATGCCCGTTCCGGACGCCGGTGACAGTTGGAGTGGGAAAGTCAACGAAGTGACGATCGGCGCGACGAAGGCGTCGGGAGGCACCCGGGGGAAGACCATCACGGTGGGCGGCGCTCAGGTGATGCCGTTTGCCGGAGACCGTGCCAGACGCGGGAACCGTCCCGTGATCGCCGCCGACGTGCTGGATGTCGCTCCGGCGGATTGGCCCAGGCCCTTGGCCGAAGCCTACAAGGACGTGTTTGGAAACCCCGGCGCGTGGGCAGCCAAGGCGATTCGGGAGTTCAAAGCGGACCTCCTCTGCGTCAAGCTCGACGGCACGCATCCGGACAAGGGTGACCGTTCCCCCGAAGACGCCGTCAAGACGGTCAAGGCGGTAAAGGAGGCCGTCGACGTGCCGATCATCGTCTGGGGTTCGGACTCCGCCGCCAAGGATAACGCCGTCATGCCCAAGGTGAGTCAGCTCCTCAAGGGCGAAAACGCCCTTCTGGGCGTCATCACGAAGGACAACTACAAGACTCTTACCGCGGTGGCGCTGGCCGACGGTCACAGCATCATCGCCCTGGCTCCTCTGGACATCAACATTGCGAAACAAGTCAACATCCTGGCCAGCGACATGAGTTTTCCACTCGAGCGCATGGTGATGTTTCAGACCACCGGAGCGCTCGGGTACGGGCTGGAGTACGTTTACTCGATTCAGGAACGGGAGCGGCTGGCGGCACTCGGCGGGGACAAGATGATGGCGATGCCGACGATCTCGGACGCGGGGGGCGAGGCCTGGCGTGCCAAGGAGGCCAAGACGCCCGACGCCGAGGCCCCGAACTGGGGACCTCAGGACGAGCGCGGTCCTATGTGGGAAGCCATCACCGCCATCGCGCTCTTGCAGACCGGGACCGATATTCTCCGCATGCGACACCCCAAGGCCATGGCCGTGGTGAGAGACTATGTCGACCGGGTCTATTCGTAGACCGGGAAACTCTTGTTTCGGGAGGGAACGCGGATGATCGCGATCGGTGAGAGAATCAACGGCCAGTTTGAGGACGTGAGAAAGGCAATCGCCGGCAAGGACAAGAAGGTCGTTCAGGATCTGGCGACGAAGCAGACGAAGGCCGGTGCGCGCTACCTCGACGTCAACGTCGGCACTGCCGCCGCCGACCAGAAAGCCGCCATGCAGTGGCTGGTCACCACGATCCAGGAAGTCTCCAGGACCCCGCTTTGCCTGGACAGCCAAAAGCCCGATGTCATCCGATCCGGGCTCCAGGCGGCCGACACATCGATGGGCATCATGCTCAACTCGAGTCCGCTCAACAAGAAAAGCGATCCGGAGGTGCTCGACAAGTACATCGAGATGGCCAAAGCCAATAACGGCGTGCTGATCACGCTGACGATGGACAAGGACGGAGTGCCTCAGAACGTGGAGAAGCGGGTCGAGATTGCCGCCTACATCGTGGGAAAGGCCATGGAACTGGATTTCCCGGTCAACAAGCTCTATATCGACCCGATCGTTCTGCCGGTGAACGTTCCCGGGGCGCAGACCCAGCCCGGCTACATTCTCGAGGCGCTTCGGCAGATCAAGATCCTCAACGATCCCGCTCCGATGACCACGGTGGGGCTCTCGAACGTCAGCCAGGGCACGTCCGAGCGCAGCCTGATCAACCGCATATTCCTGTCCATGGCCATTTCCGCCGGGCTCGATTCAGGCATCGTCGACGTCTTCGACGACGAGCTCATGGACGTCGTGGCCGCCACGGAGATGCTGCTGAACAAGCAGATATACTCCGATAGTTTCCTGAAGGCGTATCGGGCGCTGCAGGCGGGATGATCGGCCTCGAGGGTCGGCGGGTCCGCACGCGGCATGCCATTCGCCGCGGGGGCTTCCCAAGTCAGAGCCTCGTCAAGAGTCCGTCAATATCCACGTGCTTGTGGACGATCTCGATGGCCGTCTGGTGCTTTGCCTTGTCCTGGATCTGTATCTTGGCCACGAGATTGTTCACCATCGTGGCGACGGTGAACGAATCCTCCTCGTGGAGCAGCACCGGGAAGCAGGCGTGTTTGAGGAGTTCGTGAATGGCGGAGTGAGGCGCCATACCCCCGGTGAGGATCATCCCGGCCATGGCCTTCTCCGGGGAGGCGTTGACGAAGCACATCCCGACCGCTGCAAGGACGAGGTCGTCGCGGTCTCCGCCGGTGATCATCAGCACCCCGGGGGCCAGGTAGTCGAGGACCTTGTGAGCGGTCATCGCTCCGACGATGAACCTCTCGACCGTGTTGTCGAGGTACTGCTCACCGACCGCCACTTCGGCGCCGATGTCTCTGGCAACCTGGCGCAGCGTCAGGCGTGAGAGCTGTTTCATCTCGGGCATCACGCCCAGCAGGGTCAGTCCGTGATACGTGAGCGACTTGGCCAGGTAATCGCGGATCATCTCGAACTTGTCCGGGATGATCTTGTTGACGACCACGCCGGCAATGCGGACGCCTTCCTTCTCGAAGACGGCACGGTTCAGGATCACCTCGTCCACCGGACGTCCGATGCCGCCGCTCGAAACGATGACCACAGGCGCCCCGAGCAGCCTCGCCACCTGCGCGTTCGACAGGTCGATTACCCCCCCTACCCCGGCATGTCCCGTTCCCTCAATCACCACGATATCCTTGCCGGCTGCCACCCGTTCGTACGCCTCATGGATCGCGTTCCTGAGCTCCTCCGGACGTGGGTTGTCGATATAGTTCCGGGTGAAGTACCGGTCCACGGCAACAGGACTCGTGTCGCTGAGTTTTGCGTCAACGGAGAAGATGCTGGTCAAGAGGAGCGAATCCTTGTCCACCCTTACGCCGTCCACGTCCACGTACTGCTGTCCGACGGGCTTGATGAACCCCACCTTGAGCCCTCGTCGCACGAGTTCACCCAGCAGTCCCAGCGCCAGAGTGGTTTTCCCCTCGTTCTGCTGCGTCCCGGCGATGTACACGGCCTTGGACTTTTTCATTGAGAACGGTCCTCCAAAGAAGTCTGCTTCCGGGTCAACAGACTAAGCATAAGAGGCGAAACCTGTTCGGTCAAGCCCTTGGCTGGAGACGGATGGATTGCGCTTGCGACAAACCAGGCCGGCGGGTAAGATACGTGCGTGCGAGGATGGCGGAACTGGCAGACGCGCAGGACTTAGGATCCTGTGGCTCGCGCCGTGAGGGTTCGACTCCCTCTCCTCGCACCAGCAAGAATCTCACAGTGCTATTGCCCTTACGGGTGCTTCCCTGAGGCCAATCTGGTCGTCACGCTGCTGCCCTGAAACTTCCTCAGCGTCTTCATCTCCGTCTTCTTGCGGGAACTCTATACCTCGACTTCCCTGCCCAGCTTTGCGGACTTGTAGAGGGCATCGATGATTCGCTGCACCTTCACGCCCTCGTCGCCGGTGGGAATGGGTCGCTTTCCGCGGCGGATGCAGTCCGCAAAGTGCTCCATTTCCAGCACGTACTCGTCGACCTTCCTGAGCTGAGGCTTCACGTCAAGCAGCTGCCCGTTTTTCTGCCCGTACAATTCGAGCTGAGGAAGGATGTGGAGACCGCCCTTGTCTCCCAGGATTTCGAGGAACCCGCGGGCCTCGGAGTTGCAGGCCCACGCCGCTTCCACCCTCAGCGACACGCCGTTCCGGAAGCGCACAAACCCGCCCAGCAGGTCCTCCACCTCGAAAGGTCCGCCGGGAACAGGTGTCGTCCCCCACATGCCGAGGCAGGTGTAGTCCTTGCGATGGCCGAGAATCCTGTGGCTGGCGGCGGTCGCCGTCCGCGGATCCGGGAATCCCGCAAGCCACATCGCCAGGTCGAGGAAGTGCACGCCGACATCCAACATCGGGCCGCCCCCCGCTTGCCTTTTTCTCGTGAACCAACCTCCGAGTCCGGGGACGCCGCGTCGACGAATGTACTCCACCCGGATGTGGTACACCTGTCCGACCTCTCCGGCGTCTATCAGGTTTTTCGCAGCCTGTCCCTGCGCGCTGAAGCGATAGCAGAACGCCATCATGAGGATTCTTTTCGCCCTTCTTGCCGCCGACACCATGTTCTTCGCTTCGGCGGTATTCAGTGCCATTGGCTTTTCGCACAGGACATGCTTGCCGGCTTTCAGAGCGTCAACGGTCATCGGACAATGCAGGTAGTTTGGGGTGCACACGTTCACGGCGTCGATTTCCTGGAGGGCGAGCATCTTCCGGTAATCGCCGAAATAGCGGTTGACCCCGACGACCGCCGCCCTCTCTTTCGCCCTGGCAAGTCCCTTTTCGGCTATCGCCACCACCTCGACGCCGGGCACTTGTCTGCAGGAATCCGCGTGCACCTGTCCAATGGCCCCGGCTCCGATAATACCAATCCGAATTGTTCTGTTCATGAAGTCTCTCCCGAATGCAACATGCCCACTTCCCTCCTGTTTCAGCAAGAGTTGCCGTGGAACCAGCCGGCCCGGCCGGGCACAGGCGATCATCTATTGGGTCTTGCCCCGTCCCTCAATCGGCCAGCGCCTGTACTCCTTCGACCGCTCGACCACGACGAATTCCTCGTGCAGGTTGACGGTGGTGCAACAATGGGTCGGAAGCAGCACGACCCTCTCTCCTACCTTGAGATCGACAGTCGGCTCCAGTTCAAGTATGGCATGTTCCTCGGCGAGCTTCTTGACCCGAACGCCGCCGGGCAGGACTACCAGGGGCAAGCCGAACTCGCTGGTGATGCTCTTGAGACCTGCATCGGCAACAGCCACACCGTTTCGCGGGCGACTGACAATCGTGCTGAGGACACTCAGGGCAGGCTTGAACTCGGGGCGAATCCTGGCGTAGGTGGCGTCCATCACGACGTAGGACCCGGCCTGAACCTCAGTGACGCCCGGTCCCCGACCGGCGATGTCGTATGTTCCCGTCCCACCGGCACTTACGATCTCCACCTCGAGGCCTGCATCCTCCACGAGATTGCGTGCATGCTCGAGCGTTTCCATCGCCTTCGTCGCCTGCGCCTGACGCTCGTCACGGTCCTCGGTAAGAACCGCATGACCCTCGTAGCCCATGAGTCCGCGGAAAACCAGGTTGGGGCTGTCGTCGACGAACTGGCAGAGCTGAACCATCTCGCCTCCCGGTGCAAGTCCGCAGCGGCCCATGCCGATGTCCACCTCCACCAGCACGCCCAGTTCGATGTCCCTTGCCGTGGTTGCACGCGAGAGTTCGCGAACGTTCTCCTCATCGTCGACGGCCACCTTCAGGTCCACCCCTCGCCCCAAGAGACGCATGAGTCGTTCGATCTTCAGGGAACCCACGATCTGGTTGGCAATGAGAATGTCGCGAATCCCGGCGCCGAGGAGGATCTCCGCCTCGCTGACCTTCGCACAGGTAACCCCGATCGCCCCTGCCTCCATTTGCAGCTTGGCGATCTTCGTGCACTTGTGTGTCTTGAAGTGGGGCCGCAGTCTCGCCGGGAGCGGTTTCAGGAACTCGGCCATGGTCTTGATGTTGTTGCGGAGGGTGTCGAAGTCCAGAAGCAGGGCCGGCGTATCGACCCGGTTCAGCATCTCGAGCGTTCGCGCATCCAGCATGTTGCTTACTCTCTGTTCCACGCGGATAGTCAGCGGGCCTTGCGCTCGCCCATTCGAATGAAACAAACGGCCTGAAGGAGTGCCGTGCCCAGATTTCTCATGTCTTCGATCGTGCGGCCGTGCCAGGGGAACTCCACGGCCATCGCCCGGGCGTCGAACCGCTCACGACAGAAATCCTTCCACGTCCCGCCGCTCTCCTTGTGAAGTTCCGGCAATTTGGTTACCGGATACATCGTGACGTCTCCGCGATCTTCCACCTCGGTAATGGCATCGGAATACCACTCACGATGATACCGCTTGGAAATCCTCCCCGCCGGCGGCAAGAGTTCCGACAGCCTTCTCGCATACAGCTCGTCGTTGCACAGAAGTCCATCGACGTCGGGTATCATCCAGTTATGGAGATTGACGAAGACCCTGGGTTTGACGGCTTCCAGGGCCCTGCGGATGGTGTCGTGAGCGGGATCGGCAGCGGTTTTCATTTGAGCGAGGTTTGCACCGTTCACGAGTGCCGTGTCCCGTTCGAGACCATCGAATACGCCGTCCGGGTTTGCCATGGGGAGGAAGTGGAAGGTGAAATACCGCATCAGCTCCACGGCCTCGGGCTCTCCGGAAAACAGGAACCGCACCATCCCGTCGATCATGAAGTTCCCGGCCGACTCGCTGGCGTTGTTGCGACACAGGAAGAACACGGGTTCGGCGTCGGGTGCGACTTCGGGCGGCACCTGCACCCACCAGATTTCCCTGCCCCGGCGTGATCTCCCGACCAGCGTGACCTGTGCTTCCGGCCGTTGGCGCAGAGCGTCCACAAACGCGAGGTAGTTCGAATAGTTGTACATCGGGGTGAGGCTGAGATACGATACGCCCGGTGAGGCGTCAACGCTCAGAGACGCGATTTGACCTTCCACCGAGGCATCCAGCTCCGTCCAGTCCTCGTCCCCTTCCCGGTTCAGGTAGTAGACGCGTTTGTACTCCATGTGCTGGGCGGTTCCCCAGTCGACGCGGACCTTCAGCGGTACGGATTTCGCCTCCGCATTTTCCACCGTGACCGCGAACCGGAGCCCGTACGCCCGACTCGGATCGTTATCCCACGTGGGTCTCACAGTGAACGTGTTGTCCCCTTCGTAGCGGATGCGTGAGGAGCGCTTCGGGTTGCCTCCGTCAAACCGTCCGCTCAGATGCACAGGTTGTTTCCGTTTCTCCATGCCTGCCCCGTACACCTGCCTCTCGACGTGTGCTATTCCCCAACCAGTCCCAATACATGCTACAGACAAATCTCTGACCTGTCAAAGACATACCAGCCCACCCGCAATTTGTCGGAAGAGAAATTTGAAAAGCCTGGCGGATGAAACTAAGATGACTTCGACGGTCGGCCGACGTGGTGAGCGGCATGTACGAAGGAGGGAGAAATGGCGGTCGCGCTTGCTGTCGTTATCCTAGCGGTGCTGGGGATACTTTTCGGTCTCGGGCTCGCCATGGCGAGTCAGGCCTTTGCGGTCGAGACCGACTCCCTCGGGAGCCATAACCATGGAAAAGTGTGATCCCCTTCCGACCGTCCGCTATGACGTCCAGGGCGAGACCTTCGCGAAGGCAATTGAGAAGTGCCCCACGCACTGCTACGTGAAACGGAACGTTCCCGAAGAGACGCTCAAAGAGCTTCAGATGGCCGAAGCCTCAGCACAGTCGGGCCTGGAAGACCGAAGGGCACGGTATACCGTGCCCTTTCCATGTACCTCTGCCTCACGTGTTGCATTCACGGCTAGGAAGGGCTAGGCGGCCTCGTAACGAAGAAGGGGCAGACAACATCTCGGCGGCAGGCTTCCTAGTACAGACTAAGCCATGGGGGTACGGTGGCGGCCTTTTTCCAGAAGGCCATGCTTCTCTCGACGTGGCCATCGCCGAAGAGGTAGTTGTCGAACCCGTCGTGAATGCCCGGATTCGCCGTGCGTCCGGTTATCCCGGCCGGAGCATAGTGGTTTGCGCAGTGAATCACGACCATGTCCGAGGCTTTCATCGTGTTGAAGTTGCGGCCTTCGCACTTAAGGTTATACCCGTAATCGAATTGGCCGCTCCCAAAACTCCTCTGATTGTTGCTGGGACAGTCAAACTGCTTGTAGAGACGCCAGTTCGGCCCCTGGTATTCCGTCAGAAGCCGAATGTGGTCGTCCAGTGTCCCCAGCCCCATCTTCGGACGTACCAGGTCCATCCATTCCTTCTGCCCGTACTGGTTGCTGTGAACGGAATTCGGAGGGTAGAGGTACAAGCTCTCGGAAAGATATACCTCGAAGGCGATGCCGATTTGCTTCAGGTTGTTGGTACACTGGGTCAGGTGGGCAACCCCTCTGGCTCTCAGAGCAGCCGGAAGCAAGAGACCGGCCAGTATCGTGACGACCGCTATGACAACCAGCATCTCAATGAGCGTGAAGCCTCGAGCCTTCCGGGTTCTCATCTTTTTCTCCTTACAGCGCACCCTTTCGTACAATCTTCCTATCTTATTATACGGCTCAACCAGGGGTTTTCAAGTGCACTTTGGGTGGCGGCCGGCGGCGGGTGGAGCCCGGGTCGCCGCGCTTCCCCGAAAATCCGCTTGCAACCGTCAAAAAGAGTGCCGTATAATGCACCTGTGCCGAAGTGGTGGAACTGGCAGACGCGCGGGATTCAAAATCCCGTCCCCTTGAAACGGGGGTGAGGGTTCGACTCCCTCCTTCGGCACCATCTCCATCAACGAAAGGTAAATTCATGCCCACGAAGAGCGACAAGGCGGCAGCCGTTATTGAAGGCATCCTCACCAGGATGACAATGGAGGAGAAGGTCGGGCAGTGTTTCACCTATCTATGGAGCGGCTATCTGATCACGCCCTCAGTCGTGGAGGCGATAGAGAAGCTGCATTGCGGCAACCTGCGCCTGCAGCCCGCCTTCCTGTCCGGGAAGCGCCACAAGTACTACGACTTTGACACTGGCGCCGGCAAGTATGACTACCCGGCGACCTACAAGCCCATCGCCGAGACCCTGCTGTCGCCGGGTGGCATGGGAGAGATTGATCCCCGGCGCTATGCGGAGCGTCTCAACCGGCTGCAGGAGATCGCCATGAGCCGTCCGTGCGGGATTCCGCTCAACATGGCGGTGGATCAGGAGGGCGACGTGAGCCGGAACTACTGCTTCGGCGGGATCAACCTCATGCCTTCGCCGATGGGACTTGCCGCCAGCGGCGACCCGGGGTTCGTCTACGAGGCCGCCAAGGCGGTGGGCCGCCAGTTGAGTGCCATCGGAATCAACTGCATCCATTCCCCCGTCGCGGACGTGAATATCAATCCTCGTAACCCCGAGATCGGCATCCGCTCCTTCGGAGACGATCCCAAGCGGGTGTCCGAATACGCCCTGGCTGCCATGAAAGGGCTCCAGGACGGTGGCCTGATCACGACCGCCAAGCACTTCCCCGGTCGCGGCGACAGCATGGACGATGCACATTTCGGCACCCCGGTGCTCAATGTGGACCGACGGCGGATCGATGAAGTAGAACTCTACCCCTACCGGATGCTGATCGAGAACGGACTGGACTGTGTGATGATTGCACACAACGTCTACACGGCCCTGGATCCGGGCGTCATCGCGACGGTCTCCTCCAAGATCATCAACGACCTGCTGCGGGGTGAACTGGGCTTCCAAGGCGTGGTCACCACGGATGCCATTGCGATGAGGGCGCTGATCAAGCAGTACCCGTTGCCGGAAGCCTGCGCCCGGGCGCTCCAGGCCGGCGCAGACATGGTCCTCAACAAGACCGAGACGGCATACAGGGATCAGGGCTTCCTGGAAACGCTGAAGTACGTGCAGCAGGGCAAGATATCCGAGGAGGAACTGAACAACAAGGTCCGCCGCATCCTGCGGATGAAGTACCGGCGAGGCCTGTTCAAGAACGGCGCACAGGTCGATGCTTCGAGGGCGGACGCCCCGATTCGTGACAAGGCCGTCATCGAACTGTCTGCCAAGGCCGCCCGCAGAGCGGCGATTGTCCTCAAGGACGAACCGAAGCTGCTGCCCTTGTCCCCGAAGCAAAAGATCCTCGTGATCGAACAGCGGCTGGAGGACGTGTATCTCGGGCAGAATCCGTCGCTCCACCGACTGGCCTTCACGGAGGCGATGCTCAGTCATTCCATGAATATCGTGGCCGCCGACACCGAGCTCAAGGCCACGCCAGAAGATGAGGCGTTTGTCCTGCCGCTGGCCGATGATGCGGATGTCGTGGTTGTGACCAACCACTATCTGCGCGGAGACCAAAACAATTCGGCCTTCGTCCGCAAGCTCCTCGACAAGCGGGCCAAGGTCGTTCTCGTCACCAATACGCCGTACGAAATGGCCGTCGTGCCCGGAGTCAGGACCGCCATCTGCAC
>Ga0315282_10006366_pt1 | contig 19792 bp, 14 predicted proteins | sample YL17G07_20_MG_FD_203693 | JGI IMG/M metagenome (GOLD analysis project Ga0315282, IMG submission 203693) | Sediment microbial communities from Yellowstone Lake, YNP, Wyoming, USA - YL17G07_20 | ecosystem: Environmental > Aquatic > Freshwater > Lake > Sediment | place: USA: Wyoming | collected... | reverse complement strand
ATTCACACGAATTCTCGCAGATTACTCAGTTGCCAATCTGCGTGAATCTGCGTCAATCTGCGGACCGGTACCTCTGCGTGAATCTGCGGAATACCGATCCACAGATTCACACGAATTCTCGCAGATTGCTCAGTTGCCAATCTGCGTGAATCTGCGTCAATCTGCGGACCGGTACCTCTGCGTGAATCTGCGGAATACCGATCCACAGATTCACACGAATTCTCGCAGATTGCTCAGTTGCCAATCTGCGTGAATCTGCGTCAATCTGCGGACCGGTACCTCTGCGTGAATCTGCGGAATACCGATCCACAGATTCACACGAATTCTCGCAGATTCATCAGTCGGTCATCAGTCTTTGTGAGTCTGAGAGTGGACGCCGGTCGTCCTGCTATCTCGGTCCTGTCTGCGCTGCTTCTCGCGGTCGCCGCGTCTTTGGACAGCAGTCCCAGGTGCCCGGGGGCCTTCCGAAGCGCGATCACCCTCGTCCCTATCGATGTCCGGGTTCTTGATCGGGACAACAAGCCAGTCACCGACCTGACTCAGGACGACTTCACGGTAATCGAAGACGGGGTGAAGCAGGCGATCCGTCACTGTTCTCGAGATACCCTGACTCCGGAGGTGCCGCCGCGGGACAGGCGCCTCCTTTTGCGTCAACCGCCCACATCGTCGCTCTCACCTCAGAATCGTCGCATCTTCCTGATCGTCCTCGGCCGCGGACAGATCGGGCCGCCGCCGGAAAGGGGTTTCGAAGCGTTGACACGGTTCGTGCGCAGGCAACTGTTCCCGCAGGACCACGTTGCAGTGCTCGCGTGCAACCGCGCGACCGACTTCACGACCGACCACGGGAAAACCGCTTGGGTCTTCGAACGCTTCGAGCGCGCGCATTACGGCATCGACATGCTGATGACACAGCGGTTCAGCGGCCTTGCGGCGGTGTACGGGAGCAAGACCATTCCGCCGGGCATCCAGAAACAGATCGATGACGTCTTTCAGATCCCGGGAGGCCTGGGCGCTCGATATGTGCCTCCGACACAACCGGTGGACAGCGCGCGGAGGCAGGAAGATGCGCGGCGCATCACGGACGCCCTCCAGCGCAGCGAAATCGTCGCGCACGAGTCGCGCTGAAGGCTCGTGCGCGTTGGATCAAGGTGGTGGTGTACAACCCGACCGCGGACGTCGTCGGTACTGCCGTGGCAAGAGTGCGATGAACCGCGGATTCCTGCAGTTGGAATCGACCCACAGATTCGCGCAGATTTCCGCAGATCCTTCAGTAATCTGCGTGAATTCGTGTGAATCTGTGGACGGGTACCTTCTGCGTGGATCTGCGGATCGTATTTCCACGTGAATCTGCGGCTACCGGAAGTACTTCCGCAGCGTTTCCCGCCAGGCGCTGATCGCCGCCGGGCTCCCGCCGCGCCGATCGAGCCCGATGTCCCGGCTGTTCAGGCGCGTGCCGTACATCCGCTCGTTCGCGTCGATGTCCTCGTGTACCGAGGACCCGTTGACGGCAATACCGGCGAACAAGCCGCGGCTGCGGGAATAACTGAGGATCTGGGCGCGCATCAGCACATCAGTCGACGCTTCCGCCGACCGGCCGACCGGCCCCGCCGCCGCCGATGCTTCGCCGCCGATCTTGAACTGGTTTTTCAGCAGGTTGTCCACGCCTCTCCGGTTGATGATGACCAGCACGAGGTCGATCGACTGCCCGCCGATTTGCGCGCCCCAGCTGCCGCCCGTGATCGTCAGGAACGCGGGCGCGGACCAGGTGTTGTTCGCGCGGTTGCGGACGCTGATGACGCCGCGGCCCCGCTGGCCGCCGAAGATGAAGGCCGCGCGCAGGACGCCGGGAAACACCGCGATCGCCTCGGCCCTGTCGAGAATCGCCTGCGGGATCCCCCTGTCCGGCGCGCTCATGATCTCGTCGAACACGGTCGCGGCGTTCGACACGGTGGTCGCTTCGCGCGATTGCGCGCCCGCAATCGGCGCCGCACCAAGAACGACGGCAAGCAAACAGAGGACTGCGCGGTAGGTCACTTGATTCTCCGAGGGGCATGTCGATTGTAACTGATGCCGCACACCGGCGCGTCACGAACGATTGCGGAGACGCGTCAGCGGTGCGGGTACGCCCCCGTCCGAGCCGGCTCCACAGCCAGGAAAAGCTCCTCGGCGTTGCTCCGCTTTTCGGATCGACCGGCCGGCTGGCGCGACGGCTCCCCAACGCCTTCGACTGTCGCTCAGGGCGCCCTGAGCATCGTCGAAGGGCGCGGAACCCGCCGTGGAACCGCGTTGGGGGCCCCGCCGGCGCGCTGCGCCGGGAAAAGCTGCGCAACGCGCGCCCGCCTACGCTCGCAGTACATCGAGCGAGCTACGGCGAGGCCACGCCGTAGCTGCGCGGCAATCGACCGCAGCGAAGGCGGGTCGCTTTTCGGCATCAACCGCTGGCTGCTCCGCAGGCTCGGCCGGTGGCGCATCCGCACCGCTGACGTGACTGCGGAATCGCGGCGCCCAAAGTCGCGGCCGTCCCCACGGCGGGGAGCGAACGATTTGCCCGAGGCGGGCCGTGCGGAGCGCTCCGACGGTCGTTCAAGGAGAACGGAGCGGAGGAAGCGACGTTTTCCGGGCGCAGCCCGTAGCGGTCCGCCTTCGCTCGCGCTGATTGCGTGCGAGCTACGGCGGACCCGCCGTAGCTGCGGGGACCGAGAGGCAGCGAAGGCGGGTCGATCGCGCGCGTACACGGGCCAGCCCGATTCGCGAGCCGAAAACGGCCCGCCTCCGCTGCGCTTGCGAACGCGCGCAGCTACGGCGAGGTCTCGCCGTAGCTCGCATGGACGCTTGGCGAGCGTAGGCGGAAGCGGACGGAGCGACGTTCTCCGGAGCGCGGAGCCCGGCCCGTAGCGGGCAAATCGTTCGGTTCGCGCCCTGGTCCTCTTCAATACGCGGCGAGCTTGCGCAGCGCGTCGGTGATCTTGTCCGCGTTCGGCAGGTTCGCGTGCTCCAGGACGTGCGCGAACGGAGGGTGCGTGTCGGGATAGGTGAGGCGCAGCACCGGCGCGTCGAGCGCGTCGAACCGCTCCTCGGTGATCACGGCCGACAGCTCGGCGCCGATGCCCAGCGTCCGGACGTCCTCGTGCACGATCAGCACCCGGTTCGTCTTCTCGACCGACGCGAAGATCGCCTCCTTGTCGTAGGGCATGAGCGACCGCAGGTCGATCACCTCCACCTCGACGCCCTCGCCCGCCAGGCGGTCCGCCGCCTCGAGCGACGGTTGCACCATCGCCGCGTAGGTGAGCAGCGTGACGTCGTTCCCCTCGCGCCGCACGGCCGCCATGCCGATGGGCACGATCTCGTCGCCCTCGGGTACCGGTCCTTTCGCCCGCCGGTAGAGGTACTTGTGCTCGAAGTAGATCACCGGGTTGTCGTCGCGGATCGCCGCCTTCAGCAGCCCCTTCGCGTCGAACGGCGTCGACGGGGCGACGACTTTCAGCCCCGGGCGGTGCACGAACCACGCTTCTGGGTTCTGCGAATGGTACAAGCCGCCGGCGACGTTGCCGCCGCTCGGCGCGCGTATCACGATCGGCACGCTCGCCCGTCCGCCGTACCGGTACCGGAGCGTGGCCGCCTGGTTGACGATCTGGTCGAACGCGCAGGTGATGAAGTCGCCGAACTGCATCTCGGCCACGGGCCGGTAGCCGCGAAGCGCCGCGCCGATGCTGACGCCGACGATGGCCGATTCGGAGATCGGCGTGTCGAGGCAGCGCAGCTCCCCGAATTCCTCGTAGAGTCCCTGCGTCACGCCGAAGGCGCCGCCGTACGGCCCGACGTCTTCGCCGAGCACGAACACCTTCGGATCGCGGCGCATCTCCTCGAAGAGCGCCTCGCGAATCGCCTCCAGATAGGTGATCTCTTTGCTCATGCTGACGGTCCCGCAACGGGCGGAGGCAAGCGCGGCGTTCTGCGCGGCGGGCGGAGGCAAGCTCCGCCCCTACGGAGCGTAAACGTCGGCGACCGCCTCCGACGGATCCGGATCCGGGCTGTTCTGGGCGAACTCGACCGCCTCGTCGATCACCTGCTTCACCTTCGTCTCGATCTCCTGCAGTTTCTCCGGCGTCAGCTCGTGCCGGTCCTGCAGGAACGTGGTGAAGATCGGGATCGGGTCGCGGCTGCGCCACATCGCCAGCTCTTCGTCGGTCCTGTAGAACGCCTTGTCGTGCTCCGAGTGCCCGTGCCAGCGGTAGGTCTTGCACTCGATGAGCGTCGGACCGCCGCCGCCGCGCGCCCGCTGGATCGCCCCCTGCGTCGCCTGGTAGACCGCCAGCACGTCGTTGCCGTTGATGGCCACGCCGTCGAAGCCGTACGACTCGGCCCGCGTCGCGACGTCCTCGATCGCCATCGCCCGTTCGAACGGCACCGAGTACGCGTAGAAGTTGTTTTCGCAGATGAACACGACGGGCAGCTGCAGGACACCCGCGATGTTCAGCCCTTCGTGGAAGTCGCCGGTATTGCTGGCGCCCTCGCCGAAGTAGGCGAGCACCACGTTGTCGCTCTGCTCCATCCTGAAACTGAGGCCGAGGCCGGCGGCGACCGGCAGGTTCGAGCCGAGCATGCTGGTGTTGCCGAAGATCCCCAGTTCCGGTACTCCGCTGTGCAGCGCCGAATCCCGCCCCTTCGACAACCCGGTCGTCTTCGCGTGCATCTGCGCCATCATCACGCGCGGCTCGACGCCCTTCATCAGGAACGTGCCGAGGTCGCGATGCAGCGGGCAGATGTAGTCGTCGCGGCGCAGTCCGTAGCAGGTGCCGACGACGATCGCCTCCTGGCCGATGCCGGAGTAGACGCCGCTGCGGACCCTGCCCTGCCGCACCAGGATGCTGAGACGCTCGTCGAAGCCGCGAATCAGCTTCAGCCAATAGAGCATCTCGAGCAGTTGTTCGGATGTGAGCTTGAACTTCGTGCGCTTGATCGGAGGCATCGGTGACGCTTGTCGGCTGTGGGCCTCAGGCTTTGGGCCTTCGGCCGGGCGTTTCAATCGAGGAGACCCATGGCTCAGTTTACCGCTTCGCCGCCGGGCCGCGAAGGCTGATCAGGTTCGCCAGCAGCTGGTAGGCCCCGTCGGTGCCGGCCGGCAGCTGACGCCACAGGTTCAGGCCGACATAGATCCAGTGCCCCCTGCCGTAGGTGGCCTCGACGAGCGCTCCGCGCTTGACGCCGGCATTGTAGGGGAACGGATCCTCCATCTGGATCAAGTCGACGTAGTGCGAATCCTTGTCGCCCAGGAAGTAGAGGCCTCGCTCCTGCACCCAGCCCTGCCAGGCGGCCGGCCCGATCGTGTTCGGCGTGCTGAAGATGGGATTGGCCGGCTGCAGCACCTGCACCGGCGCGTTCTCATCGGTCACGCGGTTCGAACTGACCTTCGCCGGGTACGGCCCGTACTGCGCCTGGTTGAACTCGAACTTGTTGTACTGGACGATGAGCGTGCCGCCGCCGCGCACGTAGTCGAGCAGCCGCTGATTGTGCTGGCGCAGGTCGTCGCGGCGCTCGTAGGCGCGAACGCCGGTGACGATGGCGTCGTAGCGCGACAGGTTGCCCCAGGCGAGATCGTCACTCGTCAGCAGGTTCACCTGCGCGCCCAGTTGCTCGATCGCCGGCGGCACCTGGTCGCCCGTGCCCATCACGTACCCGATCAGCAGGCGCGGCCGCACCTTCACATCGATCAACTTCACGGTCGTTTCCGCCGGCTCGATCATCTGGCGGTACTCGATGTGCTGGTACTCGATCGGGCGATAGCCCTGGTCGGATATGACCGCACCGGGTTCCCCTGCCTTGTTCAGCTGGCGTGCGACGGCCTTGATGCGGTACGCACCGAGCGGCGTGCCGGCGGCCGGCCGCACGCGGAACCTGACGGTCTGCACTTCGTCTTCACGCGTGAGGGTGATCTTCGTGGCCGGCGGCGTCGACCGCCAGCCGTCGGGCATCTGCAGCAGCACCTCGACTTCGAACGGCGGGATCCCTTGACGCGCTCCGCTCATGCCGTTTGCCACGCTCACACGGACTTCGCGCTGGTTGGACGGCAGCGGTTTGTTCACGGCGCGCGGTGCTTGTGTGGTCGATTCGGATGGCTGCCGCGCGGCCGACCCGTTCCGCGGGTCGAGCGATGCGCCGACATTCGCCGGCGTCCGGCTGGTGCGCTTCAAGGCAGGCCGCGCCGCGGTGGGCACTATCGTGATGTCCGGCGTCACGCGCAGCGACGCAACGGGAATCACCTGCAGCTCCATCCGCTTCTCGCCGCTGAAGATGTTCCCCTCGTAGCGATACTGCACGGGCAGCAGCACGATCACGTCGCTGCCGTGGATGCTTATATCGATCCGCGCCTTGAACGGCGTGGGCCGGAACGGCACGCCGAACGGCACGCCGGGCTCGAACTCGTACCGCGCCGTGTTCGGCAGCCGGTGCCAGTATGGCGTCGTGAACGGAGCGTCGTCCGGCACGCGCGCGACAACACCGCAGCCCTGTCGCGAATTGTCGGATGCCGGGTAGAGACCCTTCGCGGGAATCGTCAAGGGCGCGCACGTCGCCTTCGTTTCCAGTCCCTCGAGGGCGACGCTTTTCACGTCGACTGGCTCGCCGCCGCGATTCGCGATCATCACCCGCACGTTCAACGGCTGCCCCCGGACCACCCGTCCGTCGTCGGCAAGGACGTCGAACCGCAGTCCCTCGGCCAGCACCACCGCATCCTGAAACTGCTGCTCCTTGGTGTTCAATCGGAAGTCGAGCTCGTAGCGCGCGGCGTCATCGAGACCCGCCATCTGCGGGAGGCTGGCGCGCAGCGAGCGGACCTGGTCGAGACCGTCGACGAGCGGCTGAATGGTCGCGGCCGGGCCCTGCGTCGAGAACGCCTTCCGGGCGGATGCGGCTGCGTCGGCAATGGCGCCGAGCGCGGAGGTCAGCGGCGCGGGTGGCGTAGGGTGGACGTACTGCGCCAGGCTCGCAAGGGTGGAATCGATGCCGTCGAACAGCGACGCGTTGCGCCCCTTCGCGCCGCCGGCGCTGTCGCCGAGGCGATAGGTGAAGACCTGCGGGCCGGGCAGCGCCAGCAGCTGGCCCATGCCCTGGCACTTGTGCATGCTGCGCGCTTCGCTGCCGATGGCGGCGTCGGTGGCGCCGAGCAGCGGGTCCCAGACCTCGTTGTCGATCCGCAACACGTCGGGCCCCTGCGGTCCCGCGGCCCGCCCTCCGCCCGGAAAACCGGCCGAGTAGTACAGCTTGAGAGGCTGCCACGGCCGCAGCCCTTCCTTCAGTTGTTCCGGGTAGCGCGCGGGATCGGCCGCCGCGCGAAACGCCTCGCCGACGATCCGTGCCGATGCCTGGTGATGCTGGCCGCCCCCGGTGCCTTCGGGCGACATCGCCATCATCACGTCGGGGCGAATCATGCGAATCAGGCGGACGTAGTCGCCGACGATCTCGTCCTTCCCCCATCTCTGGAACGTCTCTTCGAGGCTGAACGAATAGCCGAAGTCGACAGCGCGCGTGAAGTACTGCTCGGCGCCGTCGAATCGGTGCATCGACATCAGTTCGGCGGTCCGCAATACGCCGAGCGCGTCGCCCAGTTCCGGGCCGATCTCGTTCTGGCCGCCGTCGCCACGGGTTGCCGTGGCCAGCACCGTCCGGATCCCCTGCCCGCGTTTCAGCATCACGAGCAGGCCGTTGTTCTCGTCGTCGGGATGGGCAACCGCCTGCATGAAGATGCCGACGGTGGACAGCTGGCGAAGCGCCATGCCCAGGCCGACGTAGCCCTGGTCGGCGGCAAGTCCGCGCGGCTGCGCGCGGGTCCCGAGTGAAACGAGAACGAAGGCGAGAAGAACGGCGGCGAACGCAAACCGTCGGGCGGTCCTGGGCGCAGTCATCTTCCTGCTACTATACGACGCGTAGACAAGGAGATTCCATGCAGATGACGATCGCACTGCTCCTGATGACGTTGGCGGCCGGTCCCGCGCAGGCGGGCGCGCAGAAGGATGACGGATGGGCGCCCTGCCGGTTCCTGATCGGGACGTGGACCGGCGAAGGCACGGGGCAGGCCGGAGGCGTTCAAGGTGTACACGCAGGGGGTCACGGTGCGCGTCGGAAAGTAGGGCGGACCTTCAGGTCCGCCGTGTCGCACTCATCTTCCGAATCCCCAATACGCGTCCTGCTTCTCCACGGCAGCCATGTGGTGTCGCAGCAGGATGCGTGCGGCGAGCAACGCGCTGCCGGCGTCGGACCGGCCGGCGCCCAGCGCGAACAGGTGGCGCGGGTAATGGCGGTGCGGGCCGATGCGGGGGAGGCCATCGTTGCTCGCGCTTATCGCCGCATCCCATGCGTAGTCTGCCTGGATGCCCGAGAGGTCGGGATACAGCAGCGAGAGCTCGTACATGAGCTGCGCGGAGTGCTGGGCGAGCGCGGCGGGCCGCGAGCGGTCGGGCAGGCGCTGGCGCTCGACGCCGGCGAAGAGGAGCCGATTCTCGCGCGTCCAGCGCATCAGGTGGCCGGGAGATGTCGCCTCGCGCAGAACGATCGAGGCGGGCACGCGCCGGCGCAACTCCGCGGGCAGCGGCTCGGTGACGACGCGGTAGGCGAGAAGCGGTGCGAAGTGGCGGGCGATTGGCCGAAACGCCCTTGTCGGTCCTCCGGTTGCAATGATCACGCGTGACGCGCTGATCGAGCCGCGCGCGGTCGACATCTGCAGCGGTTCCGAGCCGCGCACGCCACCGCCCTGGGTAATCTTCAGGACCGCGGATTTTTCGAACACCTTCGCACGGCGTGACCGCGCGGCGCGAACGAGTCCGAGACACGCGCGGTACGGATCGAGAATGGCCCCGGCCCTCACGCGGATCGCGCCCGACGCCTCGGTGCGCAGTTGCGCGTGCGCCCGCGAGGCCGACAGCCACTGGCCCTCGATGCCCATCTCGCGGCGCAGGCCCGCCTCGCGTTCGAGCGCGCGCGCGTCCTCGCGCCCGGTCAGGTAGTTCGCGACCTCCACCTGTTCGACGTCTGCCCGGACGCCGAGCCGCCGCAGCAGCGCCACGAAGTCGAACGCGGAACGCCGGCTCATCTCCCACATCGCGCGCGCCGCGCGTCGCCCGTGCACGGCATCCAGCGTGGCCAGCGGAACAGCCGGCTCCGGCAGGATCACGCCGGGAGCGGACGAGGTCGCCTGCTGGCCGATGCGACCGGCCTCGACGAGCGCCACGCGGACGCCGGCCGCGGCAAAGACGAAGGCCGCGGTGCACCCGATCAGGCCGCCGCCGACGATGGCGACATCGGTGTCGAGCGGGCCGCGCAGGACCGGGAATTTCGGCTTGCGCGCCAGGCGCGCATCCCAGTACGGCCGCATGTGTGCTGTCATGACAGGCCCGTGAGAATCTGCATCAGCCGGCTGATTTGCAGGATGTCGGCGAAGGTGCCGCGGACGGTGTGGGCGTCGACGCGCGAGAGCCCGGGCACGAACGCGGCTTTCTCGGCGTCGGGCGTCAGCTTGAAGCCGACCTCGAGGTCGATCGGCGTCTTCACGCGGAACACCTGCGCGCCGCTCCTGCCCAGCGCGCGCGCCACGCCGTCGCGAACGAGCTGCCTGGCCTTCGCCGGGGTCACCGTCATCGCCGAGTGGAACCCGTACGGCTCCTTCAAGACGACGCCTTCGACGGAGGGAATCGTCTTCTGGAACTGCGTCACGGCCAGGCGGTCGCCCGACATGAACACCACCGGCACGCCGAAGTGACCGGCGATGGCCGCGTTGAAGACCGCCTCCATCACTTCCTGGCCGTTGAGCTTGATGCCCAGCAGCTTCGCGCTCGACATCGTGTGGCTGCGCACCGCGCCGGCGGTCCATTCGCTCGCGTGGTACCCGATGAAGAGCACCGCGTCGAACGTCTCGTCGATGCCCTGCATCATCTCGAGCGGGCGCGGAAAGCCGCGGACCACGCGCACATCGTCCGGCAGTTGATCGATCAGGAGGTTCTGCGCGTTGCCGTGCGAGTCGCACACGACGAACTCGGTTGCGCCGGCCGCCCGGGCCCCTTCGATCGCCGCGTTCACTTCGCCGGTCGCCCACTCGCGGGCCTTCGCGTACTCGAAGCCGTCCGGCCCGAGCTGGGCCGGCTGCACCACGCCCGCAATCCCTTCCATGTCGACCGAGATGAAGATCTTGCGCATCGTGCGGCCCTGCCCTTCCCCACGGCACCCCCACGCGGCTGCCGCGTGGGGGGCCCCGCCGCGCGCCCCGACGGTCCCCGCAGACAGCGCGGTCATCGCGACAAGACAGGTAAGCGTCACTACCATCGAGGCCGCTGTTCTCACCGGAGACCTCCTGGACGGCGCCATTGTAAGACCAATCGGCAGCGCGAGGTGTCCGGAACGCATTGCGCTTCGTGTGCCGGCTCCGCACGGCCCGCGTCGGGCAAATCGTCCGTGACGCGGCCACAGCGGAGCGAATGCGCCACCGACCGGGCCTGCGGAGCAGTCGGCGGTCGACGCCGCCCTTCGACTGCGCTCAGGGCGCCCCGAGCCGCGTCGAGGGGCGGAACGCGACGAGCGGAGCGAAGTTTTTCCGGCTGCCGATTTGAGGCGGAGGCGACCCGCCTCCGCTGCGCGCTTGGCGTGCGCAGCTACGGCGAGGCCTCGCCATAGCTCGCGTCGGATCCAGGCGAGCGACGGCGGGAGCGTCGCCGAATGGAGGCTGCCGGACGGTCGATCCAAAAAACGGAGCAAAGCGAGGAAGCGTTCCCCGACTGCGGAGCCGGCTCGGACGGGGCGCACTCGCTCCGCTGTTGGTCGCCAGTGCGCAAGAAAAGGTAAGATGTCTCGTCTTTGCCGTCCTTCGAGGGAGTCCCATGCCACGCTACTCCGATCTCGACACTCCGACCCGCATCCTGCTCGGTCCCGGCCCCAGCATGGTCCACCCGCGCGTGCTTCGCGCGATGGCACAGCCGCTGGTCGGTCACCTCGATCCGCAGTTCATCAACCTGATGAACGAAGTGCAGGATTTGCTGCGCTACGTCTTCCAGACGAAGAACCCGCTGACGATTCCGGTGTCGGGCACCGGCAGCGCCGGCATGGAAGCGGCCCTGTGCAACTTCATCGAGCCTGGCGATTCGGTGCTCGTGGGGGTGAACGGCTACTTCGGCGAACGCCTGTGCGAGATCGCGGGCCGGTACGGCGCCGAGGTGCGGCGGCTCGAACGGCCGTGGGGCCAGGTGTTCGACCCGGCGGAAGTCGAAGCGGCGCTGAAGCAGAAGCCGGCGAAGATCGTCGCGCTCGTGCACGCCGAAACCTCGACCGGCGCGCGCCAGCCGCTCGAAGGCGTCGCCGACATCGTTCACCGCCACGGCGGCCTGTTCCTCGTCGACTGCGTGACGTCGCTCGGCGGCGTACCGCTCAAGGTGGACGAGTGGGACATCGACATCGCCTACAGCGGCACGCAGAAGTGCCTCAGCTGCCCGCCCGGCCTCGCCCCGCTCACCGTCGGCGAGCGCGGCCGCGCCGCCCTGCACGCGCGGCGCACGAAAGTCGCCAACTGGTACCTGGACCTCACGATGATCGAGGCGTACTGGGGCAGCACGCGCACCTACCATCACACCGCGCCGATCAGCATGAATTACGCGCTGCGCGAGGCGCTGCGGATCGTCGACGAAGAGGGACTCGAGAAACGGTGGGAGCGCCACGCGAACAACGCGCGCGAGATGTGGGAAGGTCTCGAAGCGCTGGGTCTGAAATTGGTTGTGCCGGTCGCGCATCGGTTGCCGTCGTTGACGACGGTCTCGGTGCCCGACGGTGTCGACGAAGGGGCAGTCCGCCGGCGCCTGCTGGACGAGTACGACGTCGAGATCGCCGGCGGCCTGGGAGCGTTCAAGGGCAAGGCCTGGCGCATCGGCCTCATGGGCTACTCGTCCCGCCGCGAGAACATCATCGTCCTGCTGGGCGCGCTGCAGCGGTTGCTCGGGCGCTGAGGTTCGGCGAACGAGCCACGACGAACGACGAACGACCACGACTGACGACGAACGACCATGATCGACCTCCGAAGCGACACGCTGACGCTCCCGACCCCTGAGATGCTCCAGAGCATCGTCACGGCGCGCCTCGGCGACGACTCGCGCGACGGCGATCCGACGGTCGTCGAACTGGAGCAGCTGGCGGCATCGATGCTCGGCAAGGAAGCGGCGCTGCTGACCGTCAGCGGCACCATGTCGAACCTGCTCGCGCTGCGAACGCATTGCGAGCCCGGCGCCTCGGCCATCGTCGAGGAAAGCGCGCATCTGTACGGCATGGAGTTCGGCGGCATCGCCGCCGCGTGCGGGCTGCTCGTGCTGCCCGTCCGCGGTCACCACGGCGCGATCGGCCTCGAAGCGCTGCGGATGGCCACGCGCAGGGCGGGCGCCGGCTTTCCCGCCCGTGGCGTCGTCTGCCTCGAAAACACGCACAACGCGGCGGGCGGCACCGTCATCCCCCCGGATCACGTCGATCGCTGCGCGGAGATCGCGCACGCCGGCGGTCTGCCCGTGCACCTGGACGGGGCGCGCATCTTCAACGCGGCGGTCGCGCTCGGCGTCGACGCCCGGCGGTTGGCGCAGCCGGCCGATTCCGTCTCGTGCTGCCTGTCGAAAGGGCTGTCGGCGCCGGTTGGGTCGCTGCTCGCCGGACGGCGCGAGTTCATCGACCGGGCGCGCAAGGTGCGCCGCGGCCTGGGCGGGACGATGCGCCAGGCGGGCATCATCGCGGCGCCGGGGATCGTCGCCTTGAAAACGATGGTTGCGCGCCTCGCCGACGATCACCGGCACGCGCGGCTGCTCGGCGAGCGGCTCGCGGCGGTGCCGGGCCTGCGCGTGGACCTGGAGACGGTGCAGACGAACATGGTGAACGTCGACGTCCGCGATCTGGGCATCGACGCGGCGACCTTCGCCCGGCACCTCGACGCGCTCGGCGTTCGCGGCCTGCCGGGCCCCGGCACGATCGTGAGGTTTGTAACCTATCGGGGGATCAGCGAAGCCGATGTGCGCGCCGCAGCGGATGCGGTTGAACAGGTGGTTGCCGCAAGGTCGTGGGGCGCCCAGGCCGTGTAGGGCGGGGCTTCAGTCCCGCCGGGGCGGGGGGGCTCAAGCCCCGCCGTTACGGCGGGCCTCAAGGCCCGCCCTGCTTCTTCCCCGAGTACTCCAGCATCTGCGTGGCGAGATCGAGCGGGTAGGACACCCTCACGTCGAGGATCTCGCCGTCGTCGTTCCTGACTGCCTCGAGCCGCGGCATCACGAACCCCGTGTAGGACGGCAGGTTGAGGTGATCGACCCGCGCGACGATCTCGTCGCGCAGCGCCGGGTCGAAGTGCACCCCGTACTTTTCGAACAGCTCGCGCGCCGCGGGGTAGTCGCCTTCGGCCCAGATGCGCTGTACTTCGGCGAGCAGCCGGGCGACGCCCTGATGAAAGGCCGCCTGGTCGGTCATCACGAAGCACGTCTTGCCGTCGCGCCGCCTCACGTCGATGGCGCCCGCGTTGTCGACGAGCCAGTGCACGATCATCTGGCGGTTGCGCATGTGGTCTTCTTCGAGATGCGTCCCCTCGCGCACCCGGCGCAGCTGCACCAGCGCGTTCCTCGCGTACCCCTCGTACTCGGCGGCGACGATGTCGTCGTGATGGGCCGCCGGCAGCAGCCCGAGATCCACCAGTTTCGCGTCCGGCAGGTAGTAGAGCGCCACCAGGTCTGCCCGCGATTCCTCGAGGGCGGAGAACTGCTCCCGCAACGCCGCCTGCGGGTTCCCCTGAAGCCGTTCACTCACCTTCCCCGACGCATGGCCGATCACCTCGTGCATCGTCGTCGTCAGTTCCGCGGCCAGCGGTCCCCATTTCTCCCCGCGCTCCGCTTCCTCGGGCGTCCAGGAGAACTCGCGCCGGAACTCGGGGGGCGACGATCGCTCGTAGGCGTCCAGCACGTTCGACAGCAGCACCGACTTGCTGCCGTAACGCTCGCGCACCCACTGATCGTTGGGGAGGTTGATGCCGATCGGCGAAATCGGCCCGGTGTCGCCGGTCTCGACGATGACGTCGATCGCGCGGCCGGTGACGCCGGTGACGCCCTGCTTGCGGTACTCGGGCGCCCACGGCATGTGATCCTCGAACCACTGGGCTTCGCGCGCGAGCTTGCGGATCCCCTCCGTCTTCTCGCGATTCACGTAGAAGACGACGGATTCCCACGCGCCCTTGGTGCCCCGCGCGTCCAGGTACACCTCGATGAAGCCGTTGATCGCATCCACCGGTGATGCCTGGTCCTGCACCCACGCGATGTCGTACCGCCGCCGATCCCCGGTGTCGCCGGTGGTGTAGAACCGGATCAGCGCCTCGATCGCCTTCGCGCTCGCCTCGCCCGCATACGGCAGCGCGCCGCGCAGGTGCCCGACGATGGCGCCGATCTCGACGCCGTAGCGGCCGCCCAGCCGGTACACCTCTTCGACCAGGCGGCCGCCGCGCTTGACGAGGCGCGAGTTGAGCGGGTGCCGCTCCTCGAAATCGCGGAGATCGTCCATCGACACGCCGCCGTACAGGTTGTTGGCGCTCGCCAGCAGGATGTCGCGGCCCTGGCCGGGCGTCTTGTTGGTGATCATCGGATCGAAGACGGGGTCGAAGAACATCGGCTCGAGCCGCAGCAGCAGCGCGTCGAGCGTCTCGCCGCAGGCCAGCGGGAACCTGGCGCCGTCGGCCTCGGCGGCACGCGCCGCCTGGCGGAACGCGTGCGGCGCGCAGCGCAGCACGAACTTGCGGGCGGTCAGGTTGTTGTAGGGACCGGTGTTCAGCCAGAACAGTTTCGTGTAGCGGAGAATCTCGGCCAGCGTCTGGGGGTCGACGTGGCGCGGGTGCGCGAGGATTTCCTCCAGCACGTCGCGCATCTCGAGGCTGTGCGCGTAGCGCTGATCGTAGTAGATGTCGCGGCCGGCCAGGGCGGCGCGATAGAGATGCCAGGCGAGGATCTTCTCCTCGCGCGAGAGGGCGGCGAAGCCGTCAGCGTACAGTTGTACAACTGCGGCGTCGTCCACGCGCTCGAGGAGGTACTGGTGTTCGGCCGTCGCAAGCTCGGTCGGGTTCGCCGTCATGCAAATGATGATAGTCGAATCAGAGCGCGACCGTCTGCAGGTAGTCCGGCGTTTCGACCGTCCAGTTCATCTGCGACCGTATCAGGTCGCGCAGCGCGTCCATCGGCCCCGGCTCCCCGTGAACCAGGTACGTGATCCTCGGCGGCCGTTCGACGTTCGACAGCCAGCGGACGATCTCCGTCTGGTCGGCGTGGGCCGACATCGAATGAAGCTGCTCGATGCGCGCCGCGACCGGCACCATCTTCCCGTGAATCTTGACCTCGCGCGCCCCCTCCACCAGGTCGCGCCCGCGCGTGCCGGCCGCCTGGTACCCGGTGAAGAGCACCGTGTTGCGCGCGTCGGGGAGGCCGGCGGCCAGGTGGAAGAGCACGCGGCCGCCCGTCGCCATGCCGCTCGCGGAAATGACGATCGCCGGCGTCTTCGCGCAGGCGACCTCGATTGACTGCTGCGTCGACGACACGAGGCGGAAGCGGCGCGTGCAGAACGCCGACACTTCACCGTGCCCGGGCCTGACGTCGACGTCCAGTTCGTAGCTGCGCGCCGAATACTCCTGCAGCGCCTCGACAGCCATCGGGCTGTCGAGATACACGGGCAGGACGGGAATCGCGTGGCGCTCTTCGAGTTTCCGCAGCCAGTAGATCACTTCTTCCACGCGCCCGATCGCGAACGCGGGAATGATCACTTTGCCGCCGCGCTGCGCCGTCTCGCGCACGATCGCCGCCAGGCGCTCGCCCTGGTCGTCGGCCTCGTGCAGCCTGTCGCCGTAGGTGGATTCGAGCAGCAGCACGTCGGCCCATTGCAGGATCGACGGGTCGGGAAGAATCGGCCGGTCGTACCGGCCGAGATCCCCGCTGAACACGACGCGGACGGGCGGCGGCCCCTCGATGGTGAGGACGACGAAGCCCGAGCCAAGCAGGTGGCCGGCGTTGACGAACTCGGCCTCGACGCCCGGCAGCACCGGCGCCGCGCGCTCGTAGCCGAACGGTTGCAGCTGCGAGAGCGCCCGGATCGCGGCGGCCTCGGTGAAGAGCGGCAGCGCCGGCTTGTGCCGCGTATAGCCGTGCCGGTTCGCCTCGCGCGCATCTTCCTCGGCCAGCCGGCCGGCGTCGGGCAACACGATGCGACACAGATCCGCGGTGGCCGCCGTGCAGAACACGCGGCCGCCGAATCCCTGGGCAACCAGGCGTGGCAGGTAGCCGGTGTGATCGACGTGGGCGTGCGTCAGAACGACCGACGACAGCGAATCTGCCGGAACCGGCAACGGCTCCCAGTTGCGCAGGCGCAGTTGCTTGAGGCCCTGGAACAAGCCGCAATCGACGAGCAGGCGACGACCGCCTGCCTCGAGCAGGTACTTCGATCCGGTGACCGTACGGGCGGCGCCGAGGAAAGTGAGAGAAGCCATGTGTCCGAAGGTCCGAGGGACCGAAGGTCTGACTTGCGGACATTCAGACATCCGGATTCTCGGACTGCACGCGTTGCGCTACCGTCGAGCTCGGTGCGACGCTCCGGGGGCGAGTCTATCAGAATCTGTTAAGCTGAACGAAGGGTCCGCCCGGATCGCCAGCGCCGGGGTCCCCACGCGGGCAACCCGCGTGGGGTGGCAGTGCCGCGGTCCCCGCGCGCAGCCCGCGTGGGGAGGCAGCCGCATCTGCCTGCAGAGGAGATGTCGCCATGAAGCGCGTGTTCGGCGTTGCCGTTCTGATGTGCGTGTTCGCGTGGCCGGCCCACGCGGACGTGACAGTGAAGATGACCACCACCGGTCCCGCGATGGGCCCGGGCCGCGCCGGGGGCCGTGGCGCGGGAACGTCGGAGATTCCCACCACCTACTACATCAAGGGTGGGAAAGCGCGTATCGACATGGTGATGGCCGGCCGCGAGATGTCGACGATACTCGATCCCGCTACTCACCAGATGATCTCGCTGAACCCGGAGACGAAGGAGGCGATCATCTACGATCTGGCCAAGCTGGGAGAGCAGATGCAGCAGTCGGTGCAGATGGGCGACGTGAAGGTGTCGATGACGCCCACCGGCGAGACCAAGCAGCTGCTCGGACGCACGTGCACCGGGTACATGTTGTCGGTGACGATGCCGATGTCGATGGGGGGACGCGGGGGCGACATGGGCTCGATGACGGTCACCCTCGGGGGCCCTGTGTGGATCGCGAAGGACGCACCCGGCACGACGGATTTCGCCGCGTTCTACAAGGCGGCGGCGGAGAGCGGGTTCTTCTCGTTCGGCGGGCGCGGCGGCCGCGGCAATCCAGGGATGCAGGAACGCGGCATGGCCGCGATGTACAAGGCCTTCAGCGAAGCCGGCGGCATTCCCTACGAGCAGGAGATGCAGGTGAAGATGGAGGGCGCGCCCTCCATGCCGCCCACGGTCACGAAGGTCACCAGCGTGTCCACCGATCCGATTCCCGTTGACACGTTCCAGATCCCGGCAGGGTATACGAAGAAGATCCAGTAACGAGGAATCGGGAATCAGGATTCAGGATTCAGGAGATGGCGGCCCCGCCTCCTGGCTCCTGATTCCAGACTCCTGATTCCTGACTCCTGATGAACCTCCTCGACGCGCTCTCCGAAACGCCGAATGTCATTGCGGCCGAGTTGCGGCCCCCTCGTGCCGAGCTCGAGGCAGCCGAGGGGATCGACGCCTGGATCGACACCTACCACGCGGTCAGGCGGCTGACGCGCGAGGATACGTGCGTCTTTCTGACCGACAGCGCCGTGGGCGCCGAGGAGGAGGACAACGTCCGTCACCTGGTGACGAACCTCGGCCCGGACGTCTCGCGCGATCGGGTCGTGCCGTTCCTCACCGCGAAGCACTCGCTCGACTACTGTCTTTCCTACGCCGACCGCGCCCGGCAGCACGGCATCCCGGCGCTCGTCGTCCTGGGCGGCGATCGTCACGTCGGCACACCGCGGTGCGTCGACCACGCCTTCCAGTTGCGCCGCGCGATTCGGGACGTGGCGCCCGAACTCGTGCTGGGCGGATGGGCGAACCCGTACGCCGATCCCGCGATGCAGGCGCGCCTGCTCGCCGATCCGCAGTTCACGGGCGAGTTCTTCCTGACGCAGATCGTTTCGCACCACCGCGTCGAGCCGGTCGCGCGGTTCCTGCGGGAGGTCGAGCGCGAGCGCGTGGCCGCGCCCGGCCTGTTCGGGGTCTTCTTCTATCGCAGCGCGAACGCACGCACGCTCGCGATGCTGTCCAGGTTCCTGCCCGTGCCGGTCGCCGAACTGACACGCGAGTTCGAGCAGACGCCAGACCCGATCGAGGTGGCCGCGCGCACGGTCCGCGCGATGGTCGAGATCGGCGCGCGGCACTTCTACGTGAGCAACCTGCCGCTCGGCCGCGCGCAACAGACGCTGCGCGCGGTCGTCGAGCGCGCCGGCGTGCCCATCTGAACGCCGGCACTCCCACACCGTCGGCGTCCATTCCGTGACCGCGAGCGACAACCCGGTCGCCTGCCCACGGCGGGACCATCCACAGATTCACACGAATTCACGCAGATGAGCGGCGGCCGCCTGTCGAAGCGAACAGGCCGCGCGTCTGGCTCGCTCGCTCATGCGCTCTACCGTTCGCTCCCTCGCTCTCCGCGACCGCTCCTCGCCCGCCCCATCGGTAATCGGTGCAATCGGTGTAATCGGTTGATGAGAATCCGTGAAAATCTGCGAGAATCTGCGGACCGGTGATTTCTGCGCGAACCTGCGTGAATCTGTGGACCCGGACATGGCCAAATACCTCGACGATATCCCTCTCTCCGGCATCACGAAAATCCGCGACCTGATGTACACGGTCAAGGATCCCTTCCGCCTCGACCAGGGCGACGTCAGCTTCGATGCACCGGAGAGCGTGAAGCAGGCGATCTGCCGCGCCGTCGCCGACGGGCACTCGCATTACCTGCAGACCGGCGGCCTGCCGCTGCTGCGCGAGCTGCTCGCGCGGAAGCTGCGCCACAGGAATCGGCTGCCGGTCGAAGGCCCCGACGAAGTGCTGGTGACCAACGGAGGCATCCACGGCCTCTACCTGCTGTGCCAGGCCTTGCTCGAGCCGGGCGACGAAGTGCTGGTGCCTGATCCCCAATGGCCGCCGGCCTGCAGCAACATCGTGACTGCCCGCGGCGTCGTCGTGCGGTACCCGCTCTACGAAACGCGCGACTGGCGCTTCGATGCCGCCGAGCTGGCCGCCTCCATCACGCCGCGCACGCGCGCCATCTACATCAACTCGCCCAACAATCCGACAGGCGGCGTGCTGACGTCCGCCGATCTGCAGCTCGTGGCCTCGCTCGCCCGCGAGCGCGACCTCTGGGTGATCTCCGACGAAGCCTACGAGGACGTGCTGTTCGACGACGCCGAGCACGTGAGCATCGGGTCGCTGGAGAAGATGTACCCGCGCACGGTGTCGGTGTTCACCTTCAGCAAGTCATACGCGATGACCGGCCTGCGCTTCGGCTACCTGGCGGTGAAGGACGCGCGGCTGCGCGAGCGGCTGACCAAGCTGCTGTTCCTGACGACGAGCAACGTGTCGTCGATCGTCCAGTACGGGGCGATTGGCGCCCTGCAGGGATCGCAGGTGGTCATCGAGCAGTTCCGAGTGGAACTCGAGGCGAGGCGCCAGCTGTTCTACGACGGCATCGCGACGGCGGCGCGAGGCGTGTTCAGCGGCCGGCCGCCGCGCGGGGCGT
>Ga0315282_10006365_pt1 | contig 19795 bp, 13 predicted proteins | sample YL17G07_20_MG_FD_203693 | JGI IMG/M metagenome (GOLD analysis project Ga0315282, IMG submission 203693) | Sediment microbial communities from Yellowstone Lake, YNP, Wyoming, USA - YL17G07_20 | ecosystem: Environmental > Aquatic > Freshwater > Lake > Sediment | place: USA: Wyoming | collected... | reverse complement strand
AGAGCGACTGCGCCGACGAGAGGTCGTCGCGGTGATCTAAGGACATGGCGAGGCCAAACGACAAGCGCCGCATGAGCGGCAGGCCCCGCTACCCGGCAGGACGGGCCAGTTGTGAGACAGACTCCGGGGGCCTGCCCCTACAAATGCATTGGCTGCGCGAGGCAGAAACTACGGCAAGAATTGCGTGACCCTTCGCCTGGGTGAGTTTGTTTTGACAGTGCGGCGCGACAAACTATAATCCGCGTGAGATTTCCGTACCACGGCACTAAGCGCACCTTCGTTTATATCGAAAGGGAATCCGCTATGGCAAAGTACAAAGTCGTTGTGACCGACCTGGGGTACCAGACTTACGACTATGAGAAGAACGTCCTCAAGGAAGTGGGCGCTGAAGTTGTGCTGGCGAACGCGCATACGGAGGACGAGGGGATAAAGGCGTGCAAGGACGCGGACGGGATACTTAACCGCACGACGCCGATGACCGCAAAGGTCATTGCGGCGCTCGAGAAGTGCAAGGTCATCGCGCGGTACGGGGTGGGCGTTGACAACGTGGATCTAAATGCCGCAACGAAGAAAGGCATTGTGGTCGCCAACGTGCCGAACTACTGCAACGACGAGGTTTCGACGCTGGCGGTGGCACTGATGCTGGCGCTCGCGCGCAAGGTGGTGAGCCACGACAAGGCAGTGCGGGCAGGGGCATGGGACATCGGATCGAAGGATCCGATCTATCGCACCGCGGGAAAGACTCTCGGGCTCGTCGGCTTCGGGCGCATCGCGAGAACGGTGGCGAAGAAGATGGCAGGCTTCGAAATGAAGCTATTGGCGTATGATCCATTCATCACCCCCGAGCAGGGGCGCGAGGCAGGGGCAGAGATGGTGGAGCTCGAGACGGTGCTTAGCAAATCGGATTTCATCTCGATCCACGCGCCGATGACGACCAACACGAAGCACATGATAAACGCCAAGACGCTTGCTCTGATGAAGCCGACGGCGTATCTCGTCAACACGTCGCGCGGAGGACTCGTTGACACGGCGGCGCTGGCGAAGGCGCTCTGGGAGAAAAGAATCGCCGGCGCGGGGCTCGACGTGTACGAGGTTGAGCCGCTGCCGATGGACAGCCCGCTTAGGAAGCTCGATAACGTAATTCTCACGGATCACGCCGGCTGGTACAGCGAGGATTCGATTGTCGAGCTGCAGACGTGCGCGGCGATGGCAGTCGCCGCGGTGCTTGCGGGGAAGAGGCCGGAGTCGGCGGTAAATCCGGAGGTGTTTGCGCGGCCGTAGCCGCGGGTGAACCGAGACTGCAGACTGGAGACCGGAGGAAGGGCGTGCCGCAGAGGCGTGGTCCGGCGGCGAGGCAAAGAGGCAGTTCGGAAGGGCAGTCTGCAGCGCTCCCTCACCCCCGCCCCTCTCCCAGAGGGCGAGGGGATGAAATCGGCGCAGAGGGCAGCGCCGTAAGATGGTCCGCCTGCGGCGGATCTGCCCCACCATTGGGCGACTCGGCGAGAGCGCCCCTACGATGCGGGCGCAGCAAGCAGCGCCGCTGCGCTTGGCGTCCATGGACGCCTGTGCCAGAAGACGCGGTCACACGCGCTCGAAGCAGTCTTGTCGAGCGCAACATGCGCGGCATCAAGGTATTTTGACAGAAGTTGGGGCAGGTATGGCAATCCGAGCAGGTATTGTGTGTTTTCTATTGGCGTGCTTTCCGTTCGCTGCCATGGCTCTCGGCGGCGAGACCCCGGCGATTGAGACGACGCCGGACATAGCCGGCCTTGACCTGTACGATCTCGGCCTCGACGACAAGACCCCGAATCAGGCATTCGAGACACAGCCTCTGCCCACAGATGTGCCGCTGGCCCTGGGTCCGGCCGAGGTGATAAGGCTCACCGTCAAGTATTCGCCGAACATAAGAAGCGCCTACGAACGCAAGGCAACGGAAGAGGCGCGCTACAGATTCTTCATCGTCAATCGAGAGGCGTTCTCATACGGCAGCGCGCTCAACTACAACTACTGGAGCACGCACGATGATGACACGAGAGACATCGACAGGAATCTCGTCCCCAACGTCTTTGTGAGGAAGGAGTTCTACAACACCACATCGACGTCGCTACGGGTCGGGTACGACGTAACCGGCAACTCGGACGATCACAGCGGCAATGCGTTTGTCCGCGCGGGGGTGGTCCTGCCCCTCTTTGCAAGCCGCGAGGCGCTGGAGCGCTCGAACGAGAAGATATACGCCCAGAACAAGGTGAACGATGCGAGCCTTGAATACTACCGCGAAGTGCGCGATCAGGTAGGCCATTCTCTCGACACCTTCTCAGAAGCGATGCAAGCCCAGGAATCTCTGCGCTACGAGGACAGCTATATCTCAGATCTGAACACGATTTTTGGAATCGTCAATTTCATCCAGGGGCGCGATACGGCCGTTGACAGAGGCAAGGTTGAGGCGACGCTGGCAACGGCAAACGCCCAGAGATCGAGCGATCTCCAAGAGTACGAAGTCCTCAAGGAAAGACTCAAGACCGGAATGGGTATCCCGTTCGAGACGGCCTTGGTGATAAGAGAAGAGGGGTTCACGCCATTTGCCGATGAGAGCCGCGAGGAATTGGAGAAGGTAGCGCTCCAGACCGACGCGGAGATAAAGACGCTGCTCAACGCGGTGCGGTCCGCGCAGGCCGAGCTTCAGCTTGCGAGGAAGGGCAAGTGGGACACGTCCTTCTTCGTTGACGGCGGGAATGACTTCTTCGGAGCCGGGGACGACGCGGGCGCAATGAACTACGGCGTGACTACGGGCGTTTCGGTTACCCGCATAGATAACCGCATATCGCGGACGCTCGAGGAGATCGCCCTTGCGAGCATCCGCACGTACAGGAACGATCTCATCAGCCGCCGGCGACAAATACACACGAACACCACGGACGCGTACTCCACGGTCAGATCTCAGAAGGCGGAAGTCAGCGCGAGGGAAGCGAACGTCCCCCGCTACGAGAAGGATTTCAAGGACGGGCTCGAACTGTATAAGGCCGGAGCGATAACGATTGACGAACTCATACAGAAACGACAGGATCTGTACGGAGAACAATCGAACATCGCCTGGGGCCGCCACCATGCCTTGAGCGGTATGGCAGAGTTGCTGACATCAACCGGCCGGTACGAAGAGTATATGGACGCCGCGGACAGGAGGCGGGATGCTCCGCCGGACACCGGCGGGACGAAGCCCGCGTCAATCGAGAGCACCGGCAAGGCAACAAACCAGCCGCGTTGAATGGACAGGAATCAGCGTACGGGCGCCATCAGAACTGCAGCGCTTTGACCGCTTTGGCGATTGGGGCGGCGAAATCACCGACCGCTTTGGCGATGTCAGCGACGGAGCGGCCGCGGTTGTCGGAGACAACCTTCACTATAGCGCTCCCCATGATGACGCCGTCGGCGGCTTTGGCCGCGCGCGTCGCGGTTTCGACGCTCGAAACGCCGAACCCCACGACGACGGGCTTCAATGTGAGCGCCTTCACCGCCCGCACGCCGTCGGCGAGGTCCATCGGCAGCGCTTCACGCGCGCCGGTTATGCCGACCACGCTCACATAGTAGATGAAGGGGCTGGATGCCTCGACAATGAGTTTCATCCTCTGGGACTGGGTGGTCGGCGTCACGAGGAAGACTATGCCGAGCTCGTCTTCGGCCGCGTCGTCGATGAGGTCGCGCGCTTCCTCGGGAGGCAGGTCCGGAACGATGAGGCAGTCAAGGCCGGCGTCCGCAGCGGCATCGCTGAAGGCCTTGAGGCCTTTTTTCCATGCGATGGAATATGAGACCATGCCTGCAAGCGGTATCTGGGAATGGGCGCGGATCTCGCGCACGACCTTAAGAACATCTTCGACTGTGCGGCCGGCGTCGAGGACGCGAGCGTAGGAATCCTGAATCACGGGGCCGTCGGCGAGAGGGTCACTGTACGCGATGCCAAGTTCCACCATGTCAGCACCCGCGGCTTCGAGCGCGGCGACCACCGCGACGGTCGCTTCAGGCGTAGGGTCGCAGGCCGTGACGAAGGGCATGAATGCCTTCTTACCCTGGCGCTTGAGCGCTTTGAATCGCTCCTCAATCCTGCCCAAGACACTTCCCCCTAATATTCTCTGCAGAGCCAAAGAAACATAAGGTGATCCGCCTTCGGCGGATCCAGGCGTTTATCACTGGCGGACAAGCCGCCAGTGCCACACGGCCACACAACTGTTACACAGAAGGGCGCGTCGCTCTGCCATGATGCCGCAAGGCGTCACGGCCCTCACGGGAGCCCTCTCCCGGCGGCCAGAGGCCGCAGGAAGTGGAACAGGTGAACAGTGGAGCAGTAGAGCAAACCGCTCCCTCACCCTGCCCTCTCCCAGAGGGAGAGGGGACTAACCGGCGCAAGATGCGCCGTAAGGTGGCAGACAGGAATGTCCGCCCCACTACACAACACAAGGTCGACAGGCAAGAATGCCTGTCGTACTTGGTGGGCGACTCACCGAGTCGCCCCTACGACGGCACATAAGCCACAAAGACGCTGCACCGAGGATGCAGGGGCGGCTAAACCGTCTCCCCAAGCACCCTCGCCACTTCCATCGTGTCCTTGATGCCGTTGCCCGACAGGTTGACGACGACTATAGTGCCCTCTCCGAGCGTCGGTCCCGTTTTCATCACGTGCGCGATTGCGTGGCTGGATTCGAGCGCCGGAATGATGCCTTCCGTCTTCGAGAGCTCCTGGAACGCGGCGATCGCTTCGGCGTCGCTCACATTAGTGTACTGGACGCGGCCGATGTCCTTCCAGTAGCTGTGCTCCGGCCCGACGCCGGGGTAATCCAAGCCCGCAGAGACGCTGTGCACTTTGGCGGTCTGGCCGTCGGCGTCCTGAAGGACATAGCTCTTTGCGCCGTGGAGGACGCCCGGCTCGCCCTTGGACAGCGTCGCAGCGTGGTTGCCGGGTGTGAGGCCCTTGCCGCCCGCTTCGACGCCGACAAGCTTCACGCTCTGGTCGTCAATGAAGGGGTAGAAGATCCCAGCGGAGTTCGAGCCGCCGCCGACGCACGCGACCACGTAATCCGGCAGGCGCCCCTCTTTGTCAAGAACCTGCTTTTTCGTCTCGCGGCCGATGATCGATTGGAAGTTCCTCACGATGAGCGGAAACGGGTGCGGCCCGACAACTGAGCCGAGCACATAGTGGGTGTCGCGCACGGAGGCCATCCAGTCGCGCATCGCGGCGTTGGTGGCGTCTTTGAGGGTGCGCGAGCCGGCCGTCACGCATGTGACCTTGGTCCCCAAGAGGCGCATTCTAAAGACATTGAGCGACTGGCGGCGCATGTCCTCTTCGCCCATGTAGACCTCGCACTGGAAGCCAAAGAGGGCCGCCATCGTCGCGGTCGCCACCCCGTGCTGGCCGGCGCCGGTCTCGGCGATGATGCGTTTCTTGCCCATCCGGCGCGCCAGAAGGCCCTGGCCAAGGCAATTGTTGATCTTGTGGGAGCCGGTGTGGTTCAAGTCCTCGCGCTTGAGGTAAAGCGTTATGCGGCCATACTTTCGGCCCATATTGGAGGCCAGGTAGAGGGGGTTCGGCCGGCCCACGTAGTCCTTGAGCCAGTAATCGAGCTCCTCTTGAAACGTGGGATCGGCCTGGGCCTGCGCGTAGGCATCCTCAAGCTCGTCCAGGGCCCGCATAAGTGTTTCGGGCACATAGCGGCCTCCATAGGGGCCAAAATGCCCGTCAAACTGCGTGTCGAGCGAGTCGGGTTCCACAATTATCCCCTTTTCATGAAACCAAATGGCAGTTGCCCCATTATAAGAAATTGTGAGCGCATTCTCAATTGGCAGCGGGGAGGCAGTTGGAATGACACAAGCATGCCGTGAAGAAGCTCAAACCGATTTGACCGAACCTAACTTGCAGTGTATCTTTCCATTACAAATGGCCCCTCGGGATGTGCAAGGGTTCTTTATGCGCGGCTTCAAGGTGCTCGAAAGTGCCAAGGATGCTCCTGGTGTAGCCGACACGGAGAAAACTGCGTTCATAACTCCGCCGGTGGTGGAACCGGCGTTTCCCACCGAAGCCGACAGGCTTCCCGCCCCGAAGGTTCAGGCTGTATCCACGCCAAGCGCCGCTCCTGCAGAGATCATCCGCGCGCTTATAGTCGATGACGAACAGGAGCTCGGGTGCTTCCTGCAGGAGAGCATCGCGCTGGCGGGCTATGAGAGCGACCTTGCGCTCGACGGCCTTCAGGCCATGCAGATGATCGAACGCGGCGGCTATCAACTGGTGATCTGCGATATCTGTCTGCCCGACATCAGCGGGCTCGAGGTGCTTGAGCGCATCAAGAAGCAGAGTCCCGACACCGCGGTCATAATGCTTACTGGGTGCGCAGACGTCAACGTGGCCATACCGGCCCTTAAATCCGGCGCGGCGGATTATCTCGTGAAGCCGTTCCACGTCGAGGAACTGCTCATCTCCTCCGAGCGCGCGCTCGAGAGGCGCAGCCTCGAGATAGAAAACCGCCTCTATCAGCAGTCGCTTGAAGAGAAGGTGCGCGAGCGCACGCGCGAGCTCGTCCAGAAGAACCGCGACCTGTCCAATCTGATCTCCAACACAATCGGCTCGCTTGTCTCCACGCTCGAAGCCAAGGATAACTATACCGAGGGCCATTCGTGGAAGGTCGCCGTGCTCGCCGCAAATCTCGGGCGCAGGGTGGGCCTCGGCGATGACTCAGTCGAGAGCCTCTCCTTAGCCGGCCTGCTGCACGACATCGGCAAGATCGGGATCCGGGACGAGATCCTCAACAAGCCTTCGAAGCTCACGACCGACGAGTACCTGCACATCAAGCAGCATCCGGTAATCGGCGAGAAGATACTTTCGCCGCTCGAGCCTCTGAGGCCGCTTCTCCCCTGCGTGCGCCACCACCATGAGTGGTTCAACGGCAAGGGCTATCCCGACGGCCTCGTGGGCGAGAAGATCCCGCTCATCGTCAGGGTCCTTACCCTTGCGGACGTGTACGAGGCGATCCGCAGCAAGCGCGCATACCGTCCCGCCCGCACCCGCGACGAAGCCCGCACGATTATCAAGGAAGTCGCGGGCAGCCAACTCGATCCGGGGCTTGTGGATCTATTCCTCGACATGAATATGGATTAGCCCGCCGAGGGAAGTCCTGCGAAGCTCTGTCAAGCGCGATTGCGTCTTGACATCACCCACCTACCGGGTAACATACATTGCCGTTCCGTTCGGAACTCGACGCCTGGGTGGCTCAACGGTAGAGCGGTGCTTTCGTAAAGCACAGGTTGTGGGTTCGATTCCCACCCCAGGCTCTCTGTATTTCAGGCGCCTGCGCAATCCCAACGCCCTTCCACGGTCACGACGCTTGGCGGTTATTTGTTGACCTTCCCGTATGATTCGCGTAGAGTCATTACCGTGCGTGGCGATGCGCTTACACGGCTCCCAACACTCTTGAGGAGAAAGGCTATGGCCAAAGACGTGCCTTACCGTAAGAGATCGTCCTTCTACAGAGAAGCCCCCTTCTGGTCGTGGAACGACGTGATGACGCCCAGGGAGTCGATTCGCCAGATCGAGGAGATGGCGAAGGGCGGCTGGGGCGGATACTTCATGCACGCCCGAATCGGCCTCGACATCCCTTATATGGGCAAGGAGTGGATGAAGGTCGTCAAGGCGTGCGTCGCGCACGCAAAGAAGACCGGTATGTGCGCGTATCTCTACGACGAGAACAAGTGGCCGTCCGGCTTCGCCGGCGGCATAGTCCCGCGAAAGAGCGCAAAGTACCGCGCGAAGTATCTCATGCTCTCGGAGAATCTGCAGGAGGAAGGCGAGAACTACAAGTACATCGCGTCATTTATCGTGCAGAAAGATGCCAAGGGCCTGAAGGCGATCTCCGTCGCGCCTGATGCGAAGGTCAAGGGCGCAATTGTGTATCACCTTTACCAGTATACGTGCGGCCTTGGCGACGACTGGTTCTTCGGCACCTGTTACGTTGACCTGCTTGAGCCGGCGACCACCGCCGCGTTCATCAAGTGCACGCACGAAAAATACAAAGAGGCGGTCGGCAAGGAGTTTGGCAAGTCCGTGCCGGGAATGTTCACCGATGAGCCGCAGTTCGGCTTCGCGAGCGCATGTCCGGGTCCCTCGGTCCCGTGGACGCCGAGCCTGCCCAAGGTTTTCAGGGCTTCGCTCGGTTACGATATCATGCCACATCTGCCGTCGCTCTTCCTTCCGTGCGGCGACTACCGCAAGATCCGCTACGACTTCTACCGCACGGCCACCGAGATGTTCGTGAGCGCTTTCATGAAGCAGATCTACGACTGGTGCGACGAAAACCATCTCGCCTACACCGGTCACGTGAACGCCGAGGACACGCTTGCCTCGCAGATCGAATGCGTCGGCGCGACGATGCCCTTCTACGAATACGAGCACATACCGGGCATGGATCACCTCGGCCGCCAATTGAACAATTTCTCCATCTTCAAGCAGGTGTCCTCCGTCGCCGACCAGTTGGGCAAGGAGCGCGCGTTGTCGGAGCTCTACGGTTGCTCCGGGCAGGATTTCAATATCAAGGGGCGCAAGTGGATCGCCGACGCGCACTTCGCACTCGGCATCAACCTCCTCAACCCCCACCTGTGGCTCTACACCATGCGCGGCGCGCGCAAGCGCGACTATCCGCCCACGATCTCGTACCAGCAGCCGCACTGGCACAAGTCGAAGCGTTGGAGTGACCGCAACGCCGTGCTTTCATACCTTCTCACGCGCGGCAAGCGCGTCGTGGACACGCTCGTCATACACCCGGTCGAAAGCGGCTGGTGCGAAGTCACGCCGCTCGATCCGAAGGCCATTGCCGGGCTCGATGCTGCGTTCAAGGACACCGTGAATACGCTCCTGGCCGAACACATCGACTTCCATTTCGGCGACGAGACGCTGATGGCGAAACACGCCAAAGTAGACGGCAAGAGGCTTGCGGTCGGCAAGGGTCGTTACAGCGTGGTGGTTGTGCCTCAGTGCATGACGCTCAGGTACTCGACGGCGAGGCTTCTTGCCGATTTCGCCGCCGCGGGCGGCAAGGTCATCGTGGTCAACAGCCGTCCGACGTTCGTAGATGCTTCGCGCGGCGGCACTTCGGTGCTGCGCCAGGCGCTCGCATCCGCGCCGGTCGCAACCGTGAAGACCCTTGCCAAAGCGATTCGAAAAGCCGTGCCGCAACCAATCGAGATCACCGGCCGCAACGCCGGGAAAGTCTTCTATCACCTGCGCGACGTCGGCGCGGAGCGCCTGCTTTTCGTCGCCAACACCGATTACGACAACGGCGCGGAACTGACCGTCTCTGTCCGCGGTGGCGACAAGTTCGCAGGGTCCGTCGCGCTTCCCGATGACGCGGTCACCGCGCTTAATGCGAAGCGCAGGGACGGAGCGCTGACTTTCAATCTGGCACTTGCCGAAGCCGGCAGCGCCCTTGTCACCCTTGGTTCACGCCCCTACCCCGCCGCCAAGAAATCCGCCGGCGGCAAGGCGACGGAAATCGCCCTCTCGGGCAAGTGGAGGATCGTCGAGATGGGCGAAAACGCCCTTACGCTCGATTACGTCTGGACACCGACCGCGGCGCGCGACTGGGACGGCCCCGATTACCACCTGTTCGCATTCGAAGACCTCAAGAAACATGGCGGTTCAGCGAAGGTGCGCTACGAATTCGAAGTGGAGACGATGCCTCAGGGCAAGGTCGATATCGCGATCGAGCGTCCGGAGCGCTGGAAGATGTCCGTCAACGGCAACCGTATCGCGTCGAAGCCCAAAGGCTACTTCGTCGATACGGAGTTCAAGCGCATCGACATCACGCGCTTCGTGCGCCAGGGACGAAATGTCGTCGAGATCGACGGCGCCGTCACGAAGGACTTCGAGCTGGAGTGCATCTACGTCGTCGGCAGGTTCGGAGTCTACAAGCGCGACGGCAAGTTTGTCATCGGCGCGGTCCCCACGATGACCACGGCGGAAGACCTCTCGACCCAGGGGCTCCAGTTCTTCGCGGGGGTTGTTGACATCGAGAGGCAGGTGGAAGTCGGCAAACTGAAGAGCGCTTCGCTCCGTCTCAAGGACCTTGCCGCAGGCGCGGCAGAGGTCTTCGTCAACGGCAGGCAGCAAAGCGACCTTTTGTATCCGCCGTACGAGGTCGAGATCAAGGGGCTTCGCAAGGGCAAGAACAAGATCCGCCTGCGCCTCTTCAGCACGCTCCGCAATCTTCTCGGCCCGCATCACTTCACGGGGCCGGAGATCGTCTGGCAGGGACCGGGCTCTTTCACTAACCGGGCAAAGTGGACCGATGATTACCGCTTCCTGCCGTTCGGCGTCAAGGGCGCGACGCTCGTCGTGAGGTAGCCGCGATACGCATCCATCAGGAGAGGCGGCGGATGCGCCGCTTCTCCTGTTATTGGTTCATGTATCACCGGTCCGCCGCAGGCGAATCCGCCAGTTAACTGACGTACCGGGGGGAGAATCGCGCGTGGACAGTCACCCGTACTACGCCGTCGGCTGGAGCGTCCATCTGCCGAAGATCACGGACGGCGGCGCGGGTGACCGACTCTCGGGTTGCCTCGTGCAGCGCCTGGAGTTGATGGAGCATTTCGCCGCCGCCCGCAGGCACCAACGGGTTATCACCGCGAGAAAGCATATGGAAGGGTTCCGCACTGCGAACGGGACGTACCTCTCCCTCTGCACCTATCTCAAAAAACGGCCGACAGGTCACTGGGTCTTGGGCTCGCACATGGGGCTTGAGGAGAGCCGCAAGACGGCCAAGGCAATCGAGTTGGAATCCACATTCCGAATGCTCAAGGTATCAAGACTGCTGGGTGGGTAGGCGCAAGGCGGCTACTTCGGAGTGGTACCATCGCACGGCCTGTCGTCTGGCAGACACGCTTTCACGCTTTTTTCGCGTGGGGTCCAGGGGAATAATCGTTGACATTCCTTGGGCGCGGAGTATAGTCACCTTCGGCTCTTGAAGGACGCCACCCCGGCCTGCGGAAAGAACCGAGTTCGCCTTCCACGGAAGATATTACCGAACCTTCTTCCTGCCCGATATTGCAGGCCGCGGGCAAGACCAGGGAAGGAGGATCCGCATGTCCCGTACTCTTCCACACCGTGCTGATTTCACTCAGCTCAGACACCAGGCCAAGGACCTTATGCGTGCGCACGAACGCGGCGACGCCGCCGCCTGCGTCGCCCTGCGTCGTCTGAGGCGCTTTGCGTCGGCCGACGACGCCCAAGTCCTGTCAATGCCGCTTGCGCTCCACGAGGCGCAGTATGCCCTCGCGATGGAGTACGGCTTCACGAGCTGGAACGCGATGAAGCGGCACCTCGAGGCCAACGGCTCGGCTTCCAACTCGGGCGTGCGCCGCGAGAACGGCCGAGTGTGGATCGACGGCGTGCCGGCCCTGCGCTGGGGTGAGTCCGGCGAGTGCTCGTTTGCCGGCGCGCTGTCGGCTGCGCTCACCGTCACCGACCGTCCCGTCGCATACAGCGAACTCATGGGCGCTTCGGGGCTCGCGTTTCGCGTGCGCTGGTGGCGACGGTTCGACGAGCCCAACTGGTGCCCCTCCAGCCCCGTGGGTGAGTTCTCGGAAGAGATCCTCACCGTGACCGATGCCATCGGCTGGCGCGTCCGCCAGCAGAGTCGTATGGGCGAGACCGAGTACGACATGTCCGCCTTCGCCGGCGAGATCCGCGACTCGATCGACTTGGGCCGTCCCGTCGTCGGCTACGGCGACGCCGATCTCAATGTCGCTGTCTGCTACGGCTACGAATCCTCCGGCGATGCGATGACGTTTCTCTGGAACGCCTACAACCGCGACGCCCACGCCGTCCCAGCCGCCAAGGTCGGCCCCTGGCTTCTCTTCCTCAACGAGCCCATAGAGCCGCTTGAGGCACGGGCGATGCTGAAGCAAGCCCTCACCACGCCCAATTGGCGCCGCCGCCGCTTGGAGAGTTGGCGGCCCCAACCCGGCCAGGACGCCGCTTACCTCTACGGGCAGGAGGCGCTGCGGCAGTGGCGCCAGGACATCGCCCAGGCCGATGGCTTCTCGCCGGAGCAGCAGCGAACGCTCTTCTTCGTGAGCTGGTGGTGCATCGACTGCCTTGTCGACGCGCGTCGCAGCGCCGTCACTTACCTCACACGCCATCTCGATGTCGTCGACGCCGAAGCGCGCGGCCACCTCGGTCGCGCGGCAGAGGCCTACGGGCGGTTGGCACAATCTGTTGCCCACGAGAGCTTCGAGGAGCACCGCGCGTTCCTTGGCCCCTGGACGGGCCGCAAATTCGAGGACTGGTCCGCGGATGTCCGTTCGCGCGAGGCCGATCTCCTCGCCGAAGTAGCCTCCCTCGATGCCTCGGCCGCTGCCGAAATCGACAAGGCGTTGGTTGCCATGGGATAGCACAGGATGGCCACGGAAGCCTTAATGCGCCGGAAGGGAGGACGGATACGCATGGTCAACGATAGGACGGGCATTGGCAGGGGTGCACTTGCAGAATGGCTTATTGCTAACGCCGGCCCGGTAATCCGATACCGGACCGCCCGTGAGATAGTCGGAGGCCGGGTCGATCCGACGCTGACCGATGGCCTGCCCACAAGTCGCCTCGTCAGACTGTGGCTGGAGCGCCTCGATCACGTGCGCCGCCAGCACAACAGCGGCAACGACTGCCTGGAAAACGTGATGGGCAAGCTCCTGGAGTTGGGCCTGCATGCCGGGATCGCGCCCCTCGACGAACGGATGGGGTTTGTGCGCAAGTGGATGTCCGACGCCAGAAGCACCTGGCCCGCGGACATGATGCGCGTCCTTGACGGCGCAATCGTCGCATGGGGCTTGGCGCGCGCAGGCTACGACGATGAGAACGTGCGATGGTTCCTCTCATTGCGGCTCGACACGATCTGCCGGGCTATCGACGAAATCGGGTTTGACGTCTACACGGATGCGAGAGTCTACAGCGACATCCCAGGAGCGTTCCGGGGTAAGCCTCTCCTCAAGCCGGAACTCACGCCCGGAGGCGAATTGCGCCTGCCGTACGTGCACGATCTCTATGCCTTCTCGGCCCTGCCGCCATCCATGCGAACCGCCGCTGTCAACCGCCAGGTGGACAAGATTGTCGGCTACGTCCTCGACGACGCGTATCAGTCCCTCTATACTGGCTACGGCATCCTCCGCGCAGGCAAGCGCAAGTACTACGGCGTCGGTTGGAGCGTCCATCTGCCGAAGATTACAGACATCGGTGCGGGGAATGGGCTCTCGGGGTGCCTCGTGCAGCGTCTGGAACTTATGGCGCACTTCGGCGCCGCCCGCAGGCATCCGTGGGTTGTCGCCGCGAGAAAGCACCTGGAGGGGTTTTGCACCGAGCGCGGGACGTATCTATTTCCCCGGAGTTACCTCAACGAGCGTCCAACGGGTTACTGGGTCATGGGCGCACATATGGGGTTGGAGGAGAATCGCAGGTCGCCTCGTGCAATCGAGCTGGAGTCGACCTTCAGGATGCTCAGGATCGCAAAGCTACTGGACGGATAGCAGCCATCAGGGCCCGGATGCGCGTTACCGTTTCGAGATCGCCGTAGCGGGCTTCGGCGGCTCGCCGATAATCGCTTCCATTGTGAAGTGCGGCGGGTTAAGGATATGCCGCTTGACCGCGCATGACTCGGCCGCGCGCACTACCGCATCCTTGTACTTGGCCGGGAAATTCCCCGGCATATTCAGAATCATTTCCACGTGAACGATCATGTGGGTCTCTTCATCGATTATCGTCCTCAGGAGTATTTGGGTCCCCACAATCGACAGGTCGCGGTTATCCATAAATGCCCACACCACCGAACCGGTGCACAGCCCGATCGACATCACAAAGAGGTCAAACGCCCCCGGGATCGGCCCCTCCCACCACGGCTTCTCCGACGGCCCCATCCGGACGATGTAGTCCTTGTAGTGCCCCTCCATGTAGCGCCCGTATGGGAAAGTGATAGACATTTCCATAACGCAAGTCCTTTCGCGTTGAGAATGCCAGAGGTTTCGCATCGGCGGACGGTTGCCGCGAGGCATTTATCCAGCACCGCCGCCGGATGTCTCCAAAGACAAAGGGTTTACGCGCAGGGTTTCACGTGGAACCCTTGGTTGTTGGTTGTGTGCGTCTTTCTCTGGACTCCCGGCTTTCTGTCGTGTATTATCACAGTTCATCTGACTGGCTGTTTCGAGCGTTTCCGGAGCGGAAAGGAGGGGCATATGCGCGATGTGTTCGATACCCATGTGCACGCGAGCGGGACGGATTTCACTTCGGACCAGATTGTCGAATCGATGGACAAGAATGGGATTCGCATGCAGTGCCTCATCGCGCCGCTCTTCTTCGGCAACGACCGCGAGAAAATGAAGAAGATGGACCCGAAAAAGCGCATGGAGGCCCGGCGCACGCTCTGGAAGAAAAACGGCAAGGCGGCAAACGACTACGTCGCGCGGCTCGCCAAGGAGCAGCCCGACCGCATCGTCGCCCTTGCCTTCTGCGACTCCATCGCGCCGGAAGCGCCCAAGGAGTTGGAGCGCGCGGTCAACAAGGGGTGCAAGGGCCTGAAATTGTTCAACATCGGCCACTACCCCTGGGACGAGCGCTGCTTTCCGCTCTATGAGAAGGCAAATGAGTTGGGCGTGCAGATACTCTTTCACTCCGGCATCCTCGGCGACGCTCGGAATTCCCGCTTCCACCGCCCCGCCGAATACGAGATCGTTAAGAACTGGCCGACCCTGAAGGTGCTCCTCGCGCACATCTCGTGGCCGTGGACCGACGAATGCATTGCTACAGCCGGGATGTGTTCCATGTTCGAGAAGATCCGCCAGATTCACGTCGACCTGACTCCCGGCGCTCCGCTCCAGTGGCGCGAGGAGGCTACGAAGAAGGCAATCGACTACCTGCCCGACTATCAGTTGATCTTCGGCACCGACGGGAAGTCGGTTGGCGAGTACCAGGCGCAGGTGCTCCGGGAGCAGGATTACATCTTCGAGAAGCTCAACGTCTCCAAGGAGTTGCAGCACAAGATATACTGGCAGAACGCTATGGAGTTCTGGGGCCTGAAGCTCTGACATTCTTTGCGTAGGGGCGCTCGCTCCGTACCCGCCCTTGCCTGAACTCCCAGAGGACCCGCAATCTGCTGGCTCTGCATTACGTGTGGCACTGGCGGCTTGCCCGCCAGTGATCAATGTCACGATCCGCGAAGCGGATCGACGTTTCGCGCGAAAGGAGACGATTACGTGGACACAAGCAGAAAGAAGCTCGCGAAGCTCGACACGGTCTACAAGGGCTACATCGAAGGCCGCAAGGTCGACCAGTTCCTCAAGGATTTCGAGATCAAGTTCGCCGCCGGCCACTGGTGCGCGGGACCGTTCGCGGACAGGTTCGCTCCCGGCGGTTACACCAAGCCCGAGGACCTTGACGCGAGCATCTTCGCCCAGATCAAGCGCGTCGCGAAGACCGGCATCAAAGGCATCGAGTTTCACGAGAACGTCTTCACCGACAAGCGCTTCCGCAAGATCCCGGCCATGGTGAAGAAGGTCCGCGAAGCGACGAGACGCGCTCGTCTGGTCCCCACCAACATGAATACGAACCTCTGGTCGGACCCCACCTGGAACAACGGCGCCGTGACGTGCCCCGACCCCGACATCCGCAAGCTCGCGATGTCCGTCGCCCTTCAGGCCGTCGACATCGCGAAGGAAGTCGGCTGCTCCTCCGTCGCGCTCTGGCCCGGCGCGGACGGCTGGGACTACAACTTCCAGTCCAACTACGGCAGGCTCCTTGACCTCTACATCGACGCCTGCGCGCAGATTTCAAGACGCGCCGCCGACGCGGGCCTCAAGTTCGGCACCGAGGCCAAGCTCCACGAGCCGCGCGAAGGCAACATGGTCGTCGCCACGACGCAGAAGGCGATCCTCATCGCCCAGGAGGTCAACCGCATCACCGGCGTTCGCAACATGGGCGTCGCCATCGACTACGGCCACGAGCAGATGTACGGTTACGAGCCCGCGGATAACCTCTACCTCGCCAAGCGCATGGGCGTCCCCGTCACCAATTTCCACATCAACAACGCCAAGACCCACTCCAACGACGAGGACCGCGTTTCCGGCACCGGCGACAACTGGCGCATGGCCGACTTCTGCTACGCGGCAATCGACACCGGCTACGACGGCTGGTTCGGCGAGGATCAGTTCACGTACCGCATGGAGCCGGTCCAGGCGATGTCGCTCTCTCGCGAGCTCTTCGCCAACCTCATGAAGAAAGCGCTCATGATCTACAAGAACAAAGCAAAGCTGAAGGCCGCCCAGGCAACCGGCGACGCAGGCAAGACGATCGACGTAGTGAAACGCATATTGGTCTAGTAGCAGAATCGCGGCCGTATCGCCCCGTGAGCTGCGGCCGGCCGCTGAGGGATTTGATGATGAAGCGTCTTGCATTGTCGGGAGGCATTCTCCTCTTGATGGCGGCAGTGTGTTTCGCCAGCGACGTCCCCGTCAACGACATCCCGAAGTCCGATGGCTTCATCAGCCGTTGGCTTGTTCTCGGCCCCTTCAAAGACCCCGAGATCAAGGGCGCGGAAATCGGCGACGTCACGCGCGCTGGGTATGACACAGACTACCTCTCTTCGCTCGGCGGCGAGGCGAAGGCAACCATCGATTCATCAACGACCATCCAGACGCCCGACGGCCGCGTCGGCCCGCCCTATCCGGTAACCGTCGACCACAGGGGGATGGTCTGCCTCGATCCCCTCTTCGGCGTCAATGTGCCGCTTCTCGTCTCATACTCCTTCTGCCGCGTCCGTTCGGACAGCGACCAGACCGTCTACGCGCACTTCGGTTCCGACGACGCCGCAAAGGTCTACGTCAACGGCGAGCTTGCCTTCTCCGTCTGGGTCGAGCATCGCTGGGCGCGCCGCGACCAGAACCATTTCCAGGTCAAGCTTCACAAGGGTTTCAACGATTTCCTCGTCAAGGTGGACAATCGCCGCGAGGACACCGAGTTTGTCCTTGAGCTTTACGAAGAGCCGTACGAGAAAGTGCGCTTCGCCGAGCGACTCAAGGGACTCGTCGTAAGGCCGCTGTCAGCCAAGAACACGGGCACCGGCCCCTTCGCCTTCGTCGTGGAGTTTGATCCCCACACGTTCCTATACACTCCTACGGCAAAGGTCTCCGTCGAAACGCCTGACGGCCGCGTCCTTACAACGCTCGAAACACCTGTCGGAAGGCCGGCAGCGGTCGACGTCCCCAGCGACGCAGGGCAAGTAGTGTTTCTCAATGCGTCTGTAGCCGACTTTAACGGTCGCGCTCTCTCAGGCTCCGGCGCCGTCGTGCGCGGCGACTGGAAGGCTGCCAGGGCCGATCTCTCCGCTCGCCTTCGCGCGCTTCAATCCTCCGCGCCCAAGGGAATGTCTGACCTCGTCCGGCGCCGCCATCTCGCCCTCGCGCGATACTACTCCTATCTCCTCTCCCTCATGTGGAACCAGGACGAGTACACCGTTTATTCGCTCCTGAAGCGCGGCGCGACTCAGTACACGATCCTCCCCGAGCTCGCGCGCGTCGTCGCCGCCGTGGAGGCGGGTAACGACATGCTGACCGCCCAGCGCGGCTCGTTCCGCGCGGCGTACATCTCCCAGGCGGATAGCTCGCCGCAGCCTTACGTCATCAACGTCCCCAAGGACTATGACGCCTCGCGCCCCTGGCCCCTCATCGTCAACCTCCACGGCCTCGGCGGCACTTCAGGCGATCCTTCTGAGCTGGAGGGGCGCGCCGACGCGATCACAGTCCGGCCGGACGGCCGCGGCCAGGCCAACTGGTGGCGCAATCTCGCCGAGCGCGATTGCCTCGACGTAATCGCCGACGCGCGCGCGGCCTATAACATCGACCCTGCGCGCATATACTTGAGCGGCGCGTCCATGGGCGGCTTCGGCACCTGGGAGATCGCTTCGCATCACCCTGACCTCTTCGCCGCAGTCGTCGCTTTCTGCGGCGGAGCGGGAAGCGCCCCCATCGAAAACCTCATCAACGTACCGATCGTCGCCTTCCACGACAAGGCCGATTGGGGTGTCCCCAGCGACAACAGCCGCTGGAGCATCCGGCTCCTCCAGCAGTGGGGCTACCCCGCGACGCTCCGCGAGTCGGAGGGCTTCGGCCACGACGCGCCCGCCGGCGCCAAAGCGGTCGGCTTCGACGCCGACGCATGGCTCCTCACGCACCGTAGGCCCGACGCGCCGTCAACCGTCATATACACCGCCCGCGACGTAACCGAAGGCAAAGCGTATTGGGCGTCAGTAACCGATTTCGACTCCCCCTCTCGCCCCGCGACCGTGCGCGCCGCAGCAAGAGAGGGTAACGAACTCAGCGTCCAGGCAAAGAACGCCCAGGCGCTTTCTTTCGACCTGCTGCCGCAGCTCTTCGACCGCAAGTCGCCGCTCAGCATCACAGTGGGCAACAACCTTCTGCGCGTGGACGCCCCGCTCCCCGAAGCAATCCGGCTCGAGAGTAGCGCCAACGTCTGGAGGCTCGCGTCCGTACGCGCGCTCGCGGCGCCCAAAGTCCGGCCCTACGAGGCCGGAAGCCTTTCGAATCTCCATCGCGGTGAGCCGCTCCTCATCGTCCGCGGCACTTCGGGCGGTGACGCGCTCGTCGCCGCAATGGCGCAGCTCGCAAAGGACCTCTCCTGCCACACGCAGTCGCGAAGGCCGATGGATTTCCCGAGTATTCCCGTGAAGCGCGACTCGGAAGTCACCGACGCCGACATGCAGCGTTCGAACCTGATCCTGATCGGCGGCCCCTCGCAGAACAGCGTCACGGCCAAGCTCGCTCCCCGGCTTATCGTCCAGGAGGAGGACGAGCGCGTTATCCTCGATGGCAAGCTGCGCTTTGTCATGAAGGGGCGCGGCTACGGGCTCTTCTGCTACAACCCCCTCGCGCCGCAACGGCTCGTGTACGTCCTGTCGAGCCCTTCGCCGAAGTTCTACAGCCTCGACGTCTCCCCGGTGCCCGAAGCGCTCGACGAGGACAATACGATTGACTTCGCCCTCGTGGACGTGAAGCCCCGCCGCTTCGTCCGATGCATCGCCTGGGGCGGCGATTGGAAACCGGCCAAACGCTTCTTCAGCTCTTCGCAATTGCCGTACGCCTTCTCGAAGGACGGTTACGAGTGGGACCTGATCTCCGACAGCATGCTGCGCGCCGCCGACGCGGACTTCGCCCTGTGCCCCTTGTTCTCCAAAGAGGAGGCGGCGAAACCCTCCAACATTGACGTCGGCAACATGACCTGGGCCGACTACGAAAACCTCATCTCCGCCCACCACGAGGTGATTCTCGCTGCCGAAGTCTCCGGCGACGCGCTCCTCGCCATAGAAAGGATCGCGAAATCCAAATGCGGCCTTCATTTTGTGCCCGACATGATCCCCGTCGACGTCGAGGCGTCGAAAGTCTACCGCATCGTCATGCCCGCCGGCATAATGGAGGACCTCGACAGCAACCGCCAGCAGAACCTCGACACGATCCACTTCGTGACGTACGACTGGATCGGTAGCATCAGGAGGCGGCTGAACGGCAAGTAGACTGCGCAGGGCAGAGAACGTTTTGCGCCGCCACCTGTGACTCTGCACTGCTCAGTCGCAAACGCTTTGTTTTCCAGCAAGCATTTTGACTCTGCACAGGAGTAACTCCCTATGCACGACGACGTTACATCTCAAGATGCTCTTGCGGCTCTCTTTGCATCTCCTACGGTTTTCTTGGTGCGTCTTGGTGTCCTTGGTGGCTT
>Ga0315282_10006364_pt1 | contig 19800 bp, 10 predicted proteins | sample YL17G07_20_MG_FD_203693 | JGI IMG/M metagenome (GOLD analysis project Ga0315282, IMG submission 203693) | Sediment microbial communities from Yellowstone Lake, YNP, Wyoming, USA - YL17G07_20 | ecosystem: Environmental > Aquatic > Freshwater > Lake > Sediment | place: USA: Wyoming | collected... | reverse complement strand
GTCTCATGCGCCGGCAGCCTGGCGAGAGACACGGATCGGAGCGTGCCCTCCTCGGCCGCAAAGAAGGCCTTGAGACCGTCCGCTCCCTCGCCGATCACCCCCACGTCGCCGTTGAAGAGCCTGAGCCCGTAATCGTTCTCCGTAACCAGGACCGGCCGGCCCGGGTACCACGGCCCGGTCCTCCTCAGGGATCTGTCGATCCGGAGGATCCGCTCGACGTTACGGTTCAAGGCCTCGGACCCGAAGTCCCCCTTGCGATGACCGCACAGGATCCGGAACCGGCCGAAGCGTTCGAGGGTCTGCCCGGGATCGTCCTCGCGAAGGCCGGGACCGAAATGCTCTTGCACCACAGGCCCGAGGATCTCGTCCAGGTGGCTTGGCCCCTTGGGCGTCACGAGCTCGAGATTCGGATCTCCCCCTTGCGTAACGATGTCGAGCGCCTCGTCCGGCCGTCCGGACTGGATCGCGGCTGCGAGACGGCCGATGCCGCTCGTCCCGTCGAACCGGAAGCTCTTCCGCAGATACACGATGGAATCGCGAAGGCCGATCGAATCGGGATTCGCCGGAGCTTGTGAAAGCTCGAGGCCCATGCTCCGGGCCTTTTCGACGACCGGCCCGGAGAAGCCCGGGTGCTCTCCGGCGTTGCAGAGATCGCCCAGGATAGCGCCGCACTCCACCGAGGCGAGCTGGTCCCGGTCCCCGACCAGGATGATGCGGGCGTCGTCAGGCACGGCCTCGACCAGCTTGGTCATCAGGGCCAGGTCCACCATGGACGCTTCATCGACCACGAGCACGTCCACCGGCAGCCGGTTCTCGGCATTGTGCCTGAATTCTGCAGGCCGATCCCATCGCGTTCCGAGCGCCCGGTGGATGGTCGAGGTGTTATCCGGGAGCAGGCCCAGGATGTCCGGGTCTTCGGCCCTGGCCTTTTGAAGCACCTGTCTGAGCCGGTCCGCAGCCTTGCCGGTCGGCGCCACAAGCATTGATCGAAGGGGCCGGTCCGGGCCGGCGGCAGCGGCGAGCAGCCCCAGGCTGCGGACCACGGTGTGGGTCTTGCCTGTGCCCGGCCCGCCCGAGATCACCACGAGACGCCGCATGAGCGTGAGGAGGACTGCAGCGCGCTGATCGGGCGACAGCCGGTCCCGGCCCCCGGCGTCTTTCAGGAGCCGTTGCTCCAGACGGGCCACGGCGGACGGTTCTGGCGGATCGATCATGAGGCTCGCTCGCCGTTTCAGGTTCGACACGAGCCTCTCCTCGTACTCCCAGTACCGGTACAGGTAGAGCCTTGACCCGGGGTCGAGGAATAGCGGGCACGGAGGGGACAAGGGATCCCGGCACACCATGGGGCTCTTGCGGAGCGTCTGGACCCACGGCCGCTCCTCGGGCCAGGTCATCCCCTCCAGAGGTTCCCCTTCGGCCAGGACGATCGACCGGCCTGCGATGACACCGAGGTCGACGCAAACGTGGCCGTTCAGTGTGAACCGGCTCGCCACAGCCGCACCGAGGAGAACGAGCGGGTTCGTCTCGCTTGCAAGCCGGCCCACGGTTCGGCTCATGTGGACATCGAGATCCGAGAGGTAGCCCGCGTCGTGGAGCATCTCGATGGAGGGGATCATGGCGCCCTCCTCGTCGCGGACGGACGACCCACGAGCTTTGAGAGGCTCTCGATCAGGGCCCGCGGAGGCCGGTCCTTGAACACGGCGCGACCCGGCTTTTCCCCGGCCGACATGCCGCGGATGAAAAGGTAGTACACGTTGCCCATGTGCGTGTCGTAGTCATAGCCCGGGATCCGGTACGCGAGGTACCGGTCGAGGGCCGTGACGTAGAGGTGGTACTGGAGCACGTAGTGGTGCTCGGCCATGGCCGCGGCCAGGCGATCCGGCGCGTACGCCTCGAGGTCGCTTCCCAGGCGGTTCGACTTGTAATCCACGAGGTGATATCGGCCGTCGTGCTCGAACACGAGGTCCATGGCGCCCCGCAGGAACCCGGACAGGATGTCGAAATCGAGCCCTGCGATCCGCTCGCCATAGTCGGCCCAAAGGCCCGGGCCAGGATGATCATGAAAGGCCTGGGCCAGGGCCTTGGAGCTGAAGGGCCGATCGCGCCCGGGTGCGATCGGGAACACGAACCCTGCCTCGTTCAGCCGTCGCGATCCCGGGAGCCCGTGAAGGCAGAGCCCGGGCACGGCGGGATCGAGCATGGCCTTGAGCGAGCCCTCCACGATGCGGCCGGTCGATTCCAGATGGGATGCAGGGTCGAATCCGTGCCTTCGGAGCTGCTCTTCCACCACCGGATCGATCTCGGCGCGGTTCTGGAAACCGAAGTCCAGCTGCTCGTAGATCGCGTGGAAGCACAGGCCGGCCTGGATGCCTGGGGGAAGCTCGCCCGTCACGGCATCGACCCCTTTCGCGGTCCAGGCGAGCGGCAGCTCAGCGACCTCGATCGTCTCCAGTTCGTCCCGTTCGGGCTCCGCTTCACCGGCTGCCGGGAGGCTGACGCCGGATGCGGCGAGCCGCGAGAAGCTCGTGAGCTCGAGCGGCTTCGGGATGGGCCTGGACCGGTCGAGGGGGCGGCATTGGAAGGGCTGGTCCGTCTGGCCGGGCAGCGACCGGATCTGCCCCGGCGTCAGAGATATCGGCTCGACCGCCACCGTATCATGCGAGGCTTCGACAATCTCCTCGAGGTCGCTCCTCATCCGCTCCTCGATCTCCTGGATTCCTTTTTTGTCGGCTGCCATATGGAACAGATGCCAGAGCGGGGATTCCTCGAAATCCTTGAACGGCCCCCAGACCACCGTGGTGTGGTGTTTCGCCCGCGTCAGGGCCACGTAGGCCACCCGCATAAGCTCGGCGCTCTGCTCCTTGTCGGCCTCCTGCTTCAGATCTTCCCGATGGCCGGGCGCAAGGTCGAGAACGAGCCGGTTCTCGTCGGTGGGGTCATGGACCTTCGTGAACACCTTCTCTTCCCATATGGAGCCGTCCCACAGGTCCGGCGCGTAGACCACGGGAAACTCGAGCCCCTTGCTCTTGTGGATCGTGATGATCTTGACCGCGCGCTCGTCGCTCTCGAGCCTGAGGAGCGTATCGTCGTTCGATTCGTCGGGATGCAGGCGCATCCGATCGAGCCAGGCGGCGCAACCGGCCATGCCGAGATGATTCTCGAGAGCGGCCCGGTGCATGAGCTCGGCGAGGTGAAGGAGGTTCGTGAGCCTCCGCTCGCCGTCCTCGAGGCCGAGGAGCCTCGACTCCACCGTGCCATCGCCCGATGGGGAAGGCATGCGCAACATCGACCGGAACATCCGCAGGAATCCGTGGGCCTGCCACGCGATCTGCCAGGCCCCGAAGCGAAGGGCCCAGCGGCTCCAGACCGCATCGTTCTCATCGAGATCCAGCAAGGCTTCGGCCGGCACGCCGAGCAGATCGGTGGCCAGGGCCGTCTGCATCGTGCGTCGCCTGCCGGGCTCCTGGACAGCCTTGAGCAGGAGCGCCATCTCGGTTGCCTCGTGGGTCTGGAACACGCTCGTCCCGCTCCAGATGACGCTGTGGATGCGGAGCCGTCGCAGCGCCTCCTGCATTCTCGACGCATTGGCGTTCTTCCGGACCAGGACGGCGATGTCGCCCGGGCCCAGGCGCTCGTCCCGGTCGCGCTCGATTCGCGCCTTGCTCGCAAGGAGCCGCGAGATGTCCCCGGCCACGAGATCATACAGGTGAGACTTGGCCCATTCCTTGGTGATGGGCAGTTTTTCGGCCGCTTCGGCGCCCACGAACAGGATCCGGAACGGCGTCAGCCTGCTCTTGCCGATCCGGAGCCGATCCTCGGCCCCTTTCTTGGCGTGAACCTCGGTCAGGTCCAGGTTCTCCAGGATGAACGGACGGCGGCCCGGGACCGATCGGAACATCTGCTGGACCGCATCGAGCAGTCCCGGGTCCGAGCGCCAGTTCACCTCCAGGGAGAACAGTCGATCCGGCGCGATCGCCTTGGCCTTCTGGTAGTTCATGACGTCGGCCCCGCGGAAGGAGTAGATCGACTGCTTGGGGTCGCCGATGAGGAACAGGGGGAACGTCCCATCGTGGAACAGGATGCGGAAGATATCGTACTGGATCGGGTCCGTGTCCTGGAACTCGTCGATGAGCGCTGCGTCGTAATGGGCTCGGATGGCTGAAGAGAGACGCCCGCCGCTCGGGGATCGCAGAGCCTCGCGGACCCGATTCAGCATGTCGTCGAACGTCAGGACATGCCGCTCGGCCTTCCGCTGCTTCAAGGTGGTCCTCGCCCCCTCGGCGAGCTCCCGCTTGAAGGCCAACAGGTTCTGCTCGAACAACGTCTGGGTCTCGCTCAGGCGCTCGCAGGCGTCGAAGAACGGGTGACAAGGGGTCTTCTGATTCTTGTTTGTGCGGTCCTTAAGGATCGTTGAGCCGAGATTGGTGAGGACCTTGACCAGATCCTCATGGATGCTCTCCCAAAAGAGCGAGGTCGGGGCTTCGGGCTCGAGATAGGCTTCGACCCGTTGCAGCCTTTCCTCCATCTTGGCTTGTGGGTACGAGTTCTGGTTCAAGACCCCCTTGGCCGTAAGCAGCGCCAGCACGGCCTTTCGCTGTCCCTGCAGCGCTTCCCTGGCCGACACATAGGCCTGACGATACTCCCTGGCCGCCTGGACATACGGGGTCTCTTTCGGGACAAAGCCGATATCGGGCCTGGCCAGGGCCTCCTTCACGAGAGAGCGGAAACTCCGGGGACCCTTCGTCTTGTTGAGGAGGTATCGGTAGAACAGCGGATCCCCCGGACCCTCGGGGTCCTTGCCGAAGAACCGCTGGACCCATACGTCGAAGAGATACTCGTCGCGAAGCTCCTCGTCGTTGACGAGCAGCTCCATATCGAACGCCATGCCGCTCTCGAACGCGTTCTCGCGGAGCACGCGGTTGCAGAACCCGTGGATCGTGGAGATCGGCGCCTCGTCGAAAAGCCGGATCGCCTCCTGGACCCGGTCCCGGGCTTGCTCCGGCTCGACCTTTTTCAGGATGGCCCGGATTTCCTCGTCCCCGGTCTCGAGCCCGGCGAGCACGGCGAGAGCGAGCTTGAGCCTGGCTCTCACCCGATCCTTGAGCTCGGCCGTGGCCGCCTCGGTGAAGGTCACGGCCAGGATCCGATCGATCGCAATTATCGGGTTCTCCAAGAGGAGCCTGAGCATCAGGGTGGTCAGGGCATAGGTCTTGCCCGTGCCGGCGCTCGCCTCCAACAGGTTCGTGCCTCGGAGCTCGATCGAAAGGGGGTCAAACGTCCTCATGGTCGCCCCCCTTCAGGCTCTCGAACATCGGCTGGAACACGGCCCACGACACGGCTTGGAAGCTCCTGCCTGGCCCGCAGGACTCGTCGTGGAGCACGGTCTCATGATCGAAGACCTTGGTTATCGAGGCATCCTCGTGCTCGTATTTCTGTCGGTGCTCCTCGGGCAGATAGTCCGAGGCCCACGCCGCCTTCACAGAGGGCGGATCCACTGTCCTCCCTTCTTCCTCGATCTTGCGCCTCGATCGGGCGAATTTGTACGAGGTGTCCAGGAAGAAGCGGAGCGGCTCGACCTGTCCCAGGAGGAAGAGACGGACCAAAGTCTCGAGCGCAGCCTGGCCTTTCCCGGGCTCTACGGGGTGGAATCGAATAGTAACGATATCTTTCTTTCCTGGATCCTCCGCGCGGCCGATGAGGGTGCTTTGCCGTGGATACTCCTTCGGCGCAGCGATCAAGAGAGCGAGGTGCCGGAGCCAATGTCTGAAAAGGCGTTTCACCTTGATCTTGCCCGGGTCGAACGAGAGGAGACCGCTCTGCCAGATGCCGTCCACACGCCCCTCCAGACGGATTCTCTTCCGGGCCCACGTCAGCTCGCGACGCTCCGACGTGAGCTCCGGCGCATCCATGTCCATTTCGACACGCATCGAGACCGGCTCGAGCTTTCGGCCTTGGGCTTCGGCGTGAACCTTTGTTGCCAATCGACGAACCTCGGAGAGCAGGTTTCCGTAATGGACCTCGCCCGCCGAGCCGAGCGGCAGCCGGCCTTGGGCTTTCAACAGGGCGTGATATACGGCCAGGGTCTCGAGTTTGGGGTCCTTGTCGACGACCTCGAGGGCCTTGCCCAGAATCAGGTCGTTGATGTTGTACTCCTCGAGCTTCGTGAGCATCACGGGCTCGCGGTCCGGCATGGCTTCTAGCTTCTCGGAAAGGTCCACGCCGAGACGATGCTCGAGGAAATACTGGGCCGGGTTGCGGAAGAAGCGGATGAGCTCGTCGAGGGTGATGACCGAGACCTCCGCGTCGTCGAGCGGCAGGGGGGCCCGGAGGAAGGGCCCGGGCTTTTTCCCGCCCGAGGCAAGGGCTGAGGCGGCCAAGCACAGATCGTTCGAGTAGCTGAAGAGTCTCGGGTCGCTTTGATCGAAGTAGCGCGGGCTCCAGGGCTGGAGCGGGTGCTTGACCACGATGCGTTCGCTCGGCTTCTCTTTTCCGTCCGCCGTGACAAATCCTTCGTCGATGGCGTCGAGGAGATCGCTCACCACCGTGGAGGGGGGTATGACGCTCCCGTCCTTGATGCTCTGGCCCACGTACGTGACCAGGAGCCGCTTGCCCGCCGAGAGCAGCGCCTCGAGAAAGAGATACCGATCGTCGATGCGAGGGGAGCGATCGCCGGGCTTGGGGTCCTGGGCCATGCGATCGAACTCGAGCACGGACCGCGACCGCGGGAACGCCTGGTCCGAGAGCCCCAGGAGGCATACCACCCGGCGCGGCACGGTCCGCATGGGGAGCAGGCTCGCAAAGGTGACGCCGCCTGCGAGGTCCCCCCGGCCGGTCGTTTCGCCTTCGAGCTCGGCCTCGAGGTGGCTCCGGAGCACATCGAGGTCCGCCTCAGTCTTGAACCCGGCATCGGCGGCACGGGTCTCGAGCTCCTGGAGAGCGCGCTCCACGCGGCGGAACCCCGTTTCGGTCTCGTCCGTGCGCTCGGTCAGACGTCCGACCGCGCGCCGGAGCAGGCTGCACCAGGCAGGGATGTCGCGCGGGCTTTTCATCTCCTCGAGCAGGCCGAACAGGGTCTCCACGAACGACGCGAGCTTGCCGAGCACCAGGGCATCCTGGCCTTCCAGGCTGTCCAGGGGCAGGACCCCCTGCCACAGGATCTCGTCTCGGCCCGGCATGGCCATGCCCAAGAGCAGGCGATCGAGGCCGAAGCGCCAGGTGTTCTCGCGCGCCCTGGGCTGGCCAGTGGCCTCGCGGTGCGTCTCGTCCGCGGCCCAGCGAACGCCAGCCTTGAGAGTCCACGAGGACACGGTCTCGACCTCGTTCGGGGCAAGGCCGAAACGACTCGACACCGCGCCGATGGAGAGGAGATCGAGCACCTCCTCCACCACGAGCCTGCTCCGGCCGAGCCTGAGCACGGCCAGGAGCGCCTCGGCCACGCCCCGCTCGCGCACCCGGCTGCGGTCCGCGAGGCTGAAGGGGATGCGGCTGGCTGGGTCGGTCTCGGCGCCGAACACCGACTCGATGTACGGCGCGTAGGTCGCGAGGTCCGGCGCCATGACCAGGATATCCTCGGGACGCAGGTTCGCATCCTTTTGGAAAAGCGCGAGGAGCTGGTCGCGCAGCACCTCCACCTCGCGCATCTCGCTGTGGCACGAGTGCACCGTGATCGAGCGATCCTCAACGTCGAGAGTGATCGCTTCTTTTTCCTGGCCTGCCTGGGGGGAGGTACCCCTCCAAGCTTTCGGGGCACCTCCCCCCGGCGCGGCCAAATGCTTCTTCCCCCCAGACTTGGGGGGATAGGGGGGCTTTCTGTTGTTCAGGATATCCGACTGGATCGATTTCAGCAGGGTTCGTGACCCGTGATCGAGAGGGTCCTCGAATGATGCGTCCGAATCCGTGGCCTTGGGCGCATTCTCCTCGAGCACCTTCTCGAAATGCGCAGCCAGGACCCCCATGCCCTGGAGCAGCGGATTCCGTATCCCATCGCGTTCGCGGCTCGGCGTCAGCAAGAACCAATGGACCTCTGCATGACGCGCCACGGCATTCAGGATCCGCACGAAGAGCGGGGGCAACGTGGAGATGCCGAACACCGAGATCCGCTCGGGCAGGAGACCCTTCCGGAGATCCGGATCTTCGATTCTCTCGAGCAGGAGATCGGACGCGGCGGCCAGGTGCGATGGCCCTGCACGCTCGACCAGCGCCCTCCAGAGAATCTTCTGCCATGTGTCCCTTTTGTCCCTTGTGTCCCTTTCGTCCCTTTTCTTTTCCCAAGCCGTGACCATCTCGGGCCTGAACACCGCGTACTCGTCGAACAGCTGTGCGATGCGTCCTGCGAGCGCATACGCTTTGCGGCCGTGCTCGTCGCCCTCGAGGTAGCGACTCAACGGCTCGAACTCGGGCTTGCCGAGAAGCTCGGGCAGGAGCGCGAGGATGGACCACGTGAGGGTCTCGCTGCGGAAGAGCGACAGGTCCGGCCCGTCCTTGCCCAGTATGTCCTGGAGCAGGTCCTCGATGAGGTTCCTTGCGAAACGTACCTTTCCATTGGCCCACACGCCGAAGCGCTTCGAGAGCGAGGTCGAGACCCAGGTCTCGACGCCGTGGCTCTGGACCAGCAGCACCTCGGACGCGAGCGGCGGGTCGAGCGGCTTTTCGAGCACCTCCCCGAGCTCCTCGAGGAGCCTCTCCATGCGGTTGCTGCGGTGGATCGTGAGCATGGGTTCCCTACGCAGTATGGCCCAAGGTCGACGCGATGACAAACCCTATGGAACCATGCCCGTACGACAAATGGTGTCGCTTGTGCCAGCCATCGCAGGAGGTCATGGTGCGAGAGAGATGGGGGCTAGGTATCTAACTCTTCGACCAGTTCTCGACGTCGAGCCCCGGGATGCGGCGGTAGTGCCGCTCATTGTTCGTGACGAGGCGGTAGCCCAGGAGCAGCGCGGTAGAGGCGAAAATACGTAATCTACGGTGCTGGAATCAAGCAAGGTCGTTAGGTGATCTTTTCAATCTATCCCTGCTTCTTCGTGAAGCTCGAAGCGTTGTTGCCAATGCGATGGCCTTCTTCTTGTCGGCCCATGTCCCGGCAAGCTCGAGGAACGCCTCGGCCGCCTTCCGGGGCGGCACGGGCCCATGGGCCAGAGACGCCTCGATGATCGAGATCACCTCCTGGCTCACCGACCGCCGGTCCCGCCCCGCGCGTTTCCTGAGGGCCTGATAGAGCCCATCGTCCATTTCCTTAACCAGAAGCGTGGCCATCCCGTCATTATCCTCGGCTATAGCGTGCTCCCACGAACACTCTCCGCGACACGGACCCATGATCCCGGGGGTTCCCCATAGGGCAACAATTGTTTGAGAATGATCTGAGCCCAGGAGACGTCGCCCTTCCAATAGGCAATGATTTCAGGTGATCCATCTTCGTTCATATCGAAGACGGCAATCGGGAGGTACTGGATGTTGGGTGCTGCATCGAGATTGGTCTGATTATTCTCGATATGGTTGATAATCCATCGTCCATTATCATCAAGCCATGCAACGACAAGAACCGGCCCTCCGGCCACGCCAAACAAGAACGAGTGATCGTCACCTTTGGCTGTCTTGTAGGAATATTTGAAAAAGAACGGCGGACCATCCAGCGATGTCGGCGGATTTCCTTCGGAGAATCCTGAACTTTGTCCAGGTACCGCAAGCACCTGCGCATTCTTGATGAACTCTGCGAACTGTTCCTGTTGTTCCTTGGATGGCTTCCACTCCGGAGAAGGTTGCGGACGATATTGCCCATGGATGTCCGTGAATAATCCAGCGCCCTTGTCTCCCTTGATGATTTCAAGTTCAAGCTCAAAGCATTTTGTAATGTCGTAGAGCTTTCCATCCTTGACCCGCGCCTCTCCTACAATCTGCCCCCAACGATCGAGCGCCTTCCACTGGCTGCCTTTGACAAACCAGGGCTCGCAGCATGATTGGCCTGCTTCGCGAATGTCCCTTCCCACGGTGATCGCCAACGGCACATGAGGATCCATGGCAAGCCATCTTGTGGCCCCAGGCCCCTTATCCTTGCACTGGAGATCTGTATTCGATTGGTGATCTGATTCTGGATGCTTGATGCTTGAGCTGCACCCAAGAAAGAGTCCGATCGTTGATATCGCAAAAAAATTGTATTTTCTGCCGTACGTGATCATGGGAGCTTCATCTCCTGCGCGAATTTCCAGAAGGGCAGGACCCGGACGTCCCGCTCCGCGTCGCCGTAGTCCCGCGTTCCCAGGTGAACTTGGTAGAACTGCGGAATCGGCGTGCGCGCACGGAAGTAGCGGGCATTGGGCGAGACCTCCCTCTCGCCGGTCTTGCACTCCACGGCGAAGAGGGGCTTCTTGCCCTCCAGGACCACGAAATCGACCTCGCGCTTGTCCGTGTCCCGTAGGTAGCGGAGATCCATCCGGTAGCCCTCCGTATCCTCGAGAAAATGACAATATTTCAGGAGATGGGACGCGACCAGGTTCTCGAATCGGGTCCCTCCCTCAGGCACCGCCGACCAATCCCAGAGGTAGAGCTTCTGCTCCTTCTTGACCGCCCGGATCCGGGGCGGACCGTACGGGGAGAGCCTGAAACAGAGGTACAACCGCTCGAAGATGTCCAGCCACCGCCGGACCGAGTCGTGCGAGACCTCCAGATCCCCGCGGAGGTTCTGGATCGAGAGTGGCGAGCCGACGCGCTCCGGGAGCGCGTCGGCAAGGAGTTCGAGGAGACTCATCTCGTGGACGCGCTCCAGGCTCCGCAGATCGGCCTCCATCACCCGGTCGATCCGATCCCGCTGCCATCGCCTCCAGTGTTTCTCGCTTCCTTTCGACAGCGGCTCCGGGAAGCCGCCGAAACGGAGGAGCAGGTCCAGGTCGGCGGGCGTGGGACGAGCGTTGAGCTCCCGCAGGGAATAGGGATGCAGTCGGAAATACCGGGTCCTCCCCTGCAGGGAGTCGCCCCCCTTGCGGTAGTAGTCGAGCCGTGCGGAGCCGGTGACGATGGCCTTCCGGCCGGGGTAATAGCGATCGTAGAACCCCTTCATGAATGATCGCCAGCGCGCAAACTTGTGGATCTCGTCGAAGACCAGGGTGTCCCCCTCGGAGGGGAGCTCCTCGTGCAGGATCCGCCGCCGGTGCGATGGGATATCCCAGTTCAGGTAGGACGGGTGCGCCCCGCCGCGTTCGGCGCCGATGAGATGCAGGGCGAGCGTGGTCTTTCCCACCTGCCGAGGGCCGCCGATGAACACCATCTTGTCGACGAGGTCGCTTTTCACGGCCGATGCGATGTATCGATGTCGGGTCAGTTTCGTCATGACGCCTCCCAGCCCTGAGCGATTTCCATCATACCAGAAAATACTCATGAGTCAATTCCGAATGGGCCAAAATAACTAACGCCCCCCGGAGACCGTCTCACAGCGTCATGGGCGCAGGCGGAGGGTACGAGGCGAGGGGCGGGAGGCCCTGGCTCGCGCGGATGTTGGCGAGGATCACGCGGATGCGGCGGTTCAGGTCCCCCTCGCCGTCGTAGAACAGGGTCACGATCGGGATCTCGATCTCCTGCTGCACCTGGTTGAAACAGGCCGTGGTGACGGCGCCGGGCATGCAGCCGAACGGCGCGCAGTTCACGATGAGCGACGCCCCCTGCCGCGCGAACGCGATCGCCCGGCCGATCGTGAGGATCGCCTCCCCCTCGAACTCCATGGGGATGTAGCGGATCCCCTCCTTCAGGATCTCCTCCATGGGGGGCTCGTGGCGGTCCCGGAGCAGCGCGTCGGTCGCATCGCGCATCTTGTGCTCGTCCGCCAGGAGGAACCGGTCCTTGATCTTGCCCGTGGCCCAGTCCCACACATTGAAGCTTCCGCTCGGGCTCCGGTAGCTGTGGTAGGCCGCGAGGCTCGACGTGTACAGGATCCACTCGTTCATGGGGGTGAGCCACGCCTCGCCGCCCGCGCGCTCGATCGCGTCGATCACGAACTCGTTGCTGAAGAGATTGTTCCGCACGTAGATCTCCCCCACGATCCCCACGAGCGGTCTCCGCTCCTCGCGCCTCGGCACGGCTGCGAAGGTCCGGGTCGCGCCGCGGAGCACCTCCGCGAGGTCCTCGTGGCGCTCGCACGCCCGCTCGAGCCTGAGGATGCTCTCCTTGAACACCCGTTCCGTGAGCCCCCGTTCTGTCTCGTACGGACGCACCCGGGAGCGCATCTTGAACAGCTGATCGGCCGCCACCATGGCCTGCCAGATCCCGCGGCGCAGGTTGGAGTCCAACCCCTGGTACGCGTTCATCGAGGACGGCGACATGATCGGCACGTCGCCGTACCCCTCCTGGTTCAGGATCAGGCGGTGGAGCGCCGCGTAGTTTCCGAACCGGCACGGGCCCTCGGCCGTGGGCATGAAGAAGGCGTGCTCGTTCGGCTTGGCGCCGATGTCTCGGAACGTCTTGAGGAGCGTGCCGATCGTGGACGCGGTGGGCAGGCACTCGAACCCCCGCGTCACGGACCGTCCGATCCGGAACGACTCGCTGTCCTCGAGGGGCAGAGCCTCGGACTTGAACCCGTGGCCGCGGAACGCCGCAGCGAAGAGCCTCGAGCCCGGCAGATGCATGGGAGGGATCCAGATGGTCCTTTTCCGGAACTCGGCGGCGTCCTCCTTCGGGTACGGGACCTTCCTCACGTCTTCGGTCGGCTGGTGCTTCCGGATGACGTCGAGGAACGCCTCGATGCGGGTCAGGTAGCCTGCATCCGCGCCGTGCTCGTCGAGCTCGAGCACGAGGTGGGGCTTCGAGCCCATCACCTGGTCGCCGAAGGTGAGCAGGAAACTGTCGGGCCCGCAGCTGTAGTTCGTGAAGTAGATCGCGTAGAGGCGGTCGTTCTCCTTAACCTGCTTCAGGGCCGAGAGGACGCGCTGGCCGTAGCTCCAGTAGATGTTCCGGAAGTCCTCATGGTAGAGATCGGGCCGGAAGGGAAGGCAGTCGAGGGGGATGACCGTGTAGCCTCGGTCCGCGATCTTGTGCGGCAGAGCAACGTTCGCGCCCGGGTCGTAGATGTTGTACGGCCGGCCCACGAGCACGATGGCCTTCCGGTTCTCCTCCTCGATCTTTTTCAGGGCGCTCGCTCCGAGATCCTCGAGGTCCTTCAGGAACTTTTCGTGCACTTCCCAGGCCTTGCGCCACGCGAGTCGGATCTGGGCCATGGTCCGATGCAGGTCCCGGCCGATGTCGCGGTGGATCTTGCTCAGCATGATCCGCTCGTTCTTCCGGAGATCGACCACCGGCGAGAGCACGCGGACGCCGTGGAGCCCGTTCACCTCGAGCGCGCTCCGGACCATGCCCGGAAGCCCCTGCACGTACGGGCAGAAGTGCGTGTCCGAGGAGTACGGGTTGCCCTCGTACGCCACGAACGTCGGGATCAGGAGGAAGTCCACCCCCTCCTCGGTCGCGAGCCGGTGGCAGTGGCCGTGCGCGAGCTTCACCGGGAAGCACAGATCCGCACCAACGGTGGCGATGCCGCGCTGCTTCACGTCCTCGTCGGTCTCCTTGGAGAGGCGCACATGGAACCCGAGCTCGGTGAAGAACCGCTGCCAGAGCGGATAGAAGGTGTAGTTCACGAGCGCACGCGGGATGCCGATGACCGGCGCGCGCTTGTCCACCTTGGGCCCGGCGCCCGCGGCCCGGTGCCATAGTCGCATGCGCTGCCGCATCACATCGAACTCGGGGGCTCGGCGCATGGTCTTCTCCTCCGGGTCGCGGCCGCACATGTAGCCCCACGAGGGCTTCTCCTCGATGCCGTCGATTTCGGCGACCGTGATGCGGCAGGTGTTGACGCAGAGCTCGCACACATCCGACGTGAGCCGCACCTCCTTGTCCACGAGCCCGAGACCGCGGAACTTCGTGGGATGGTCCCCGATCTCGCGGGCCGCGAGCATGGCCACGCCGATGGATCCCATCTGGTGGCAGTAGGGGGAGACCACGATCTCGACCCCCAGGTGGTTCTCGAACGCGGCCACGAGCCCCTTGTTCCGCGCGGTCGCGCCCTGGAAGAAGACCTTCCGGGGGGAGATGTGCCGTCGGCCCACCACCTTGGAGAGGTAGTTCCGCACCACCGAGTGCATGACGCCGGCCATGGCCTCCTCGCGCGTGTATCCCTGCCGGATCAGCTTGTGCACGTCCTGCTCCATGAAGACCGTGCACCGGTCCGAGGTGGGGGGCGGGATGATGCCCATCACCGTGTCGCCCACCTTGTGGAGATCGAAACCGAGCTTCTTGGACTGCTCCTCGACGAACGACCCGGTGCCGGCCGCGCACACGTAGTTCATGTTCGAGTCGTGGATGTGGCCGTCGCGCGTGTGCATGTACTTGGAATCCTGCCCGCCGATCTCGAAGATGGTGTCGATGGCCGGGTCCACGCTCATGGCGCCGGTCACGTGGCACGAGATCTCGTTCACGATCGCGTCGGCCCCCGCGATGACCCCAACGAGCTTGCGGCCCGATCCGGTGGTGCCGCACGACGTGATGTTGAGATGCACCCCCTTTTTCCGCTCGATCTCGCGGAGCGACTTGAAGAGGAGCTTGGTCGCGCCGATCGGGTCGCCCAGGGTCTTGCGGTAGAGGTCGGCGCGGATGGCATGGTTCTGGTCGAGGAGCACGCACTTGGTGCTCGTGGACCCGATGTCGATGCCCAACGAGAGCCGCGCGTCCTCGCCGCGCCCGGGCCAGCGCGCGATCCGGACCTCGGTGCCGTCCGGGTCCGTGTAGTTCTCGGCCACGGTGAAGTCCGGGTACTTCGAGAGCCGGAGCTCCAGGGGACGGCGATCCGGGGGCGGCGGCAGCCTGGAGGGGCGCTGGCTCATGGCGATGGGCCCCAGGGCCTCCTGAAGGAGCTCGAGCGGGTCCTCGGGCTCCACGGTCCCATCGCGTGCGAGGAGCGCCGCACCCATGGCGCCGGCGAGATGCGCGTCGGGCATGGGGATGATCTCGGTCTTGGCGAGCTCCTTGAGCCAGCGCAGCACCTCGTGGTTCTGGCTCACGCCGCCGGCCAGCACGGTCTTGCCCTCGACCGGCCGTCCCTTGAACAGGGTCTGGAGGATGGTGCTCGTGAGCCCCTTGCACAGGCCGGACCACATCTCCTCCTTGGTGCACCCCTCCTGCTGGCGGTGGATGAGGTCGCTTTTCGCGAACACGGTGCAGCGGGCCGCGATGGTGGGCGGCGACGCGATGGCCTTGAAGCCTGCGAGATCGGCATAGTCGATGCCGAGCCGCTGAGCCTGCTCGTCGAGGAACGATCCGGTGCCGGCTGCGCAAAGCGAGTTCGTCATGTAGTTCATGAAGTTGCCGTGCTGGTCGAGCTCGATGAGCGTGAGGCTGCCGCCTCCGACGTCGATGATGTTCTTGACCGGTCCGACCGCGGCGACCACGGCCTTGGTCGTGGCCTGCACCGGGTCCACCTCGGACGCGCCGGCCTGGACCAGGAGATCCGTGTTCGCGCCGGTGATGAAGAATTTCACCTTGCCCGGCTTCTCCTTATGGAGGATATCGAGCAGCACCTGGAAGGGCCTTCCCTTATGAGGCATGTAACTCTTCGAAATTATTTTGCCTTCCTCGTCGACCAACACCACCTTGAGGTATAAGGCGCCGAGGTCGATCCCTAAATATTTCTCTTTCATGGCATGCTGCTCCTGCATGTTTCCCCCTGACCAGGTGCCTAGACTGACATGTCAGTCTAGGCGTTGTCAACATTAAAATCCCTTGCAAGCTGAAAAGCTTCTGTGCTATGGGAGTCGAGCCTCGCCCAATCAAGGGCGGGAGATCACACGCCCCTTTCGCCGAGCTGGAGCGGGGGTGCCGGGAAACCGGTTCCCTCCAGCAAGGGGCGGCGGACCAAAACCAAAGGAGGCAGGCATGGAAGGACCGATCTCTTCAATCCCGGGGAAAGACAAGGCTCTCGAGCCCCCTGCGGCTTCAGGCAGAGAGGCCACGCCGTTCGACCTCTCCATGATGAGCGGCGAGAACGTCATCAGCATGCGCGAGATGCTCGACGCGGGCGTGCACTTCGGCCACCAGACCAAGCGCTGGAACCCGAAGATGCGGCCTTACATCTATGGCCAGCGGAACGGCATCCACATCATCAACCTCCAGACCACGTCCGAGCTCTTCGCCCGCGCATACCATTTCGTGGCGAACGCGGTCGCGAGGGGAGGGCACATCCTCTTCGTGGGCACCAAGCGCCAGGCTCAGGACATCATGAAGGAGGAGGCCGACCGGGCCGGCATGTTCTATGTCACGAACCGGTGGCTCGGAGGCACGCTCACGAACTTCATCACCATCTCCAAGGCGCTCGATCGGATGAAGACGCTCGAGCAGATGTTCGAGGACGGATCCATCAATGCGATGCCCAAGAAGGAGACCCTGAAGTTCCAGAAGGAATACGACCGGCTGGTGAAGCACGTGGGGGGCATCAAGGGGATGACCCGCCTTCCGGCCGGCGTTTTCCTCGTGGACTCCATGAACGAGGATATCGCGGTGAAGGAGGCGAGGAAGCTCGGCATCCCGATTGTGGCGCTCCTCGACACCAACTGCAATCCGGACCCGATCGACTACCCGATCCCGGGCAACGACGACGCGATCCGGGCGATCAAGCTGGTGGCGTCGCGGGTCGCCGACGCCTGCATGGACGGCGCGCGGCGGCGTAAGGAGTCCGCCTCGGCATCGACCCAGCGGGAGCAGTCCGACGCGCCGACGCCGGGTCCCAAGGTGGACTTCGCCCGACGCCCCAAACCGGCGGGCCGGGCCGAGCAGTTCCACGAGGAGGATGAGTGAGCCGCCCGCAACGTTTTCACCCCTAAGAGGAGACGACAAGATGGCGATTACATCGCAGATGGTCAAGGAGATACGGGAGCGCACGGGCACCGGCATGATGGACTGCAAGAAGGCGCTCGAGGCCATGAACGGAGACATGGAGAAGGCGATCGAGGAGCTCCAGAAGAAGGGGCTCGTCAAGGCCGCGAAAAAGGCGGGACGCATCGCGGCCGAGGGGATCATCGGCCACTACATCCACGGCAAGGGCCGCCTCGCGGTCCTGGTCGAGGTGAACTGCGAGTCCGACTTCGTGGCCAAGAACCAGGACTTCCTCACCTTCGTCGAGGACGTGGCCATGCACGTCTGCGCCATGAACCCGCTTTATCTCAAGCCAGAGGACGTGCTCGAGGAGGACAAGGCCAAGCAGCACGAGATCTTCATGGCCCAGGCCCGCGAGACCAAGAAGCCCGAGAAACTGCTCGGCAACATTGTCGAGGGCAAGATGCGCAAGTGGCTCGAGGAGAACTGTCTCGTGTCCCAGAAATCGGTCAAGGACACCGAAAAGACCATCGAGCAGATCCGGGCCGAACTCGTGGCCAAGATCGGCGAGAACATCTCCATCCGGCGGTTCGTGCGCTATGAGGTGGGCGAGGGGCTCGAGAAGCGCAAGCACGACCTCGCGGCCGAGGTGGCCGAGCAACTCGACCAGGTGAAGTAGATCCCCATGCCCCGACCTTCCAGGACCCCGGTGGTGCTGAAGCTTTCGGGCGAGGTGCTGGCCGGGGGCACGACCACGGTCCTCGATCATTCCGTCCTTACGCGGCTCGCTTCCGAGATCGTTTCCGCAACGGAAAAAGGGGTGGCCGTCGCCGTCGTGCTGGGCGGCGGGAACATCCTGCGTGGCGCGAACGAGGAGAAGGCGGGCCGCGACCGGGTGGTCTCGGACCAGATGGGCATGCTCGCCACGATCATCAATTCCATGGCCCTGGCCGAGGCGCTTCGCCGATGCGGCGGCAAAGGGCGCGCGTTATCGGTCATCCCGGTGGGGCCCCTGGCCGAGCTTTACACCCGCGACAGGGCGTTGGAGATCATGCGCAACGGCGGCGTGGCCGTGGTGGGAGGGGGCACGGGCCTTCCGTACGTCTCGACCGACACGGCGGCCGCGCTCCGGGCCGCAGAGCTTGGGGCCGGGCTCCTGCTTAAGGCGACCAAGGTCGACGGCGTCTATGACCGCGACCCTGCGCTCCACGAGAACGCGAAGCGGTTCAAGACGATCGCGTTCTCCGAGGCCCTCGGGCGGAACCTCAAGGTCATGGACACGGCCGCGTTCGCGCTCTGCCGGGAGGCCGGCATCCCGATCCGGGTCTTCGACTACAAGCCCAAGGGCGCCGTCACCGCCGCGCTGCTCGGAAAGCCCCTCGGCTCCCTCGTCGTTCCCGGTTGACCATGGTTCCAAATGGTTGTGCCTTTTTCATCAATCAAATACACTGGCTCGGTTCGATGAAACGAAAGGAGCAGGCATGAACCTCCATCCAAGACGGATTTCGGGCACACATGGCCCATGGCGATGCGGCCTCGCGGCCGCGCTCTTCTCCATCGTGCTCCTGTCCGCGTGCGGCGCGGGCCAGCGCGGCAAGCCCGAAGGACCGCGCGATGCAGATCTCCTCACGCTCGCGCCGTCCGGGGTCTACTGGGTCGGCATCCTGGACATCGACTCGCTCCGGGCGAGCCCCTGGTGGGCCCGGATGAAGGAACTGAGCCTCGAGAACGAGGAGCTCCAGACCCTGAAGGACAAGGCCGGGCTCGACCCCGAGCAGGAGGTGAGCAGGGTCGTCATCGCCAACTACTCGCCCAAGGCGGGCGACAAGAAGATCGTGGTGACGGTCAAGGGCAAGTGGACCCTCGACAAGATCAAGGAGACGGTCCGGAACGGCACGAACCAGAAGGGGGCGTGGAAGGAGCGCGTGGAAGAGGGGATTGCGATCTGGGAGCGGGGCGAGGACGTGGCCATGTTCGTGCCCGACAGCACGGTCGTCTTCACCAACACCACCATGTCCGGCAAGGTGATCCCCCTCGTGACGAAGATGGAGGGGGAGCCGCTCCGCCGCGATTCGGCGTTCGCCGAGGTGGAGAAGCTCAAGGACGCCACGTTCGCGGTGGTCGGGAAGAACATCGATCTCGAGCCGCTCGGCGCGTACATCCCCACGCTCCGGAACGTGCTGATCGATCTCCTGACGATCAAATTCAGGCTCACGACGACCCTCGACGCCGACCTCAAAGCGGTTATGAAGGACGAGAAACAGGCGACTCAGGTGGAGAAGGTCATGCAGGTCGCGCTCGAGAAGTCGAGGAACCAGCCCGTAGTGAGGCTCCTCGGCTTCGACCAGTTCCTCGATGCGGTGACCATCTCGAGAAGCGCCAACACAGTGCAGGGCAAACTCGTCCTGACCGAGGCACAGCTCAAGGATCTCTTCACCCTGGTCGAGCGCTTCAAGGGCATGCAGGAGGCACTCGAGAAGAGCCAGCAAGGAGCGCCTTTGACGCCCCAAGAGGGGCAGTAGCCCTCATTCCCTTTCACGTTTTCCATCCATTAGAACGCCAAGGAACGCCAAGGCCCGGCCCCATGTCTCCGGTGCCCCATGTCTCCGGTGCCAATTACCCGATAGACGTCTGCATGCGAACCGATGATCGAGTAGGAAACCAGCGGTCAGGGGGGATGAAAAGACCAAAATTGAGTGGGAAGCTGAGCGAAGTGGAGGCGGAGAGGACGAATTCGGTCAGAATTTCCTGCGAGAATCCGCTTGGATCGATGGAAAGATCACACCGCTGCGATCAGGCTCGTTAGGGCCGAGAAATGATAACGAGAATGAGGAATGATGGACGGGTCAGAGTCTGGCGACGCGGACATTGACCAGCGGCGGTGGAATGCTGCCGAATGGGAACTCCACGGTCAGTATACCGGACAGGAACCGCCCCGAGGCCTCCTTGTATGACTTCCAG
>Ga0315282_10006363_pt1 | contig 19801 bp, 16 predicted proteins | sample YL17G07_20_MG_FD_203693 | JGI IMG/M metagenome (GOLD analysis project Ga0315282, IMG submission 203693) | Sediment microbial communities from Yellowstone Lake, YNP, Wyoming, USA - YL17G07_20 | ecosystem: Environmental > Aquatic > Freshwater > Lake > Sediment | place: USA: Wyoming | collected... | reverse complement strand
GGAGAGGGGGCCGGAGGGTGAGGTCGGCGCCAGCCCCAATCAAAAGCTCGTCGCTGAGGGCGACGAGCTTTTGACGAGCCTGCCGGGGGCCCGGTCGCCCTTGACCGGGTTTTCGGGCATTCCGCCCTACCGGTCACACCGCTCAAAACCTAGGCTAACTCAACGCAGCGGCTTGCGCAATATGCCGACCGATACAAGCCGGATACAGATCACTCGATCTCTGCGTCGTAGGCCAGGCCGGCTGCTTCCGCCTCCCGCTTCAGCTCGCCCCGGACGAAGGCGTCCAGGGGGATGCCGTGGGCGAGGCGATCCTGCTTGCGGTTGTACTCGATCTCGCCCGGGAAGAAGATGCCCTCCGAGCCCGGCGTGAGGGCCGACCCCTTGATCTGGGCGATGAGCTGCTCCATCCGCTCCTTGAACTGACCCAGCGGCATGAAGTGCTCGACGTCGATGGCCTGGATGAACATCGTGCTGCCCTTGCTGCCCAGTCCCTTGCCGAACCGGCCTCCGGAGAGCACGCCGGACATTATGTCGAGCATCACCGACAGGCCATAGCCCTTGGGGCCGCCCAGCGGCAGCAGCCCTCCCTGCATGCCCAGGACCGGGTCGGTGGTCGGGTTGCCGTCGGGGTCGACCGCCCAGCCGAGGGGGATCTTCTCGCCCCGCTCCTGGGCCAGCAGCAGCTTCGACCCGGCGACCACGCTCGTCGCCATATCCAGGTTGAAGGCCCAGGGCCGGGAGGTCGGCGCGGCCCAGGAAAGCGGGTTCAGGCCGCAGACCTTCTCACGTCCGCCCGGTGGGATCATCACGGAGCCGCCGCACGTCGAGGCGTAGCCCAGGCAGCCGGCGTCGGCGGCAAGCTGGGTGAAATAGGCCAGCGCGCCGCAGTGCCCGTTGTTGCGGATGACGACCGTGCCAGTGCCGTACTGCCTGGCCCGCTTGATAGCCAGCTCCATCCCCTTGTAGCCGACGACGTGCCCGATCCCGCCGTCTCCGTCCAGCAGGACGGTGGCGCCGTCGTCTCGGACCGTCTTGATCTTCGGGTCGCCGCTGAGCCCTCCCTGCCGGATGCCCCGGAGGTACCCGACCACGTAGCGGCAGCCGTGGGAATGGACGCCGCGGAGGTCGGCGTCGACGAGGGCGTTGCTCAGGCGCGCCGCGTTAGCGGCCGGCACTCCCGCCCGAACGTACAGCTCGGAGACCAACGCCTCCAGCCGCGCGGCGTCGACCCGCTTGAAGCCTGCTTCCCCTGCCATGTGTCCTCCCAGTCTTCCCTGCCAGCTCAGGCGCTGTGATGCGCTGATTGTAGCACCCGGGCGGCGAGAGTCAACCGGCCGGCCAGCCGCAACCGCATCGTGCCCTTGCGCCGCCGGCCCTCTGCTGCTACCATTGGCGCAGTCGGCTGCGCCGCGAGGCGTGCCGCCGGGCGCTGGGTCGGCGCGGCCGGAGCCAGGAACGCCGGCCGTCGGCAGGGCCGGGCCAGACGCCGCCCCGAGGCCGGACGTCGCCAAGAGCCAGAGCATAGAGAGGAACGAGGTCAGACATGGCAGCTACACGTGAGGACGGCGACCCCAGGCTGTCCAGCCGCGCACGGCAGGTCGAAGGCTCGGGCATCCGGAAGGTGTTCGACCTGAGCGCGGCCCTCCAGGACCTGGTGAACTTCTCCATCGGCCAGCCGGACTTCCCCGTGCCCGAGCCCGTCCGAGAGGCCGCGAAGCGCGCCATCGACCAGGGCTGGAACCGCTACACCCCGACCCAGGGCATCGCGCCGCTCCGGGGCAAGGTCGCCGAGAAGCTCGCCGCCGTCAACGGGCTCGACGTCGGCCCGGACGACGTGCTCATCACCTCGGGCAGCTCCGGCGGCATCTTCCTCGCCTTGGCCGCGGTCCTCGACCCGGGCGACGAGATCATTATCCCCGACCCGTACTTCGTCATGTATACGCAGTTGGCCGCGTTCTTCGGCGCCCGGGCGGTCCTGGTCGACACCTACCCCGACTTCCAACTCGACCCCGAGCGGATCAAGGCGGCGGTCGGCCCGCGGACGAAGGCCATCCTGCTGAACAGTCCGAACAACCCGACCGGCGCGGTCTACCCGGAGGCGACGCTCCGGGAGGTGGCGGCCCTGGCCGAGCGCAATGGCCTGCTCATCATGTCGGACGAGGTCTACGAGCCGTTCGTCTACGACGGGCTCTATCACTTCAGCGTCGGAAGCGTCTACCCCGACACCATCACCCTCAACGCGTTCTCGAAGTCGCATTCCATGACTGGCTGGCGCATCGGCTACGCCGTCGGGCCGGCGGCCATCCTGGAGAAGATGAAGGAACTGCAGCAGTACACGTTCGTCTGCGCGCCCTCCTTCGCGCAGGTCGCCGCGCTTACCGCGCTGGCGATGGGCCCCTCGGAAGAGGTGGCCGGCTACGCCCGCCGGCGCGACCTGATGTACGAGGGGCTCCGGAGCCACTTCGAGGTCGTCAGGCCGCAGGGCGCGTTCTACATCATGCCGAAGGTGGACGACGTCGACGCGACGCCGTTCGCCGACCGGGCCCTCGCCCGGAGCGTGCTCGTCATCCCCGGCTCGGTCTTCTCCTCGCGCCGGACCCACATTCGGCTCTCCTTTGCGACGAGCGAGGAGCAGATCGAGAGGGGGCTCGAGATACTCGTCAAGCTGGCAAGCTGAGCGTGATTCACAGGATTGGCACGATGACGGCAGGATAGGCAGGATGGAGGACACAGGGGACAGAGACGTCAGGCGCGGACAGCGGTTGGCGGCGCCTCATCTCACCCCTATCCTGTGTATCCCGTCCATCCTGTGAGTCGCGTCTGCCTACCAGGCAGCCTCGTAGATCCGCTGGACGTCGTCCTGGCTGAGCTTGCGCGGGTTGTTGTCCATCAGCCGGGTGATCTGGATGGCGGCTGCGGCCATGCCGGGGATGGCCTCCCGCGGCACGCCCACTTCCCGCATGCGCTGCGGGATGCCCACGTCCTGCGAGAGCTGCCGGATCGCGTCCACGCCGGCCTGCGCCGCGCCCCGGAGCGAGAGGCCGTCGGTCACCTCGCCCATCGCCTCGGCCACCACCGCGAACCTCTGGAGGCTGCCGAGCACGTTCTGGTCGAGGACGTAGGGCATCAGGAGGGCGTTCGAGACGCCGTGCGGCACGCCGAACTGCCCACCCAGGGGGTAGGCCATCGCGTGGACGGCGGCGGTGCCGGCGTTGGCGATGGCGACGCCGGCCAGGAAGCTGCCGATGGCCATCTCCCGGCGCGCCTCGAGGTTAGCGCCGTCGTAGACAGCGGTGCGCAGGCTCGGGGCGATCCGGCGGATGGCCTCGAGGGAGTACAGCTCGCTCTGGACGGTGGCCTTCCGGGAGGTGTAGGACTCGACCGCGTGGGTCAGGGCGTCCATGCCCGTGGCGGCGGTGACGCGCATCGGGGTCGTGAGCGTCAGCGCCGGATCGACGATGGCGATTCGCGGGAGGATGTAGGGGCTGACGACGCCCTTCTTGAGCTTCTCGACGTGGTCGGTGAAGATGGCGTTGGGTGTGGCCTCGGAGCCGGTTCCCGCGGTGGTGGGCAGCGCGATGATCGGCAGGGCCGGCCTGGTCAGCTTGTCCGTGCCGTAGTAGTCGATGAGCTTCCCCGGGTTGGTCATCATCGCGGCGACGCCCTTGGCCAGGTCGAGGGAGCTGCCACCGCCGAGGCCGACGAGCAGGCCGACGTCGGCCGACCGCGCCACCTCCAGGCAGTGGTCCACGTTCTCGAAGTCCGGCTCGGCCTTCGTCTCGTCGTAGATGGTCGCCGCGATCTCGGCCTCGGCGAGGATGCGGCGGGCCCGCTCGGCAATGCCCGCCCCGGCAACTCCCTTATCGGTGACGATGAGCGCCCGAGTGGCGCCGAAGCGCCGAGCCTCGGACCCCAGCCGGTCGACGGCTCCCACGCCGAGGAACACCACCTCGGGCGTGCGGAAGGGGTAGACGATCTCTGCCATAGTGGCTCCTCCCAAGTAGAGCGCTCAGGTGCAGTGCGGCGCTTGGCCATCCGCGGTCGTCTCCCGGCCCTCGCTGGGGCGGGTGTCCACCTCTCGCGGGCGTGGTGCTGACAGCCGAGCCCTGGCGCGGTCTTGTGTGCCGGTTGGCCGACGGCGTGCCGACGACGAGTATATCACAGGCAGGAACAGGTAGGGAGTGGACCGGCGCGCCGGGCCCGCTCGGATGGGTAAACGCCCAGGTCAACGCTGGTGACAGTTGCGTTGCAGCCGCTGCCGGAGCCTTGACTCCCGTCGTTTGGACGACTACTATGCGATGTGGCCCGCACCGGGGTCGGCCGGCCTGGTCCGGCGGCTGGGCAGACGCAGACAGGTGACCGGAGTCAGGGGCCCATCCGATAGGGTCGGTCAGCTCTACGACAGAGTGTTGGAGGAAAGACGGTGTACCAGGTAGACAACTCGAAGTGCGAGGGGTGTGGCAACTGCGTGGACGTCTGCCCCTCGGGTGCGATCACGCTCGTCGACAAGGTCGCGGTCATCAACCAGGACGACTGCGTGGAGTGCGGCTCGTGCGAGGCCGAGTGCCCGAACGAGGCGATCAGCGAGGCGTAAGTATCGGCTGACCCCCAGAGCCGGTTCCCAGGATGCCGGATGCCCCGAGCCCACGCTCGGGGCATCTGGCGTCTCTCGCCGGCTTGCATCGGACTGGCGATATCAGGAGCCTGGCTTCGGCCTGCGGCTAATCCTGAGTTGACGAGGCTGGACCAATCACTTCCGCCCCTGGCCCAGCTCCTTGCAGCGCTCGTAGGCGGCCAGCACCGCCCGGTCCACCACCGCCCGGAGCCGGCCATCTTCGAGCTCCTGGAGGCCGGCCGCTGTCGTCCCCGCGGGCGAGGTGACCAGGTTCCGCAGCTCGGCCAGGTGCTTGCCCGACTCCCGAGCCATCACCACCGACCCCAGGACGGTCTGGAGCACCAGCTCCTCGGCGACCTTTCGGGTGAAGCCCAGGTGGACTCCGGCGTCGACCATCGCCTCCATAAACAGGAAGACGTAGGCCGGCCCGGAGCCGCTGAGAGCCGTCGCCATATCCAGGTACTTCTCGTCGGCGACGAACACCTCCCGGCCGAGAGACCGGAGGATGGCCCTGGCCTGCTCACGGCTGGCCTCCGAGACCGCCGGCGTGGCCGTCCAGACGGAGACACCCTCGCCCACCTGGGCCGGCGTGTTCGGCATCACCCGGACGACGGCCCGGTGCTCCAGCCCCTCGACCAGCCGGGCAAGCGTGACCCCGGCGACGATCGAGAGGACGAGCTGCCCGTCGAAGAACTGGCCGCGCAGGTCGGCGAGCACCTCGCCGACGTGCTGCGGCTGCACCGCCAGGACGACCAGCTCGGCGGTCCGGACCGCCTCACGGTTGCTGGTGGTGGTCGCCACTCCGTGGCGCGAGGTCAGAGCCTCCCGCCGCTCAGGCAGCGGCTCGCCGACCACCACCTGGCCCGGGCGAACCAGCCCGTTCGCCAGCAGGCCCCGGACGATGGCCTCGGCCATCTTCCCGCCGCCGACGAAGCCGATATTCTTCAACACCTGGACGTCCCCCTCCCACCGGGCCGGCCGGCGGCAGTCTGTCGAGCGGCAGCCGGCCGGCCAGCATCCTCCGGGGCGATCCCCGCATCCACCGGAATAGTGACGCCATTATACCCCCGGGGCGCGCCGGGGGAAAGCAGGCCCGAGCAGGGAACTGGTCCCTCAGGCGCTCCCACAGGACCACGTTGGCGTTCCCGCCAGCCTGCAGTATACCGAAAACGTATCGGGCGGTATATACTCGGAGAGTGCCCCACTCGGCTATCCTGACACGGAGGCTCGGCGCGGCGCTGAGACTCCTGGGCCTTCCTCTTCGGACTAAAGGCACACTACTCTCGAGGCGGAGGCAAGTGAGCGATACTGACCTCTCACGGCAGCCAACCCCCCCGGCCAGGGCTTCCGCGGATGTCGAGCCGGCCGGGTTCGACCCCGTCGACCAGCTCTGGCGTCTCTTCTCCTCGGTCAAGCTCGCCCTGGGGCTAATCCTCGGCATCGCCGCGCTGTCGCTGGTGAGCGTCCTGCTCGTCCAGGCGCCGGGCGACGTCGCGCCGGGCTCGGCGGAGTATGCTGCCTGGCTCCAGCGCGTCCGGCCGCGATACGGCGCGCTGACCGACGTCCTGGCCGCCCTTCAGCTCTTCTCGGCGGCCAACTCGCCCTGGATGCGCCTGCTGCTGAGCGTCCTGACGGCGAATACCGTCGTCTGCACCCTGAACCGCTGGCCGCGGATCTGGCGGACAGTCTTCAGGCCGACCGTCCGCGCGAGCGACGCGACGTTCGAGAGCGCCAGCCAGCGGCAGGAGCTGACCCTCGGCCGTCCCGGCGACGCGGTCGCGGCCCTGCGGTCGGCCTTTGCCCGCCGTGGCTTCCGGGTGCTGGTCGAGGACGGGCCGACCACCTACCTGTACGCCGACCGGCACAGGCTCGGCCGGCTGGGCACGCTTCTCACCCACCTGGCCGTCATCCTGGTGCTCGCGGGCGCCCTCGTCACCTCGCTCTGGGGCTTCCGCAACCCCGAGTTCGCCGTGCCCGAGGGATCGACCCGGCAGGTCGGGTTTGGCACCGGGCTGGCGGTGAAGGCCGAGGCATTCGTGGACGAGTACTACCCGGAGGGGCCTCCCAAGGACTACCGGAGCGACCTCGTGCTCTACGATAAGGGTGTGGAAGTCAAGCGGCAGACGGTCCGCGTCAACGAGCCGATGAGCTACGGCGGCATTCGCTTCCACCAGGCGTTCTTCGGGCCGGCCGTGGTCCTCCAGGTGCGCGACGAGGCCGGCAAGGTGATCTTCGACGACGGCGTGGCCCTCGCGTACAGCATGGGGGACCGACCCCTGGGGCACTTCGACGTGCCCGACCGGAAGCTGGCCGGCTACGTGATTGGCCCCGCCTCGGGCCCGGGCGACACCAGCCTGAGGGCCGGGCAGGTCCGGGTCGACGTCCTCAAGGATGGCAGCCGGGTGGGGGGCGACGTGCTCGACCAGGGGCAGCCCAAGACCATCGGCGGCCTGTCGTACACCTTCGTCCGCGAGCGGCAGTTCACCGGGCTGCAGGTGGTCAAGGACCCGGGCGCGCCGGTCATCTGGGTCGCGAGCGCGGTGATGGTCGCCGGCATGATGGCGGTGTTCTACTTCCCGCACCGCCGATACTGGGCGCGCTGCCGGACCCGCCCCGACGGCCAGACACAGGTCTCGCTGGCCGGCGTCGCCAGGCGACACCCCGGCTTCGCCGACGAGCTCGGCAAACTGGTCGAGGAGCTGAGCGGCAGGGGCGCTCCAGGGGGAGGCCGGCCGGCCAGCCGGAGGGCGCCGGGCGCGCCAGCCGCGGCGATGGCGTCTCCCTCGAAGGGATCGTCCAGCTCACGCCGTGGAGGAGGCCACAATGGATAAGATGTCCCAGTACAGCTTCGTCGCCGCCTTCATCAGCGTCGCGCTTGCCACCGTGCTGTACATAGTCTACGCCTTCGCGGTCCGGCGCCAGCTTTCGGCCGGGGGCAGCGGCACGGGCACCGTCGCGGTGGCAAGCGGCCGCGGCGAGCTTGGCAGCTACGGCACGACCCTGGCCGCGCTGGGCTTCGTCTTCCTGACGCTGTCGCTCATCCTCCGGGCGGTGGTCACCGGCCACGGGCCGTTCGCGAACATGTACGAGTTCTCCATCGCGTTCGGCTGGGGCATCGTCGGGGCGTACCTGTACTTCGAGCGCCGCTACCGGCTCCGCGCGCTCGGCGCGGTGGTGATGCCGGTGGCGACGCTGCTCCTGTGGTACGCGAGCACCGTGCCGTCCGACGTGCAGCCGCTGGTGCCGGCCCTCCAGAACAGCCTGCTGCTGACGGTCCACGTCGCGGTGGCGATCGTCGCCTACGGGACCTTCGCGGTGTCCTTCGGCGCGGCGGCCCTCTACCTCTTCCAGCGGGAGTACGACGTGATGTGGCTGCCCGCCACCGACCTGCTCGACGAGGTGGGGTACCGGGCCGTCGTCGTCGGCTTCCCGTTCATGGCGCTGGTCATCATCCTGGGGGCGGTCTGGGCCGACGTCGCCTGGGGCAGCTACTGGAGCTGGGACCCGAAGGAGACGGCCTCCCTGGTCACGTGGCTGATCTACGGCGGATACCTGCACGCCCGGGCCATCCGCGGCTGGCGCGGCACCCGCAGCGCCGTGCTGCTGCTCGTCGGCTTCGGCGCGACGCTCTTCACCTACTTCGGCAACCTGTTCTTTGGGGGACTGCACAGCTACGCCGGCTTGTAGCACCGTCGCCGCGGAGGCGCCGAGAGCGCAGAGAGACGTCCGAGCCGGCTCTGCGCCCTCCGCAGGTCTGCTACGCCACCCGCGACGGGCGCACCCGGCCCTGCGCGATCATCCGGAGCGCCTCGCGCCGGTCGGCCGCCACGTCCTCCGGGCGATACCCCTGTGCGACGGCGTAGGGCACCCGGCCGTCCAGATAGCCCCGCAGCTCGACGTCCGGCAGGTAGGAGAACCGGTCCAGAAGCGTGCCGCGGGTGATGGGCGGCCGCGGCGGCTCCTCGCCGGTCTCCCTCTCCAGCCGGGCCAGGAGCGTCTCCGTGACCCAGGCGGGCACCGTCGTGCGGTCCGACGGGTAGACGAACTGGAAGAGCGCGAGAGTGCTCAGCAGCAGCTCCCAGCACTGATCGAAGAGCCCGAGGAAGCGCGCCCAGTCGAAGCGGCCAGGGCCAGCCCTGAGAAGATGGAGCACGTCGGCACCGTCGAATCGCTCCCGGTGGCCCACGTAGACCTTCATCCACGTCATCTCCTCGATCGGCGCGATCCGGACCGGCACGCCGTGGAGGACGGAGGCCATGCTGTGATCGAACCAGCTCTGGTCCACCTGGGCGCGCCAGCCGCCGAAGCCGTGGATGAGGTCGACCACGTAGCCGCCCTTGAGCGCGTGGGCCAGCCAGTGCCGGGCGAGGACGTCCGTCTGGTAGCCGGCCCGGGCGAGGACCAGCAGCGCCCGCGGCACGAAGCGTCGGGCCAGGAACAGGTCGAGGTCCTTGGTGTAGCGCTCGATGCCGGTGTAGTAGCGCAGGGCGTAGGCCCCGGCCACGACGTAGGGTATCCGCGCCTCGCCGAGGAGGCGAAGGGCGTCGCCGTGGATTCCTGCTTCGGCCTCGCTGGCCACCGCGCTCGCGTCCTCACTCGGCCAGGATGCCCATCTCCCGGGCGCGCTGGAAGCCGAGGCGGACGGCATCCTCACAGGCGTGCCAGTCCTCGAAGTGGGCGTGAGGGAAGCTCTCCCATCGACCCTCGAGCACGCCCACGACGTCGGCCCAGTCGGCGCCGGCCAGCTCCGGCCGGTGCGCCTGCTCCCAGCCGAAGCGCACATCGTCGCGCACCTCGTTCCAGGGCCGCCGGGTCGCGACGACGGTGCTGTCCCACTCCTGTCGCAACTGAGGCTCGATCTCCTCCCAGGTCGCCGCCACGATACCACCTCCGTATTGCGGTCAGGCTTGCGCGTCGGCAAGCGCCTCCAGGTCCCCGGCGCCCGCCGCGCCAAGCCGGCGAGTGGGGCAAGACGTGTGCCACCTGCGGCGCGCCGGCGAAGTTGCGGCCACGTCGCGTCTGTGCTACAATCCGTGGGCGTCGGGAGCGAGAGCCGGCCCCGCCTCGCCGGGGTAGCTCAGTCGGCGGAGCCTGCGACTGAGAGCTCAGGATGGCGTGCTCGCCGGCGATTGTGGTATAATCACGGTGTCTCCCAAGCCGGGGTAGCTCAGTTGGTAGAGCGTCTCACTGAAAATGAGAAGGTTCCCCAGTTCGATCCTGGGCCCCGGCACCACAGCAGCATCTGAGAGAGCCCTGAAACCCAGGGCTCTCTGGCTTTGAGGCTACTTCCCCGTCGGCGTGGACTCGGTCATCACCGTCTCGCGGAACGCAAAGTCGGTGCAGGGCGTGCCGGCGTAGATGCTGCGGCTCCAGGGGTTGTCCATCTTGCAGACGATGCCGTCGTAGGACGCGCAGTTGGCACAGGCCCGGAGCTTGAAGCCGCAGCGCGGGCAGAGGTCCGACGTGCTGAAGGTCTGTCGGTAGACCTCGCGCCCGCAGTTGTGGCAGCGCCGGGCCCGGACCGGCTGACTCGTACGGGGCTGCGCCCCCGGCGCGCGGAAGAGCAGGACCGGCCGCTCGGCCTGGTGGAGCACCTTGTCGGCCACGCTCCCGTACACCCACCGGCCCACGCCCGACCGCCCGTGGCTCGAGATCACGACCAGCCAGACGTCGTCGGCCGTGCTTCGGTCGAGGATCGCCTCCGCCGGGCTGCCCACGCGGACCTCGACCCGGGCCTCGACACCCCGGGCGCGAAGCCACTCTCGAACGCGCTGGAGGTACTCGCCGGCCTCCAGCTCGCCGGCCGAGGGCCAGCGCTCGGCCTGAGCCGCCGGCGCTCCGGCCGGCTCCGCGGGCCTGGCCGGCGGCACCACGGCCAGCAGCGCCACCCCGACGGCCAGGCGGGAGGCGAGGAGGGCCGCCGCCGGTAGCAGTGCCTCGGCAAGCTCGGAGCCGTCCAGCGGCAGCAGGACGCTGCCCAGCCTCTCGGCGGCCGGCGCTCCCTCCGGGCCCTGGATGAGGAGGACCGGCGCGCCGAGTCCCTGGACGACCTTGTCGGCCACGCCGCCGTGGGTCCAGCGGCTCGGCCCGGAGTGCCCGTGGGCGCTCATCACGACCAGGCTGGCGGCCTGGAGCGAGGCGTTGTCGACGATGCTCTCGGCCGCCGCGCCGTAGGGCACGACCGACCGGCAGGAGAGGCCCGCCGCGCGGAAGCGGGCCTCCAGCGCCGCAAGGTAGTCCTCGGCGTCGCTCACCACCTGAACCTGGGCCGTCGCGGGCGCCACCCCGGGGAGCGTGCGGGCCAGGGCCGCCCGCAACAGCACGAGCTCGGCCTGCAGGCAGGCCGCCAGCCGCGTGGCGTACGGCAGCGCCGCCTCCGCCTGCGGAGACCCGTCGAGCGGCACGAGCAGCGTCCGAAAGGTCGTCTCCATGAGCCTATTGCACCTGCGGGACACCAGTGGGTGTCCCGCTCCCCGCCAGGGCTGAGGTGGTCGGGGGATATCCCCGAGCCCCCGCCCTGGCGCATCTGACTACCCCTTCGTGCCGTCCTGCGCCTCGACCAGCGCCCGGCCGTTGACGAGGCGCTGGAGGCGAACCGGCGTCCGCAGGTAGACGAGCCAGTAGAAGCCGCCGACCAGCACGGCGCCGCCGATGATGTTGCCGAGCGTGACCGGAATCAGGTTGTTCAGGACGAAGCCCAGCCAGGTCAGGTTGGCCAGGTTCGGCGCTGCCCCCCCGGCGGCCTTCGCCGCGGCCTCGACGACCTGCGGCTGGCCCTTCAGCAGCACGCCCAGCGGGACAAAGTACATGTTGGCGATGCTGTGCTCGAAGCCCGACGCGACGAAGGCGGTGATCGGCGGGACGATCGAGAGGATCTTGTCGGTGGTGCTGCGGGCGCTGAAGCACAGCCAGACGGCCAGGCAGACCAGCGCGTTGCAGAGGATGCCGAGGGCGAGGGCCTGCCAGAAGTCGAGATTGACCTTGCTGTTGGCGATGTTCAGCGCCGTGACGCCGACCTTGTTCCCGCCGAACGACCAGACCTTCCCGTAGTAGACGAACAGCACCGTGCCGACGGAGCCGACGAGGTTGCCCAGGTAGACGATCGCCCAGTTGCGCAGGAGCTGCAGCGTCGTGACCTTGGCGCCGGCCCAGGCCATGATGATGAGCATGTTGCCGGTGAACAGCTCGGCGCCGGCCACGACGACGAGGATCAGGCCGAGGGCGAAGCTCATTCCCATGAGCAGCCGGCTCGGACCGTAGCCCATCCCGGTATCGGTGTAGACGACGGTCGCGAGCTCGGCGCCCAGGGCGATGAACGCCCCGGCCAGGATCCCCAGGGTGAACGTGTTGATGAAGTCGAGGTTGGCCTTGTTGACCCCGACGCTCTGCGCCCGCCCGGCCATCTCGGCGGGTGAGTAGGGGTCGATCCGGATGTCGTACGAGATGTGTGATGGTTCCTTGGTCGCCACTGCCTGTCCCCCTCTAGCCCCGATACGGCTCAGATGAGCGCTGCCGCAAAGACTGCAGGGCAGGGGACAAGCCCGTCGCCTACAGTCTCTCGAGCATCACCTGGCTAAACCGTATTGCCTCCAGGCCCCAGCCTCTGTAAGACGCTAGCGCCCCGGCACCCGCGCCCGGGTCGGCCGACCGATCCTCACCGCGCTCACCTTGAACTCCGGTATCTTGGCCACCGGGTCGAGCGTGCTGTCCTGGGTCAGCACGTTCGCCGCGGCCTCGGCAAAGTGCATCGGGACGAAGACGACGCCGGCCGGCACCCGGTTGCCGACTCTGGCCTGGCTCCGGATGGTACCCCGCCGGCTGGTGATCTCGACCGGCCCGCCGTCGCGGACGCCGGCCTCCTGGGCATCCCTTTCGTTGATCTCGGCGTAGGCTCGGGGCTCGCGCCAGTCGAGCCGCTCGTCGCGCCGGGTCATGCTGCCCGTGTGGTAGTGGTAGAGCATCCGTCCCGTCGTCAGGATCAGCGGGTACTCCGCGTCGGGCACCTCGGCCGCCGGCTGGTACTCGATGGCGTGGAAGAGGCCCTTGCCGCGGGTGAACCTGCCGACGTGCAGGATCGGCGTGCCGGGGTGATCTGCCGACGGGCAGGGCCAGCAGAGGCCGCCGTCGGCGACCCGCTCGTGGGTGATGCCGCCGTAGATGGGCGCCGACTTGCCGAGCTCGAGCATCGCCGCCGCCTGCGTCGGGAAGTCCCAGTAGCCCGCGGGGCGGGAGACGCCCAGCTTCGCGTCGATCCGGCGCGCCAGCTCGGCGACGATCTGGAGGTCCTCCCGGGCCTCGCCCGGCGCCTCGATCGCGGGCCGGAGGAGCTGCACCCGCCGCTCGGTGCTCGTGTAGGTGCCGCTCTTCTCCGCGAACGCCGTCGCCGGCAGGACGACGTGCGCGAGCTGCGCGGTCTCGGTGAGGAAGATGTCCTGGACGACCAGGAAGGGGAGCGAGGACAGCGCCTCCTTGACGTGCGACAGGTTCGGGTCCGAGACCATCGGGTTCTCGCCCATGATGCACATCGCCTTGACGTCGCCTCGAAGCGCCGCGTGCATCATCTCGACGACGGTCAGGCCCGGCGAGTCGGGCAGGCTCTCCACCTGCCACCTCTCGGCCATCGTCCGCCGGACGCTCTCGTCGGCCACGCGCTGGTAGCCCGGGTAGAGGTCCGGCAGCGCGCCGGCGTCGCAGGCGCCCTGGACGTTGCACTGGCCGCGCAGCGGGTTCACGCCGGTGGACGGGCGGCCAATCTGGCCGGCGACCATCGCCAGGTTGGCGAGCGTCTGGACGATGTCGGTCCCGTGGCTACGCTGGGTGATGCCCATCGCGTAGAGGATCGAGGAGGCGCCCCTCACCCCCGACCCCTCTCCCGCTTCGCGGGAGAGGGGTGCCGAAGGCGGGGTGAGGGTTCTCTCCGCCTCGGCCGCGCGTAGGCCCAGCGCGTAGACCCGAGCGGCCCTGAGGATCAGGTCGGCTGGCACGCCCGAAACCTTGCTCGCCAGCTCCGGCGTGTAACGTGAGACGCTCCGCGCCATCGCCTCGAAGCCCTCGGTTCGGGTCTCGACGAACTCGTGGTCCAGCCAGCCGTTGCGGATAATCGCGTCGATCATGGCCAGAAAGACGACGTAGTCGGTGCCCGGCAGCGGCTGGAGGAACAGCGTCGCCTTCTCGGCCAGGGCGATGCGCCGGGGATCGACGACGATGAGCGAGGCGCCGCGCCTGACCGCTCGCACGATCTCGTAGGATATGACCGGATGGGCCTCGGTGGTGTTCGAGCCGGTGACCAGGACGCAGTCGGCGTCCCGGATCTCCCGAATCGAGTTGGTCATGGCGCCGGAGCCGAAGGAGCGGGCGAGCCCGGCGACGGTGCTGGCGTGGCAGAGCCGGGCGCAGTGGTCGACGTTGTTGGTGCCCAGGGCCACGCGCATCAGCTTCTGAAAGACGTAGTTCTCTTCGTTGGTGCACTTGGCCGAGGCCAGGCCGGCCACCGCGTCCGGGCCGTGCGCCCGGACCGTCTCGGCCAGCCGGCTCGCGACCAGGTCCAGCGCGGCGTCCCAGGAGACTTCGACGAAGGGGGAGGACGGACCTAACCCCCCAGCCCCCTTCCCCACTGGGGAAGGGGGAGCCACTGGGGTTACCTCACCCCCTACCCCCTCTCCGCGCGCGGAGAGGGGGGGACGTGGGGCACGCTCTCCCCCCTCTCCGTGAACGGAGAGGGGGGCAGGGGGGTGAGATGCCAGCCCCATCCTCTCCGCCAGGTCACGCCGGACCAGGGGCTTCGTCAGCCGATCCGGGTGCTGGAGGAACTCCCAGCCGAACCGGCCCTTGACGCAGAGCATCTCGCCGTTCACCGAGGTCGCCGGCGAGCCGGTGTCGCCCCGGACGTCGACGATCTGCCCCTTCGAGCTGGTCATTATCTCGACGGTGCAGCCGACGCCGCAGTAGCCACAGACCGTGCGAGTGCACTCCAGGTCCCACTCGCGGCCCTGCTTGAGCCGGGCCTTCGGCATCAGGGCCGAGGTCGGGCAGAGCGCGACGCAGTTGCCGCAGAAGACGCAGGAGGACTCGACCATCGGCATGTCGAACGGCGTAGCGACGTGGGCGAAGAATCCGCGCCCGGCCTGCTCGATGGCGTTGGCGCCGACGACCTCGTCGCAGACGCGGACGCACCTGCCGCAGAGGATGCAGGCCTGGTGGTCCCGAACGAAGAAGGGGTTGTCGTCCTGGTAGAGCGAGCGGGAGATCTCGACCCGGAAGGTGCTCTCGGCCAGTCCGAACTCGTAGGCGTACTTCTGGAGGCCACACTTGCCGGCCTTGTCGCAGACGACGCAGCGCAGCGGGTGATCCGAGAGGAGCAGGCTGATGACCTCCCGCCGGTACCGGTAGAGCCTCTCCGACTGGGTGGTGATCTTCAGGCCCGGGGCGACGGTCAGGCCACAGCTTACCACCGGGGCGGGCCGGCCCTCCACCTCGACCAGGCAGAGCCGGCAGGCACCGGAGGGCAGCAGCTCGGGATGGTAGCACAGCCGGGGGATGTCGATGCCGTTGGCCAGCGCGGTCTCGAGCACCGTGGAGCCCTCGCGCGCCTGGAGCGGGCGCCCGTCTATCGTCAGCTCAACCATCGATCATCCCCTCCTGAGGGCCGCGCACGCGCCGGCCGGACAGAGACGCTCGTGGACGTGGGCCTCGTACTCGTCGCGGAAGTACCGCATCGTCGTCAGCACCGGGTTGGGCGCGGTCTGTCCGAGCCCGCACAGCGACGTGACCCGGACCATCTCGGCCAGCTCCGGGAGCTTGGCCAGGTCGTCCGGCTCGCCCTCGCCGTGGGTGAAGCGGCGAACCGTATCCAGCATCTTCCGGGTGCCGATCCGGCACGGCACGCACTTCCCGCAGGACTCGCTCTGGGTGAACTCCAGGAAGAAGCGCGTCAGGTCGACCATGCACGTCGTCTCGTCGACGACGACCATGCCGCCGGAGCCCATAATGGCGCCGGTGGCGCGCAGGTCCTCGTAGTCGATGCGGGTGTCCAGCTTCGAGGCGGGGATGCACCCGCCGGAAGGCCCGCCCATCTGCACCGCTTTGAAGGCCCGGCCGTGCCTGATCCCGCCGCCGACCTCGAAGATCATGTCGCGGACGGGCAGCCCGATCGGCACTTCCGCCAGGCCGGTGCGCACGACGGCGCCGGTCAGGGCGAACGCCTTGGTCCCGCCGCTGTTGGGCGTGCCCAGCCCGGCGAACCAGTCCGGGCCGTCGAGGAGGATGCTCGGGACGCTCGCGTACGTCTCGACGTTGTTGATGTTGGTCGGGCAGCCCCAGAGGCCGGACTGAGCCGGGTAGGGCGGGCGCATCCGGGGCATGCCGCGCAGCCCCTCGATGGAGTGCATCAGCGCCGTCTCCTCGCCGCAGACGAACGCGCCGGCCCCCTCCTTGATGATTATGTCGAATGGCCGGCCGCGGCCGAGCGCGTTCGGGCCGAGGTAGCCCGCCTCACGCGCCTGCCGGGTGGCGATCTCGAGCCGCTTGACCGCGATGGGGTACTCGGCCCGAACGTAGATGTAGCCGGCCTGGGCCCCGATGGCGTGGGCGGCGATCATCATGCCTTCGAGCAGGCGGTGGGGGTCGCCCTCGATCATCGTCCGGTCCATGAAGGCGCCTGGATCGCCCTCGTCGGCGTTGCAGACGACGTACTTGGCGCTGCCCCTGGCCTTCAGCGCGGCCTCCCACTTCGTGCCGGTCGGGAAGCCGGCGCCGCCGCGGCCCCGGAGCTTGGAGCGCTTGACGACGTCGACGACGGCCTCGGGGGACATCTTCAGCGCTTCCTGAAGCGCTCGGTACCCGTCGGCTGCCAGGTAGTCGTCGAGCGAGAGCGGGTCGATCACGCCGCAGAGCTGAGTGGTCACCTTCACCTGGCGCCCGAGGAAGGGGTAGTCGCTCCGGTCGGCCCGGTGGCTGACGAGCCAGTTGCCCGTCTCGGGGTGCGACCCGCGCCGGAAGTGACCTTCCAGCAGGGGCGCGACCCGGTCGGCCGAGATGGGGCCGTAGAGCCAGGTGGCGCCATCCTCGACGATATCGACGAGGGGCTCCCGGTGGCAGGCTCCGACGCAGCCCGTGGCCTGCACCTCGAACGGGAAGCGGCCGGACTTCGCCTCGGCCTTGAGCGCGTCGTACGTCGCCTGTCCTCCGGCGGCGAGGCCGCAGGTGGAGAGCCCGACCTTGACGATGGTCTTCACGCCTCCACCTCCAGTTGCCCGGAGCGGACCTTCTCCAGCGTCTCGATCGCGGCCTCGGGCGTCATGCGCCCGAAGGTGGTGTCGTTGACGGCGATGACCGGGGCCAGGCTGCAGCAGCCCATGCAGGCGACGGTCTGGAGTGTGAACACGCCGTCGGAAGTGGTCTGATCCTCCCCGACGCCCAGGTGCTCCTTCAGTGCCGCGAGGATCAGGGGGGAGTGGCTGACGTGGCAGGCGGTGCCCCGGCAGCTTCGGACCACGTACTTGCCCGGCGAGTCGAACCGAAACTGGTTGTAGAAAGTCGCCACGCCGTAGATGCGGCTGAGAGGGATGCCGAGGCCGCGGGCGACGTAGCGCAGGGGACGCTCGGGCAGGTATCCGAACGCTGCCTGGATCTCCTGGAGGACCGTGATGAGGGCGTCGCGCTTGCCGGCGTGGCGCTGGATGATCTCGGCCACCTTCGGTGGCGGCGGTTCGGCGAGAGTGTCCGCCTGGTAGACGTGTTTACGGGGGCGCTTCTCGGCAATGGCCGGCTGAGCCATACCAGCCCACCTCCTCCTGTGTAAGCTATCCGGCCTGAGCGGTCTCCCGATGTCGTCGGGACCTGTCGCGGCTTCGCCTGGGCAGGCAGCAGCCTTGCCGGACGAGGCTCGGGCTTCGTCGGGACGGGCGCCTTCAGCCGCCGAACGGGGCGCGTTGACCGCTCCGCGAGCGGCAACGTCTCGGCAAGTCTAGGCTGCTGCACTTGAAGCGCGAGTAAACTCAGGTTAACCCAAGGTAAACGGGGGGGACTACTCGGCGTACTCGACCAGCCAGCGGCTTCGGGTGGTGTGGCGCAGCTTGCGGAGGGCTCGGCTCTCGATCTGCCGGACCCGCTCCTTGGTGATCCGGAGCGCCCGGCCGACCCCCTCGATGGTGGGGGGCTGGTGGTCGTCGAGCCCGAACCGGAGGCTGATCACGGTCCGCTCGCGAGGGTCCAGCGTCGCCAGCACCCGCTCGACCTGCTCTCGCAGGGACGCCGCCAGCGCCGCCGAGAGGGGCGTCGGCGCGGCGTGGTCCTCCACCATGTCCACCGGCTCGGCGTCGCCGTCCTGGCCGATGGGGGTTTCCAGAGAGCAGGGGCGGTCGAGCGCCTGCCGCAGGTCGGCCAGCTTGCCGATGGAGACGCCGAGCGCCTGGCAGACCTCCAGGTCGGTCGGGTATCGGCCCAGCTCCTGGGTCAGCCGCTGCTCGGCCTTCGAGAGCCGGCCGATGGAGTCGATCGTGTGCGACGGCAGGCGAATGGGCGGGAGTGCTCGCTGACCGCGCAGGAGACCGCCTGGCGGATCCACCAGAGGGCGCAGCAGGTAGAGCTGGAGCCCATCTACCTGATTCGAGCTGGCGGCGGGCAGGTAGGGCACGGCGCCCCATCTGGGGGCGGGGGCGCTCGCGAGACCATCGGCGATGGGCGGCTCGACGGCGCACGGGCTGGCCGGCGCCCCGGACGCCGCCGGGACAAGCTCGACTCCGGGCCGGGCGGGCCGGCGGGCGACGTGGCGCGGCGAGCTAGCGCGCTCCGTGGCCGCGCCCAGGCAGGAGTGGCTCGGACGGACCCGCGGCCTGGCCGGCGTCCCCTCGCGAGTTTCCAGCATGTCCATCACGTGCCTCCCATCGCGCCCCGACACCCTCGCTCGGCGCCGTGCTCCTCTTATCCACCAGTAGTAGTATGCCAGAGCCTTTCGGTATTCACCATGCGGTACTAGATGCACGCGGAGGTGGCGATGCCGAGGTGGTGTGGCGAGAGTGGGAGGACCGGGTGATCGAGAGGCGTCAGTCGGGGGCCGGCGTGTCGTCTGCGGCAAGTCCCGCCCGCCGGGCGTAGGCGATGGCCTGAGCCCGGTTCCGGACGTGCAGGCGCTCGAGGATCTGTCCCATGTGGTACTTCACCGTGCGCTCGGCGAGGTCGAGTCTGGCGCCCACCTCTCTGTAGGTCAACCCTTGAGCTACGAGGGTCAGCACCGCCGACTGCCGGTGCGTCAGCCCCTCGAACGCCTTCGCACCTGCCGGCGCGCCAGCCCCCATGCCGCCGGCCTGTCGGGCGAACTCCTGGAGGATACGGGCGGCCAGACCTCGTGACAGAGGCACCTCGCCCAGGGCCAGTCCGGAGAGCAGGTCGAACAGCTCAGAGGCGTCCAGGGTCTTGAGCAGGTAGCCCGAAGCGCCACTCTTGACGGCCTCGAACAGGTCTTCGTCTTCCTCGGAGACGGTCAGCATCACGATCTTGACGTCGGGCGACTCGGCCTTGATCAGGCGCGTGGCCTCCAGCCCGTCGCAGCGCGGCATCTTGACGTCCATCAGGATCACGTCGGGACGGAGGGCGCGCGCCTTCGCCAGCGCGTCCAGCCCATCCACCGCCCTGCCGACCACCTCGATGTCGCGGGCAGCCAGCAGGTTCTGGAGCGCCTCCGCGAACAGGGGTTGGTCGTCAACCAGCAGAACCCTCATACGTCCCACCCCTCTCATTCCTGGCCAGCGGGACGAGGACCGTGACCCTGGTGCCCTGGCCGGGCGCCGAGAGGACCTCCACGCTGCCCCCCACCTCCTCGGCCCGCTCGCGCATGACGCGTAGCCCGAACGACTGTCCGTCGCGCGCGCCGACCCGCTCGGGGTCGAAGCCAAGGCCGTCGTCCTCCACCAGCACGCGAAGCCGGTCGCCCTCGACGGCGAAGGCGACCCTGACGTCGGGCGCGCGAGCATGCTTCCGGACGTTGCTGAGCGCCTCCTGGATTATCCGCAGTAGCTGGACCTCCACCGCGGGGTCGAGCCTCGCCTCCGTCAGGTCCGCGGGCGCGACGAGCTCGGCTCGCAGCCCGTAGTTCCGGCCGAACCTCTGGAGGTACTGCTGCAGGGACGGCAGAAGGCCACGCTCGGGCGAGACGAGCGCCGAGACGCCGAGGATGTACTCGCGGACATC
>Ga0315282_10006362_pt1 | contig 19806 bp, 19 predicted proteins | sample YL17G07_20_MG_FD_203693 | JGI IMG/M metagenome (GOLD analysis project Ga0315282, IMG submission 203693) | Sediment microbial communities from Yellowstone Lake, YNP, Wyoming, USA - YL17G07_20 | ecosystem: Environmental > Aquatic > Freshwater > Lake > Sediment | place: USA: Wyoming | collected... | reverse complement strand
GGGCTGAGAAAGTGACTGAATTAGCCGGCAAGATGGCTGAAGTTCTGGGAATGACCAAAGCTGAAGTGGAAAACATTAAGTCGGCAGCTCTGCTCAGCGATATTCAGGAACTTCAGACCTGCCTGCCGCTTTTTACTCAGACAACAGAATTTGTTGAACAGGAAAGCTTTTCCCAGGGTCAGCTGAGCGATAGAGAAAAAATAATGCTCAAGACAACAGGCCTCATTCTTTCTGAAATTCAGCCTATTCTTCAAAGCTATTTCGTCCATTACCGACAGAAAGCCAATGAACTGGAAAAGAGCCTGAACGTCATTCCCCTGGCTGCTTCTCTGATTGCCCTGGCTGAACTCTATATCAGGATGACTCAGCAAGGAAAAGTCAAAGTAGGCCCAGAAGAAATATCTTCCCTTGAAGGTCTCTCCAAATTAAAAGGTCATTATTTCCCGGAAAAGGCGATAGATGCTCTTTATCTGGTGATTTATTAGTTCTGGATAAAGAGAAGCTTTAGAGAATAGTCTGATGAAGTGACCTTTTCTATGTCCGGCCAGAATTTCGCCAAGAGCCGGAAGGTTTTTCTGGGAAATAGACATGAACAGGTATTTGGCCCTGGAAGGAAATTCGACGAGTGAACCGATCTTTTTTCTGGCTTCTCTGAACCTGAAATGCAGAAAGACTTTGGTTAAAAACTCCCAGCGAAGTTCTCGGTTTTTAAGCCGTCCTTCATCAATGATTGGCAGATAAGCGAATTTTTGCTTAACAGCCCGGGTAAAGAGGCCATCTTCCTTTCCCAGGGTGTTTTGGCCTTCAACGTCGCCAAAAACTTTAGCGCTTTTCACTCCGCAGCTTGGCGATTTAGCTTTAAGAATGAAGCCGTCTATGTCTTCAATCTCCGACAGGAAGGCTTCGGAATAATCCTGAAGTTTTTGGGTTATATTCAACCCAGTTTCATTCTGGATGACTTCAATTTTATCTTTAATTCTGACCAGCCTGATTGTTTTCCGGGGTAGGCCCAGGCCGATGCTTACTTCGGGACAGACGGTAATCAGCTCAAATTTCGACTTCAGAGCGTCTGTTTCTTTATTTCTAACCGTGCCTCCATCGTAGCGATAGGCAAAGCCATTGAGACAGGCGCTGATGACCACTCGCGGTTTTTCCATGACAGGAAAATTTTATTGGTTTCAGATTTTATTTTCCAGTAAAATTAAGCGAAGTTTTTAAATTACCAACTGGTATTGAAAACTGGTAGAACTTTTAAGCCGCTGGGATTACTGCGAATGATGTTGAGGGCACCCAGCTGGAAGCCCTTTTCGACTTTCCAGGCATAATTGACCAGGCCGATGGAGATTCCGTTGAGATTTCCCCGGAGGTAATTGAATGAGGCGAGGCAAACTCCGTTTAGATAACCGCCTCTGGTCAGCTTTATTTCACCGCCGGCTACGAAGAGTCCTTTGAGCTTTTCTCCGCCAGCGCCGAGTCCGGCGATTAAGACGCCTTCAACTTTCGGGGCACCGGCTCCCAGTCCAGCTATAACTAACCCCTGAATCATCTCACCGGCACCGGCTCCCAGTCCGGCAATGACCACACCTTTAACTTCTTCGCCAGCGCCTGCACCGAGACCAGCTATCGTCAATCCAGTCAGATTTTCTCCCGCACCGGCGCCGAGTCCGGCTAAGGTTATCCCGCTTAAACTTTCTCCAGCTCCGACTCCCAATCCCCCGATGTTCAGCCCGATAAGGTTTGCACCAGCTCCAACTCCTAGACCACCGATGTTCAAACCAAAGACATTTTCACCAGCTCCTGCCCCCACACCGCCGATGTTAGTACCATAAAGATTCTTTCCGCTGCCTGCACCGACCAGGCCAAGATTCAAGCCAGCCGCAGTTTTTTCAGCGGCGACTCCAAGGATTCCAACCTGGAGACCTTTAAGTTCTTTAGCTCCGGGCAAAACTCCGAACGAGAGACCAGTAACCACTGACTCTTTATTTTCCCGGTATGGCTTCCACAGGGTGAGGTTAATTCCGTTTATTCTTTCCACCTTCCTGTCTCTGAAATTAAACCTCAGTCCGGTAAAATTTTTTGAGTTACCGAAGCTGATTCCCCACGTTTTAGCCGGAAGGTTCAGCCCCTGGGCCCAAAGAAGTGAACTATTGCCAACGATTATTATAAAAGCGATGCTTATAAAGATGATGGCCAGAAATCTTATTGGAGAAAAGATAATAAAGAAACTTTTACTCTTGGAATTAAAGTTTAGCATCTCAAGTCTCCTTGGCCATAATGTTTTTCAAAGCTAGCCTTTGGCCCAGCAGATAAACAGAAAGAATCATAGCCCTGACCTGCCTAAAAATCCATCCACAATAATAATTACGGATAAGAAAGCCAGAAAGTTCATTTATAACCTTAAGCCCGATATTTTTTGGTAAAAAGCCGTTCAGGTTCTCTTCTCAAAATTGCTGGTCAGCAGGCCTAACCAAAAAATGTAGAGCCAATTTATCACCTGGTTGCTCTAGCCTAAACCATTAATTAAAGTTGGTAAAGATCGGAATCGCCTCTCCCGTAGAGCTGGAGGTCGCCGAAAGAGAATTTGGTTGGTAAAAAGTTTAATGATAAAACTTTATATGATAGGCTGAAATATACCCAGACTGGTGAAATTCTCTAATCTTTACTGGGCTATTATTAAAAGAAAAGGATTTGTCGATAACGGGGAGAAGGAATCATGATCAGTTCGAATAAACAAAAATTAATCATTTTGGTTGTCTGCATTGTTTTTCTCTCTGGTAGTTGCCGGCTGCCGGGACAGACTTTGGTCTCAGAATCATCACTGGAAAAGCTGGCTAAAAACTTTGAATATACTCTGAGCACTGGTTCTAAATATAAGCTTGTGGACGGTCGTTATAAACAGGGGCAGTCAATTGAAGATTACGTCAGTATCAGAGTTGACACCTTGGCTTTTGGAGACCTTAACGGTGACGGCCTCAAAGAGGCAGCTGTCATTCTGGTTTCTAATTATGGTGGCAGTGGGTCTTTCTATGAACTAACTACTTTGATAAATGGCGGTCAGGCTTTGCAGCAAACAAATTGTCTGGAGCTTGGCGACCGGGTGCAGATTAAGAAAGTTAAGATTAGTAAGGAAAAAATTATTATTGAAATGCTAACCCAGGGACCTAATGATCCGATGTGTTGCCCCAGCAAAAAAGTAAATTTGATTTTTCAGTTTAAGAATGGCCGGCTTTATGAAACAAAATAGTCGGTGCAAAATAACAACCCTGGCTGTTTCGGCTGATAGTCGGCTGGTAGCTTCCGGAGATGATCATAGAAATGTGCACCTGTGGACTCTAACTGGAAAAGAACTTAAGTCTTTTGAAACTCATAATTCGGCGGTGAATGGTATCTGTTTTACCCCGGATGGCCAGAATTTGATAACTGCCGGCGAAAATATCAAAATCTGGAAGTTAAATTTATAAAGTCTTCCCCGGCAGAATTAAAAGCCGAGGCCCAGCATCACCGAATAACCTTTATTTTTAATCTTGTAAGTTCCGAGATCGCTGGTTGGCTGAATGATGTTAGAAAGGCCGTAATTGTAGCGAGCATCAAGAGTTATTTTAAAGAGCATAGGAATTTTTAGGTCAAGTCCCAGTCCACCAACCGCCGCCACACTGGACGATTTAAAATCAGACTTTATGTCTTCAGTTGTTTGTGAATTCTGGCTGGTCTCTTTAAACTTGGCTTTCTGCAAATACCCATAGGAAGGCCCTCCAAAGACATAGGCTTTAATAGGTCCAAGGGGGATAATATTAAGCCTCAGCAGAAGAGGAATTTCAAGGTAATCAAGTAGGATTTGAACTTGATAAGGGCCACTGATCTGATCCGTCCCAGAAAATTCAAAGCCTCTTCTGGAATAAAGAACTTCCGGCTGAAAACCTATTGGTCCAAGATTGATGGTTAGGAAAGCTCCACCGCTGAAGCTTTTAAGGTATTTCTGATTGGTGAAGATATCAGCCGGAGGGCTGAAAGACAGATTAGAATAATTCAGGCCACCTTTAACCCCAAAAGTGACCAGAGCCTGGGCCTGAGGAACGAGAATGGTCAAGGAAATAACCATCAAAATAACTGACAGTAATTTTTTCATCGTTGGCCTCCTTTTCGCAGATTTATACCATTTTTTATATCCCAAAGTCAAAAGGGTGACTTTCGTTTACCAGAGCGTGATGTTTATGTCCTCTTCGGCCACTACTGAGCCAGATATGAGCTTTGAAGAGCTTAAGCAAAAAATCAAATTAATATTTAAAAGTCAACTTTATTTCTGTCCCTTTATCATGATTAACTTCCAATGAGGCGTTGAGCTGTTTGGTTAAGTCTTCGATTATCTGCCAGCTGAATGAAGGATACTCTTCTGTCAGGAGAGGAAAATCAGTTTTTAAAGAAAAGCAGATGGAATCGATTAACAGTCGCTGGAGAGACATCTGCAGGCTTTTTCCCTCATTTTCCTCATTTTGAGGTAAACATTTTAATTCTTTAAAGCAGAGGCTGATTAACTCATTGAGGAATAAACCGAAAGGTATGGCGGTGTTCAGGTCAAGATAGATTTCTTCAGAATTAAACCCGATATTTACTTCGGTAATCACATAGACGATCTGAAGATGATTGGCCAGTCTTTCCAGATATTTCGAGAGATTGATTTTCTGCAATTCGGGCATCTTGTAGAAATGATCATGAATTAAAGCGATCGAATAAATTCGATTCTGAAGTTCGCCCAGATGCTTCTTAGTTTCGCCATCAGAGGTAGTTTCCTTCTGCAGTCGTATTAGACTGAGGATTATCTGCAGATTATTCTTAACTCGATGATGAATTTCTTTCAGCATAATCTCTTTTTCTTTAAGCGCTTGTCGAATTGACTCCTTGTCTATTTTCCACTCACTGATATCGCGGGCTATGGCGTGAAGATAGGGGAGGCCATCAAGGAAGATTCTTTGGTTGCTGAATTCCACATCGACTTTAGTCCCATCCTTCCGCCGCATTTTGGCTTCACTTAAAACAGACTCGCCTTCAAGGATTCTTTTAAAGTAGGTTTTATAAGCGATTAAATCTATTTCCTCATGAAGGTCAGGTATGCTCATTCGCAATAATTCTTCCCTGGTATAACCTGTAAGTTCACAGGCAGCTTGGTTTACCTCAACAAACCGAGCCCGTTGGTTAGCAATGAAAACAGCATCTCTGGAACATTCGAAAATTGTTCGGTAACGTTCTTCGTTTCTTTTTATTTTAAGCTCGGCTTCTCGCTTTTCGGTCTGGTCAAAATACAGGACATATTTTCCCAAGACTTTGTTTTCGGCAACAATCGGGATGACCACAATTCTCACAGAGATCGGCTGGCCGTCTTTTCTGAATCGGGTTGATTCCCAGGAAAGAATTTGACCACTGCTTGACCTTAGGGAGAAGCTTTTGGCTTCTTCCAGATATTCATCTTTGGCCACAACTTGGTCAAGACATTTTCCCTTAATCTCAGTATTTTCATACCCCAACAAAGAAGTGAAGGCCGGATTAACTTCTAAGATGGAACCTTGATTATCGGTTATGACGATGGGAATCGGTGCTTTCTCTAAAAGCCGGCTGTTCCAGATTTCCAGAACCTTCTTTTGTTCTTCTAAGCGCCGACGTTCGGTGATGTCTCTTAATATGGCTACTGCTGTTGGTTGGTTTTCATATCCTACAATATCTGCCATGGCTTCGACCAAGGTCATTTTGCCGGAGGGTGCTTTTAATCGAAGCTCCAGGCGCGAGGGGACATTTTCTCCAGAAAGGCGGGCTCGGTATAAATTTTGAACTTTTTCTAAATCTTCGGAGGCGATGAATAGCTCGAACCTTTTTCCGATAATTTCCTCAGGTGGCGATTCGGCCATAGAAACAGCTTTCTGGTTGACATACTGAATTATTCCGTCCTGGACTAAAACGATACCGTCAGAAATCTGGTCAAAAAGTTTCAAGAGTCCATAAAAAGGTCTCTCTGATTTTTTTAGTTCTTCCATGTTCAGAGCCATGGGAAATTAAACTTAAAAAGTGAAGATAAAAGAGTCCTAAGGTGGTCTTGTTTTTTAATTTTGATCATTCGCTCCGGAGAGAAAATTGGCTGATTCGAAACATTTTGTTTACTAAATTTAAGATCTCAATCATGAGCAATGGCTGCTAAATATTTATTTTAAAATAAAAATATTAAATTAGGATCACCTATAAGGGTGATATTGGGGGTGAGGAGCGGTTTGGGTAGAGATTAGGCTTCAGTATTATTTTTGTTGAATGTGTTGATTTTGTGAATTATAATTAAATCACAAAGGGTGGAAAATGCTCTCTCAATAAGAAAATAAAAGCGGCGATGAGCAATAACAGCAAGAAGGTTTCTCAATCTGAATCAGAATTATTAACTTTGTTCTTGGAAAATTTGGGAAAAATTGGCGAAATCATCGACCGCGGCGGTAGTTTGGAGGATTTCCTTAAATCTTCTGCTGAAGCCATAGGCAAAACCCTAAAGCATGAAAGAGCAACCATCTTCCTTTATGACCAGGGAAAAAAGGAATTAATTTATCTTACAGGCTGGTCTAGGAGCAAAAAATATCTACCCCGAGAATATCGTCAAAAGCTGAGGCAAGGGCTCATCGGCAAAGCTGCTCGGCTGAAAAAACCGATAATTGCGGGGGATACTTCTAAGGAACCGTATTATTTGGCATGTTTTGAGCCTAAAGCTAATTCTGAAGCTTGCTTGCCCATCATCCTTAAAGGCAAGCTACTCGGTGTTCTTGACCTTCAAGACAGCAGATTCCAGGCTTTTTCAACTGAGGAAGTCAATTTTTTAAATTTCTTGGGCACACTCTTGGCTTATGCTATTGCCGAGCGTCAGAAAGAACAGCAACTGGAATTCAAAGAAGAACAAGCCAGAATGATACTTGAAGGGATAAAGGATGGTTATTAGGAAGTTGACCTCAAAGGAAATTTTACTTACCTGAATCCTTCGCTGGCTAAAGCCTGGGGTAAACAGCCAGGCGACCTTCTTGGCCGGAATTATCGGGAATTTCTGGATGAAGAGAGCATCAGCCGGGTCTTTCGGGTCTTTAACGAAGTCTATAACACAGGAAGTCCGGCCAGCGGTCTGGAGCTGAAAGTCAGTGGAGTGAATGGTCAGCTGCATAGAGTAGAGTTATCAGTTTCTTTACTTAAAGGCGAGAAGGGAGATCCGGCCGGCTTTTATGGGATCGTCCACGATATCACCGAAAGAGTCAGGATTGAAAATGAGCTGCGGCAAGCCAATGCCCGGTTTAGTTCTTTGCTCGAAGCTCTGCCCGATGTTATCTATTTTAAAGACCTTGAAGGCCGCAATTTAATCATCAACCGGGCCATGGAAGAAATGACCGGGCTTAAGCGTGAGGAAATTCTGAGTAAGACTGATTCAGAGATTTTTCCTCCCGATCTGGCTGCCCAGTGTCTGGAATCAGACCAGAAAGTTCTGGCTGAAAAAAAGATTTTCAGGTTCTTTGAAAAGACTGTTAATCCGGATGGTCAGTCCCGTTATTTTGAAACTATCAAGGCTCCAGTTTTTGATAGAGCCGGAAATATTACCGGAATAGTAGGAATTAGCCGGGATATTACAGAGAAAACCCTGGCTGAGTTGGCTCTGGTTGAACAAAAAGAGCTTTTTCAGACAGTCCTGGATAGTGCTGAGGATCTGATTTATGCTCTTGATAAAGATTACCAGATTTTGTTGTTCAATAAAGCAGTAGAAAGGGCCTTTGGCCTGAGCCTGGAGCAGTTAAAAGGCAGAAAATTCAATGAAGTTTATCCGGGTGAGGGATGGTCCGGAGCTGAGAATCGATTTGACCGAGTAATAAAGGGAGATGTAGTTAAAGAAGATGTGGAAATCAATTATCGTGGAAGAAATCTGGTTTTAAGTGTGACTGAAGTTCCCCTGCACAATGAGAAGGGAGAAATTTATGCCATTTGTGGAATTGCCAGAGATATTACCCGGAGGGTTGAACTGGAAAAAAATCTGGAATCATCGCTGCGGGAAAAAGAGGTTTTGCTCAGGGAAATCCATCATCGAGTTAAAAACAATATGCAGGTTATCTCCAGCCTGCTTAATCTTCAGGCTCATTATGTCAATCACCCGGAATTCACTTCTATTATTAAGGAATGCCAGAACCGGATTCGATCGATGGCTCTGGTTCACGAACATCTGTATCAATCGAAGAACCTGGCCAGTATCAATTTTGCTGATTATCTCAACAAATTGATCATTCATCTTTATAATGCCCACCGGGTCAGGCAGGAGAAGATAGCCCTTGAGTTTGAAACCGAAGACCTTTATTTAGAGATCGGTCTGGCTATTCCGCTCGGTCTTTTAGCCAGCGAACTCATCTCCAACAGCTTCAAACATGCCTTCCCAGGAGAGCGCCGCGGAAAAGTTAGAGTAAGTCTGAAACCACTTTCTTCTTCCTTTTATCAGCTTGAAGTCAGCGATAATGGGGTGGGTTTACCGAATGAGCTTAACCTTAAAGAATCAAAAACCTTCGGAATGCAACTCGTCAGTTTGCTCTCTGAGCAGATAGAGGCGAAAATCGATGTAGAACGATCTGGGGGAACAAAGTTTCTGGTGACTTTTAAAAACGAAAGAAAAAACAATCAATAGAAAGTCAGGCCGAATTTTTCTTTTTTTAAAAAGCGATACCTACGGTGGCTGACCAGACACCATTTTTGACATCAGGCGGTTCAGTTCCCTGGGCTGCAGCCAGAACTTTTTTCAGACCAAGACTGTAACGGACATCGATCATAAAATGACGGCCAAAGTCGAGACCGGCTCCAAAAATGGCTCCATAATCATTATTCTCCAGAATCTTTTCTTCGAGTGGAACATCCTGGCCGTTAACCTGTAGTTTTTCTTTCAGTTTAAAGCCGACTGAAGGTCCAGCAAAAATAGCCGGCTGAATCCCTGGAGTCGGGATCCTGAGCTTCAAGAGAACAGGAATCTCCAGATAATCACCATAGAGCTTTTGCGTGTATTCGCCCAGAGGGTCTTCCAGCTGAGAACCTTTCATAGTGTAAAGAAATTCTGGCTCAATAGTAATAATTTTCCCAATGTTAATCGCAAAAAAGATTCCCCCGACAAATCCAACTTTAGTCTTGAGGATTCCTTCTAAATCCCGAACGTCAGCGCCTGTCAATTTAGAAGTATTGCCTCCACCTCTGATACCGAACTGGATTCCTGCCTGAGAATTGACTGGAGTCAGCAACAGAAAAAGAAAAGCAGCCGTCAGAAGCATCGACCATATCTTTTTCATAAAAACCTCCTTTTTATATTTTGATTCAAATTTAAACGCCTTCTTTTTCTTTTGCCTCACCTAAAAGGGTGATTTTGCTGGCTATTTTTTTACTCATAAAGACGAAAAAAAGTCAATGGTAATTGTCTTCTGAATAATCATGGTTATTGTCGAATCCAGATAAAAGTGTAAAATAGAAAAAAGTTGATTAGAGTTCCGGAGGTAACCATGACTGAGAAACAAATTAAAGTTACTTTTCCCGGTGGTTTAAAAGTTAATGCTGAGTACAGAGATCTGATTATACCCACCGACCAGCCCGTTTATGCTGGAGGAGAAGGCTCAGCCCCAGCCCCTTTTGACCTTTTCCTAGCCTCAATCGCCACCTGTGCTGGCTATTACGTCCTGGCTTTTTGCCAGCAGAGGCAGTTGCCCACCGACGGTATCTACCTGACTATGTCTATGGAAAAAGGTCCTGTTTCCAGAATGATTGAAAAGATCAAAATTAATATTCACCTGCCAGCAGATTTTCCGGAAAAATACATAGAGGCCGTGGTCAGAGCGGCTGACCAGTGCCCGGTTAAAGCTTATATCCTCAATCCACCAAAGTTTGAAGAGAAAGTAGTTAAAGGATAAGAGACAATTGCTTCTGAGTGAAAAGTTGGTCGTCATTTCTACTGCTATTTTTTCCTTTATGGTAATCGTTGATTTTTTCCTTCATGAAAATAAATCTATCTATCTGGTGCCTTTAAGCCTGTTGATAATATTGCTTTTTTTCTTGTTTCCATCCTGGCGGCAGAAGCTTTCAAACCGCCCGGTGGCCATTTTTATCCTGTTTGCTTTTCCCTTAGCTGGTTATGCTTATCTTTATAAGCTGGCCGGTAGCTTGGTGCATTTTCTGAGTCAGCCCTGGAATGACGGAAAGCTGGCCAGCTTTGACCGTCTGATTTTTGGCCTCAGCCCGAACCTGGCCATAACCAGGTATTATCATCCCTGGCTGACCGAACTGATGATGTTTGCCTATGTGGCTTATCTCCCGCTGGTGGTGATCCTGGCTTATGTACTTTTTCGCCATAAGGGCCCGGAGCAACTCGAAGCCTATGTTTTTTCTCTTGGAATTGCCTATGTTATTTGCTTTGTAATTTTTATTCTCGTCCCGGCTGCCAGTCCCCGGTTTTATTTTTCTGACAATCAACCAGCAAATGGCTATCTTTTCCGGAAACTGATGAACCTGGTGGAGACTTCTGGCCAGTATCAGGGGGGCTCCTTTCCTTCAGCCCATTGTGCTGCAGGTACGGTGATGATTATCTATGCCTGGCGGGCGGGTCGGAAAACTTTTCTGATAGTCTCTCCTTTAATTCTTTTTTTCTTCATCAGCACGGTCTATGGTCAGTTTCATTATGCAGTTGATGTCCTGGCCGGAATTTTTGTCGGGCTGCTGGCAGCCCTGGTTGTTAAGGCTAAGTTCAGTTTAGAGCGATGAAGAGATTGAGTAAAACTCCGATCGACCAGTGAATTATGATCACGTACCATAACGACCTGGTGCGAAGCGCCAGATAACCGAACACCAAACTGGCCACGATCGAAGCAAAAATCTCGTTGGCTGGTTTGCCGATATGAACCAGACAGCAGGGAATTGTCTGGATGAGCAGGCTGTTCAAAGTGCCCAGGGCTGGTCTTAATCCCTGAAGCATGAACCCGCGGAAGAAGAATTCAAAAGCCAGATAATAAAGAAAAAAAGCACCTGCATATATGATGAAGGTTTTAAAAGACAGGGGATTGGTTTTAAAAGCAGAATATTCCTTCTGGAAATCTGGCTGCCGGCTGGATAGCCAGACCGAAAGGCTGGCCAAGGGCAGAGAAATGACCACTGACCAGAGTCCAAATTTCAGGTCCCCCTGGTTTAAGCCATAATCACTGAGCTTTTCCTTAAAGATGAGCTTGATGATCACAAGCGGAATCAGCATTAACAGGATGAAGGCTACCAAAAAATTGAAAAAATCTCGATAAAATCCTGAGAGAAGACTGCTCGGAAAATAGCTGGCAAGATTCCGGTCGTAAAAAGCCGGACTACCGCCATACCTGTAGATTGTAAGCAAGACAGGTGTGACCAGCAAAATGATGACAGTTTTTCGGTTGCTTTCTGCTAATAGTGTTCTTATCATTACCTCTCGCTTCTAATCATCTCTCATTTATAATTATATCCTAGCCATTTGCAAGTTAGTTGCAAACCTTCCTTCAGGTCTTTTGGCTGATAACCAAGTTCTTGAGAGGCTTTCTCATGGGAAAAAGACCAGTTTTGAAGAAAAGTTCTGACCCAGCTCTCAGTAATAAAAGGGTAAAGACCAAGAGCTTTAGCTTTCCAGGATTCAAACCCGGCAATGGTCAAAGCCAGGGGTATGGAGATTTTTATTCGGAGAGCTCCCTTTCCCGAAACTTCTTCCAGGGTGTCAAACAAACCGCCCAGGGAGATGTTTTCCCCGCCGAGAATGTAATCTTCGCCAGAACGTCCTTTTTCCATCATCAGCTTCAGCCCTTCAACCACATCATCTATGTAAACATAATTACCGATTTCTCTGCCTTGATTGAGAATCAAACAGACTCGGTATTTCAGGTAGGAGCGAATCATCCTGGTGACAGAATTAGCTTCGGTTAACTTTCCCGGGCCGTAGACTCTGGTTGGTTTGGCTACAACGATTTCCAGTCCGCGGTCAAGATATGCCGGTATTATTTTTTCTGATAGGGCTTTGCTCTTTTCATACTCAGTAAAGTAGGGAAGGCTGTCTCTTTGAGTTGATTCAGAAACCGACCCGTTCAGGCTGGGCCCATTAGCCACTGACGAGCTGACATAAACAACTCGCTTGAGACTGCTCTCGATAGAAGCTTCAAGGATGTTTCTCAGTCCTTCAACATTAATCCGGTAAAAGGTTTCAGTCTCAGGTGCCCAGTTTCGGGCATAGGCTGCTAAATGATAAAGTTGCTGGCAACCGGAAAGAGCCTGACGGAGAGAATCCGGTTCGCTGAGCTCAGCCCTGACGATTTCCACAGGAAGTCGGACCAGGTCGTCAACCTGACTGCTGGCTCTGGCTACCACTCGAACTTTTTTGCCGACTTCAACCAATTTTCGGACAAGAGTCTGTCCGATAAAGCCTGTTCCTCCAGTAACTCCTATGATCATTATTATTAATAGTCTTGATTTACAGTTTTAAAGACCAGAAATTTCAATTTTTAGTTTTTTCTTGATTTTCTTCGGCGTTGACCATAAATCTGGCCGCTTTTTTTTTGTTTCCCAGGACCTTTAAGGCTGAGGGCAGGATTTTGATTCTGACAGTATCCAGAGCCCCAAGGTATTCACCATTATACTGGACGTCAAGATTTTTCCCTTTGATGACTATTTCCTGAGCCTTGAAATGCCGCAGTTTTTTCTGAAGTAACCCAAAATAGACCAACGGGAACAGAAGGATATACAAAAGAGGGGACAGTTCAAAAAGGACGATATCTAAATAGCCATCGTCCAGACGGGCTTTGGGAGCCACTAACCAGCTGTAGCCAAAATAGTTGGTGTTGCCAATAACACAATCAAGGAATCTGGAAGAGACTTCTAAATAATCGAATTTTTCGCCTTTTTCATCCACTCCGTCGTAAAGTTCCAGAATCTTTTCGTCACGCCTGTAGAAGAGAAGTTTCCGGGCAGCCAGCAGATGTCCGATAAGACCAGGGATTGAGCGCCTTAATTTTTCTCCAGTGACGGCGGCAGTTGACCCGACGCTGGCAAAACCAGCTATTTTGTTTTCAACCTGAATCAGGTCGATGGTAAAACAATCGCCTTTGAGCAAATATCTAATCGCCTTAAAAGGACCTCGCGGTAAACCGAGGGATTGGCGAAAAGCATTGCCGCTGCCAAAAGGAATCATCCCGAAAATAACCTGGTCTTTTCTTGAAGATTCGAAGATACCCTGGAGGACATCAGCGATGGTGCCATCACCACCTACAGCCACCACCACTTCGGCCTCGGAGCAGACGGATTTGGTCATTTCCACAGTCTCGTCTTTGGTCCTGGGCGTATCCAGACAACTCCCTGGAAGTCTGCGGCTGAGTTCTGCCCGCAGTTTTTTTCGCCTTTTCCAGCGCTTATTAGCAGCTAAGGGATTGATGAGGCAAACGATTCTCTTGTCTTTTATCTCACTCATGATAATGGTCTTGTTTAATGCTATGAAAACGCTCTATTTATACCACGCCGCCCGAGGACTGTCAAAACCTGTATTGGTTCTGGTTAGAACACATAGTATCGAGTGTAAAGGTGATAAAAAGGCCTAAAGCAGGAGCCAGGGGAGACCGGCTGTGGATGGTTGGAGTGAAGGCAGGAAGCAATCTTGAGCAATCCTGGTCTGAAGATTAAGCGCCCAGACCCGGTCCGGAGTTTTAAGGTTGCTCAGGAATGTTTTATTTTGTTCTTCTTATAGAATCTTGCCGCCGGCAGATAAGCAGAAAGAATAAGAACCGCAAAAAATATCGCTATCCACAGGTCGGGTATCCTCAAGACTTTTCCCAGCAGGGCTAATAAATAAAACTTGGGCAGGCGGGCAGTCAAAATGACTATCAGATATTTCCCCAGAGGATAATCAGCCATAACCACCAGAAACCGAAATAGATAGAAAGGGACTGGAGCAAAAGCGGCCACCCAGAGCGCCAGGAATGGGGCTTTCCAAAAAAGACGAATCAGTTTTTCGGCGATTGCCCTTTGCCTGGCTTTAGCCAGAAACTTCAACTCTTTAATAAACCGGATGGCTGAATAATCAAGAGTTTCAGCCAGCATGGTTCCAGCCATCGAGACCAGAGCTACGGTCATCGGGCCGTAATACTTACTGAAAAAAAGTATTACCGGTTCATGGGGCACAAAAGAAACCAGAAATTCCGAAGGAAAACAATATAAAAATAGAATCCACAGGCTCCTGTTTTGTCTGACTTCTTTTGAGGTCAGCCAGAGAGTTAGTAGCCCACCAACAAACACGATTTCCAGCCAGAAAATCAGAACCCGGATTAATCTAACCCTTTTAGTCTCAGCTGGAGTAATTTTATCTGAGGGCAAAAGCTCAGTCATCATCTCAGTTAGTTTCTATTCCTGATTTCTATTTCCTTTGGCCAGGGTGGGTCGAAGCGTCCATTGCCGTCAACGTCAACGAAAACCGGATTAGTCAGAGCATGAGGCAGGGCAGCTTCTTCCATCTGACCACTGCCTGATGGCTGCTGGACAACTGGATACAGAGATTTTTGGCCAATGACTTCGACCACCACATAAGCATCTTTTTCCATTTTTAGATCAAACTTTTTATCAAATTTGGTGATTTCTGCATCAGGTGTGCTGACTGGAAAAGAGAGCTTTCTCTCGCCGTTAATGATAATTCTGATTTCAGACACATTTACCCATGGAGCTGATCGGACCCGAATCTGAACATTAACTTTCCCATCCCTGTCGGTAAGCAGGTCTCCAGGTTGAAACTTTCGGTTGACCTGAAGTTCAACCACCGGTCCATTGGAAACGAAAGATTGCCCTTTCTTTAAAGGTAGGACGATGTCTTCCCAGGTTAGGTCCTGCAACTTTTTTGAACATTTGAGGTAAACCCGGGAATAGCCAGGCTCGCTGGAATCGGCTCCGTGAGAGTCGGAAGAACCCACAGCCGGGAAAAAGTAGCCCTTATTCAGAAGATGAAGCCAATCTTCAACTGCCTGGTCGTTTCCGCGGTGGAAACTGGCTCCGTTCATAACTTCTAGCAGATTGAAGCTCAGCTCTAAATCTCCGGAAGCGTAAGCAGCTTTATCCGGGTCAAGACCGATGTTGTTGAAATAGCCCAGATTGCCGGCTCGCGGGTGGTTAAGCTGAAGAAGAGAGGAAGGGTTCTGGCTGTGGCAGGCTTCAAATAAATCCTTTACTTTTTCGAACCTGGTGATAATTGAGCCCTTGGTTTTTTCTTGAGGTCTGATAGCCAGAGGATAGTTATTAAAATGAAGGTAATTATTGAGTGGAGTGACTTCAGCGCCAGGAAAAACCTTCAAGTAATCACTCAGGCCAAGCTCGGCCACGACTGGCTGATAATCAGTGACGAAATTATGGTCAGTAGCGATAGCCACATTGAGATTTTCAGCCGCTATCGTCCTTAATCTTTCAGCCACGCTTAGAGTGCCATCAGAATTTATGGTGTGAAGATGAGGGTCGAGCGAAAGGTATCCCTTAAGATTGATGACATTATCCAGGTTGAAAGTTATCTGCTGAGTCTGACCGTTGAAAACTTCTACAATCTGCCTTTCGTTGGTGTAGAGCGGACCATGAGAGGCGACGAGCAGATAACGGCCAGCGGCCAGTTTTACTTCTAAAGGTTGTTTAACTGTATAGACTGAGTTTTTAAATCTTTCCCAGTTGTGTCCGCTCTCAATCGGATTTTCTGATTCGAAATAGGGGCTTCTTGTTCCTTCCAGTCCGAAGAAAGAAATTTTACCGGGGATGGCTTTTCCCTTTCTCTCCGCCAATCTGATTTTGAGAGTTCCTTCTTCCGGCTTTTCCAGTTCGTAGCGGTTGGTGCCAGTTTTTGAGACTTTAACTGTTTTTTCCACTACTTCCGGGAAGAAATTAGCCCTGAGTCTGTAAGTACCTGCAGGCAGAAGGATCCTGACTGTTTTATCTGGCTCAACGAACGACCTGAAGAAAGTAACTGAAGACAGAACGTCTTCCACGATTATTTCCGGAGTTTTATCAGAAGCATTTTTCAGGTTTATTTCTGTCTGAACCACCTCTTTTTTAAGAAGCGAATATATAGAGCCGAGCAATTCCTGAGCTTCTTTTCTCACCACCAAGGCATAGTTTAATTCAACAGTCTGGCCGGGCAAGAGCCTTTTGGGAAGTTCTCCGGGCTTACTCCCCAGGTTTAGCCATCCGAGATACAGCCCTTTTTTCTGATAAACCCGGAAATTGAGATCAGGGAAGAATTTCTGATTATAGGGGTTGAATTGATATGAATGAAGAGCGTTAAAATAAACAGAAAGACTCAGATTGCTTATTTCTTTGTCTCCGGTATTTTTAAAGACCGATTTTATGACTATCTGGCCTTTTTCTGGAATAAACGTATAAGTCGTCCACACCTCTCCTTTTTCCTGATGTTTGCTGGTTAACAGAGCCTGGAGTTCAAATGATACCGGGAGCTGGCTGGGTTTTGCTAGAGGGGCTTTTACAATTCTGTAAACAGGATAGTAATAATCGAATCCAGTTCTTATTTGAACTGGCCCGGCGATTATTTCATTAGTCAATTCGCTTCCAGCCGGAGCAAAAGCCAGGATGGCTCCGTTAGCTTCAGGCCAGGGATAGGATTTAATGGCTGGAAAATCTCTTGGTTTGACTCCGACTAAAAGAAGAGAATGATTGTCGCTTAAGAGATAATCACCGGTTCTGGCCAGAGATGAGAACTTTTCAGGGAGTTCTTGTGGGTTTTTAATTGTTTTTACCTCAACAGCTGAAACGAGATGAGTCGCCAGAATCAAAAGCCAAAAGGCTACTATTATTTGGGGGAAGATTTTGGTGGTCTTATCTGGCATGATCATAACCTCCATTTGATACTTAAAAATCTTAACAAAATTTGTCGATATCTTAAACAAGTTTTTAATTTGGGTGTTTTTTTCCGACTAGCGTCAGTATCAGTTGCGGTCTCAGATTAACAAAATTCCTGGTCGATGGTAAAATTAAAACGATATGACCAAAATTCCGGAAAAAGTCATCAAAATCAAAGACAAAAAATTTCTTTTTCGAGTGGAAGACAGTTCTGAGGCTGCGGATTATCAAAAATACGAAGACCTGCGTCAGGCTATCTGGGAATTTACTGACGACCACCTGTCTGGGACTCGTAATCTGATGTGTGAAAATTTTCTGCATGAAGGCAGCAGTCTATTTATCGCCGTGTTTGAAGAAGGTGAACCAGGAGACTTTCCTCTGGATTATTCTCATCTGGTCGGTTTCAGCTACGGTTTTGTCGGAATTAAGGATAAGTCTCTCGGATTCAATCGACCTGAAAACCTCTGGTTTTATTCTCAGTTTATGGGAGTCAGACCTGACCGCATGAATTATGGTCTGGGGACTCTGATCAAAGAATTCCAGAAAGAAGTTTTGCTTTCAGTTTTTCGCTTAAGGACGGTGGTTTGCACTTATGACCCGTTGACTGCGGTCAATGCTTATAGAAATGTCCGGCATTTTGGTATGGAAGTTGTCGACTACCGGGTAGCTCCTTATGGTGAATATGGTGGCCGACTTAACCGCCAGGATGTGCCCTCAGACAGGTTTTTTCTGTCCTGGGATTTAGAAAAGAATCATCAGCCTGTTGTTCAGGAAAATGAAATTGATAGCTATATTCATAATCTGCCGAAAGCAGTTGAAGTGAGCTATGAGCGGATTCAGGGGAAGGGTGGAGCGGTGATTCTGGAAGTGGTAGAAAGGGTCAATCTGGAGCTGGCCCAGGGGCTCCTTCTTGTCCAGGTTCCTGGAGATTTTTACCGGATGCTTCAGGCCACTGATATTCAGGATTCTTCAGTTCGGAATATACCGGTTGACTGGCGGTATCGGACAAGAGAAGTTTTCCTGAATTACTTCAAAAAGGGTTATCTGATAGTTGATTTTCTTAAGAGGGAAGGAGAACCCAGAACCTGTTTTTATCTTCTGAAATGTTGTCTCTGATTATCTCGGGTTACGGGACTTCAGATAAAAAAGTGAAAAAAAACTTCTTAATCTGGTATAATCAATCGCCTGAAAAATATTTAATTAAAAATATCTAAGCAGAAAACAGAGAAAAATAGAATAATTTAAAAAGGAAAGGATAGAATAAAGCCGATGAAAAAAGCGCTGGGACTTTTTATCCTGTTTTTGGTTTTCCTTTTCTTTCCCTCTGCTTGCTCTAAAAAGTCAGTTAATCTCTCTCAAAAAGGCCTTGAAGAGCAAGCTAAGGAAATTCATCGAAAGATAGTAAGTGTTGATACTCACTGCGATACGGCCATGATGCTTCTTCGCGGGAACTGGAATCCAGCTGAACGGCATAATCCTGACCTGCCTGACAGTGGCAAGATTGATTTGCCCCGAATGAGAGAAGGCGGACTTGATGCTGAATTTTTTGCCGCCTTTGTCGCTCAGGGACCAAGAACTGACCAGAGTTATGCCCAGACCAAAAAGAGAGCCGAAGAATTGATTCAGGCGGTAAAAAATATGGTCGAAGCTAATAAGACAATGATCGGTCTGGCTTTCACTCCAGAAGATGCTTATAAATTGAAAAGACAGGGAAGACTAACTGCTTTTCTGGGCATAGAAAATGGCTATGCCATCGGTAAAGATTTGAGCCTGATCAAATATTTTTATGAGCTGGGGGTTCGCTACATCACTCTTTGCCATACGGCAGATAATGATATCTGCGATTCTTCCACTGACCGGACTGAGCCTGACGATAGAGGACTGAGCGACTTTGGAAAGCAGGTGGTTCTGGAATGTAACCGCCTTGGGATGATTGTTGATGTTTCCCATGCTTCTGATAAGACTTTTTACGATGTTCTGGCTTTGAGCAAAGCTCCGATTATTGCTTCTCATTCGTCTGCCCGGGCAATCTGTGATAATCCCAGAAATCTGACCGATGAGCAGATAAAAGCTCTGGCCAGAAAGGGAGGCGTAATTCAAATCTGTTTCCTCTCTTCTTATCTTAAAACTCCCAAAGCGAATCCCGAACGAGATAAAGCCATGGCTGAATTCAGGGCTAAATACGGAAACTGGCGCAATATTCAGGATGAAGCCCAGCGTCAGAAAATCATGGAAGAAGTCCAGGAAATTAACCGGAAATACCCGGCTGACCTGGCCACAGTTAATGACCTGGTTGACCATATTGACCATGTGGTTAAGCTGGTCGGGATTGATTATGTGGGTATTGGCACTGATTTTGATGGCGGAGGTGGTGTCCTCGGTTGCAATGATGTCAGTCAAATGATTAAGGTGACTGCGGAACTTCTGGGCCGAGGTTATTCTGGAAAAGATCTCGAAAAGATCTGGGGAAAGAACTTTTTCAGAGTTTTCCACCAAGTTATGGCCGTCTCTCAAAAATTGAAGCAGTCCTGATTGCCAGACTGCTGGTAATAATTTTTATTTTGAAGGATAGCGAAAGCTGCCAGAGATAATTCTCGGCCAGGAATAATTGGAGAGAACCTTCTAATGAGATCTGATTATCGGGGATGATTTTAAGACTGGATTAGGTTATCATTTATAGGTGATGTTCAGCCTCAGCCGGACCAGCAGGAACTTTTTTCTTGGCTGGCTCGGTCTGTGTTTTTTGGCCTGTTTTCCTGAAATCCTCTGGCCAGGTTGGCTCGACGCCCCTAAACCTAGATCAGGTGGAGTCTTAAAAATAAAGGCCTTTGGCCGTAGCTTGAATTTTGACCTTGACCCGGCTGGCAATGGTTACCCGGCGGTAATCGAACACCTTTATGAAGGACTGGTCAG
>Ga0315282_10006360_pt1 | contig 19809 bp, 11 predicted proteins | sample YL17G07_20_MG_FD_203693 | JGI IMG/M metagenome (GOLD analysis project Ga0315282, IMG submission 203693) | Sediment microbial communities from Yellowstone Lake, YNP, Wyoming, USA - YL17G07_20 | ecosystem: Environmental > Aquatic > Freshwater > Lake > Sediment | place: USA: Wyoming | collected... | reverse complement strand
GAGATTCGCTTGAACCCTTTCAACTCCTTGACCGGCCGGGTAACGCTGGCAACGGGATCGTGCAAGTAAAGCTGCACCACCTCTTCCCCTTTGCGATCCCCCGTATTCTGCACATCGACGCTCACGCGAACCTTCCCGTTAGGGGCGATCTGTTTCGGAGATACCTGGAGATTACTGCAGGCGAATGTCGTATAGCTGAGCCCAAAGCCGAACGGAAAGAGCGGCTTGCCGCTCATATCCGTGTAGTCATCGCCTCGGCCCGTCGGCTTGTGGTTGTAGTAGAGCGGCACCTGGCCGACAAATTGAGGAAACGTGATCGGCAGCTTGCCACCGGGGTTGTAGTCTCCGAAAAGCACGTCTGCGACGGCATTTCCACCCTCTTCGCCGGGATACCACGCATCGAGGATTCCCGGCACTTTGTCGATCCAGCCCCGCATCGTCACGGCGCTGCCGTTGACCAGGACGACGACCGTCGGGGTCCCGGTCTCGGCCACCGACTTAATGAGCTGCTCCTGATCGCCCGGCAGATCGAGGTTCGCTCGGTCATATCCCTCGCCCTCGATGATACCGACGGCCACAACCGCCACATCCGCTTTCCTCGCCGCATCGGCTGCTGCCTGGATTCCCGGATTCGTCTCACGCTGAAGGTCCCATACGAGCCTCGCGTAGGCCCACCCCTCATTTTCGTAATATTCCATTCGTACGTCATATTCGCGCCCCGCTTCGAGCTTGAGCGTCACGACGTCAAGGGTGGCCCCGCGATCGAACCAACTCTCGATCAACAGCTTGCCGTCGATGTAGAGACGGAGGCCGTCGTCCGTGCTCGCACCGATCCTGTACGCGCCCGAGACCGTCGGCACAAGCTTGCCCGTCCAGCGTGCCGAGAAGTGATCCGGCGGGATTGTCGGGTCAGGCGATCCCATCGCCCACTCAAAATTGACTCGCTTGTCGATCCGGACGAGAGCCGGTGGGCCGGAGAACGTCATATTCTTGAAATACTCCCCCTTCAGCCCATGCTCCCGCGGCTTGGCATCGGGCGGAAGGAGATATTCAGTCGGGATTGGGGGCAGTGAGGTGAATCCAACCTCACACCCCTTCTCGTACATTACGTTAACCGTCGATCCCAGCTTGTTCTTGATGCCCTCCAGGATGCTGACGGTCTTCATGCCATACCCGCTGTAGCCTCCGAGCTTCACCACATCCGCATTGGGGCCGATCACCGCAATCGATGTGATCTGCTTCTTCAGCGGCAGGATGTTCCCGTCGTTCTTCAGCAGAACAATCGCTTCACGCGCCGCCTCACGCGCGAGGGCACGGTGCTCCGGCGTGTCATTGGTGGCCTCGGCAGTCTCTGGATCGACATACGGGTTTTCAAACAATCCCAGCCGAAATTTCGCGCGAAGGATATTCCTCACGGCGTTATCGATCGCTTTCTTGGAAACCGATCCATCCTTCGCGGCTTCCAGGAGCGGTTTGCCGTAGAAATTGATGTCGGGCAGCTCCATGTCAAGCCCGGCTTCGACCGCCTTGATCGCTCCCTCCTTCGGTGCGGCGGCGATGAAGTGTTTGTTCATGATCCCTGCGACCGATCCGTAGTCGGAGACGACGAAACCTTTGAAGCCCCATTCTTTTCTCAGGACGTCCGTCAGCAGCCATTTGTCGGCGGAACAAGGGAGGTCGTTGACGGCATTGTACGCCGCCATCACGGACCAGGCGTTCCCTTCCTGAAGAGCCGCCTTGAATGGGGGAAAATACACCTCACGCAGCTCCCGCTCCGAGAAGAAGATCGGATAGCTGTCCCGTCCGCCATCGCCGACGTTGGCAACGAAGTGTTTGGGAGTCGTAATCACGCCTTCCGCTTCGATGTTCTTGCAGAAGGCGACCGCCATACGCGACTGCAGGTACGGATCCTCGCCGTACGTCTCTTCCACGCGCCCCCACCTTACATCGCGAGCCATGTTGACCACCGGTGAAAGGACCTGCCGTATCCCTCGAGCCCGTGTCTCTTTGCCGATCACCGTGGCAACCTTCGCCACCAGGTTCGTATCCCACGTCGCAGCCAGGCCGATCGCCTGCGGAAAGCTCGTCGCATCGTTCCCCACAAGTCCGTGCAGCGCCTCATCGTGAATGATAACCGGGATATGCAGCCGCGTCTTTTCCACCGCCAGCTTTTGAATCTCATTCCCTCTTTCTGCCGCTTCCTTGGCGGCGTACGACCTCAGCAGAGGACTCACGCCACCGAGCCCGTTGATCGTCAGGTTCTGGCCCCACTCGATCTTTCGCAGCGTACACTCGAGCTGGGCGACCTTCTCCTCGATCGTCATTCTCGACAGGAGGTCGTTCACCCGCTGTTCGACGGGAAGCTTGGGGTTGAGATACTTCGGCTCCTCCCTTTTCGTCTGCCCGAACGCAGCCCTCGGAAAGAGGACACCATCGATAACAACCGCGAACAATACCAAGGTCAGAAGTCTGATCCTCATCGTTGTCTCCTCTAAGAGTGGGACATTTTCATCGTTCTCAAGATTCCCGAAATTGTCGGACGAGAGCGCGGATAAAATCCGGACTCGTTCCGCAGCAGCCTCCGATGAACTGTGCTCCGGCCTCCCGTATGCCAACAGCATAGGACGCAAACTCCTCGGCAGTTGTCTTGTACACGATTTCGCCAGCGACCACCTCCGGCAGTCCGGCATTCGGCTTGATCCACACCGGCAGACTCGTTGCAGCCCTGAGGCGCTTCGTGACCGTCTCGAAGAACTCGATGCCCAACCCGCAATTCGCGCCAATCACATCTGCCCCAGCGTCTGCCAGCGCCGCTGCCGCCTCCTCGGCTGTCGTCCCCATCATCGTCCGATCGAACTCTTTGCCGGCATCATATACCATCGATGCAACAACCGGCAAGCCCGTCCCCTTGGCAGCGGTAACCGCGATCTTGGCTTCTCCCAGATCGCTCATCGTCTCAACGACGATGCCGTGGACGCCCCCGTCGGCAAGAGCGAATGCCTGCTCTTCGAAAGCAGCAGCCAGCTCCTCGTGACTGATCTCACCCATTACCAGGAGTTTGCCGGCGGGCCCGATGGAGCCGAAGACAAACGCTCTCTCCGCCGCGGCCTTCCGGGAGAGCATCGCTCCTGCCCGGTTGAGGTCCACAGCTTTGTCCGCCAGACCGTACCGCTCCAGCATGACACGGCTTGCCCCAAACGTGTTCGTGAGGATGAGGTCACTCCCGGCCTGGACATACGACCGCGCCACCTGTTCCACTGCGGACGGGTTGATGAGGTTCCACGCGTCAGGGCAACCTCCGGCTTCGAGACCCAGACGTTGAATTTCCGTGCCCCACGCGCCGTCCGTGATAACCGGCCCGCGCGAGAGAAGCTCCTGCAGAAACGCGTTCATTGTTCCTTCCCCGATGACAGTTTCAGTGTCTTGATTTCAAACGGTCGCACCACAATCAAAGGAGTTTCCTCCCTCAAGTGCAGCCGCACGAGCGTCGGATGACTTGCTCCGTTTTGACGATGATCTCTTCAATAGCCGGGGACTTCCCCTCGACGAATGCGAGGAGCTATTGCGCAGCCAGCCTCCCGACCTCACAGGCCGGTTGGCGGACGGTTGCCAGCGGCGCGGGCATGAGCGCGGCTCTGATGTCATCCGAGAATCCAACGATCGCAACATCGCCGGGAATGCTCAGACCTTGTTCCTGAATGGCTTTGATCGCTCCGAACGCTCACCTCCTGCCTTCACCAATCGACGCTAGGACGGTCGCCGTGCCTGTTTGTAATGGAGTTCACTCAACGTTCGAAGCCTCTCGGCGCTGAGCTCTGCGGTGATGTCCCTCTGGGCATTCGCCAACATCTCATATCCCACCATGAACTTCTTGATGGTCCCCGAACGCAGCAACGGTGGATAGAAATGCATGTGAAGGTGCCACTCCGGGTGCTCTCCCGAAGGGTTCTCCTCCCCGTCCCAGTACATCCGGAGAAGGATTCGACGCAGGAAGTACTTGTCCTTCGAGGAGATCGTCACCCAGATCTGAACGACGACACCAGGTCCCTCCATCTCTGCGAGCGTCGCGGCCTTTCCATCGGCAATCGTTATGAAGTCGTTATTTCCTCCCGTCGTGTCGTGACTCGAGATCTGAATCAGCTTGCTGTTCCTGAGGTACGGAAGATGTGAGGGAGAGAGAATGTTGTCGAGGACCGATTGTGAGAAGAGCGGTCCCGAGATGCCGAACGCCAACAGACCGAGGAAGATTGTTCGTTTTTCCATAACCGCACCTCAGGATGAATGGAAGAAACGGCTTGAACATGAAGAGCCTGCGTACCTACTGCGTTGCGTCCTTCACGCACCGGAATCCTACGGTGGCGTTGCGGTCAAGTCCGGGGGAGACCATCAGCAAGATCTGAGGATTGTCCGTCGCCTGCGGGCCTCCTCGAATGTACCAGACGCTCGAGACCGGGTTATAGAAGGAACCACCGCGGATGATCCCGAAGTAATAGCTCCCGTCATCATACACATCGTTGGTCAATTGCCAGACGTTGCCGATCAGGTCCGTCACGCCGAAGGGGCTCTCGCCGCCCGGAAAGGCGTCCACCGGCGTTGTCCTGCCGAGGCTGTTGTTGCATTTGGTCGAATCGAATTCGTTCCCCCACGGGTACTTCCGGCCGTCCGTGCCTTGTGCCGCATACTGCCACTCAACTTCCGTCGGCAGCCTCTTCCCTGCCCAGCGAGCGTATGCTCTCGCATCTTCGAGGCTCACGTACACAACGGGATGGTTCTCCAGACCTTTTGGCGGACTTCCCTTCACCCAGAGCTTGAGAAAGTTGGTCGGGTCCTTGGGTTTGTAGCGCGTCGCATTCAAGAAGGCATAGAAATGAGCGTTCGTGACCGGATATCGATCCATGTAGAATCTCTTGACTGCAACGAGGCGGGCTGTCGAATAGTCCGGGTAGGGAATAGCTTCGTTCGGGCTCAGGAAGCTCCTTGCCGTGCTGAACTTGAAGGTCCCGGCCGGGATCTCGACCATCCCGCGTGATACTTTCGAAGCCAGCGGCGTGCGTTCCACCCGCGAAATCAGACGAGGCGTCGCCAGCGGAACGTTGACGACCCGCTCATCGAGGAGCTCGCGATCGTCGAAGAGCTGGACGACGAATTTCTCCTCGTGCCTTCCGAGCGCCCCCCTGAGCGAAATGGTGCGACTGTCCGGAGCAAACTCTGCCGAGCGACTGCTGTACGACGGTGTGCCCGCCCAGACGACGACTTTCTTCCCCCGGGCCGCTTCAAAATGGAGCGAATCCTTATCGACGCCGACCTTCAGAAGATCTGGCAGCAGAGCGACGCAATCGACGTTTCCTTCGCGCCGCGTGCCGAGCCACGACCTGCTGAACCCGTCCACGGTTACTGGAGCATAGGCCTTGCCCCTGAGCTTCACCAGCTCAAGCTCCTCGTGGTTCCAGAGGGAGACGTAATGAGAGTCTACTGGAGAAGAAACCTCAAAGAGCGGACCGCCGAACCCCTCGGGCTTGAGTGAGTAGACGGTATACAACGTCTTTGACGATAACGGCCACTTGTTGACCCAGATGCTGTCCGCCGTTGTCGGAAGCAACGGGACCCAGTCCCGGCTCAGGAACGCCGAAGAATTTTCCCGCAGGATTTTTGTCGTACGACCAAGGTAGGGGTACTCTTCTCCAACCCAATCCGGCCGCCCGGGTCGCATGACGTTCAGTTCGACGCCGTATCCGTTGAAGAAGGAGACGGCAATTTCGCGGTGGATCCTTCCCTCGGCGAGTTGAATGACGCGGAAGATCGCGAACTCCGGCTTGATCAGCTTGTTCAGGTTGAGCGGCGGAGACATGTAAATCGCATCGTGCACCCGGCCGGCAACGATGCCCGTCATGTCCTTCGGAACCGCCATCCCCTCGCTGTAGAGCACGATCCCGGGCTTCACCCGGTCCGCAGCAGCCTGGAATTCCTTGCTCGACTCACCCCACGTGTCCAGAACGACGCCATCGGCACCGATCTCTCGCAGGAGTCTCTCCATCCCCTTGATGTGCTCCTCGTGACGGGTGCTTTCATCCCAGGGGTTATATGAGATGAAGTATTTGGCTCCGCGCTTGTGCATGAATGCGGCCTGCCGCCGCAACTCCGTCAATCCGCCGGGAAGGTCGCGATACATATCCCATTGATTGCGCTGGTCCAGCCCCAGGCGCGGCCAGGTCGGCCAGAGAGCGTAAGCATCGTACCCGCCGAGGACCTTGTCCTCTCGTGCGATGAACTTGTAGAAGTCGTAACGTCCTTTCATCGCATCATAATAATTTTGATCCCAGCCGAACTGGAGCAGGAGCAGATAGCTGTGACGAACCCATTTCAGATCCTCTCTCTCGAAGAGCGTATTGTCGAATGTTTCCAGATCGTACAACCACCGGTCCTGGAACATCATCCGAAGGCCGTCGCGCCAATCACCTCGATGATCGTCCACGTAGAAGACGTACTGAACGAAGCCCCCCGGCTCCAGCGTCGTGCGGAACCGCCGCACGTCCGCTTTTTCTGACCCGGTGCGCCGGGCAAGGGCCGTCAACGACCGCGTCGGCGTCACGGGGACATCGCAGAAACCCATCTCCCATGCATCGTCCGGAAGCACGACACCGATCGGGCCGAGGCCAGGCCGGAAGAGCTGCGATCTGCTCAATCGGTTCGCGTAGGTCTGGGGTCCCGCGGAGATGATGTACACGTGGTCGGGGGCAACGCCGAGCGGGACGACGTTGGAGACCTCTTGCTTCTGTTTGGAGATATTGCGGAAGGTCACTACCGCCTTCCGGCCCCGGTCAAATGATTTCTCAAACCTCACCGAACCGCCGATCCCGGATTCCAGCCACCACAGCAGACTGTCCCCGCTGCTGATTGCAGTGCCCGAAAATGAACTGACGACCGAATCATTCAGCTCAAAGGTGAAGAGGGGGAGCGTCTCCCCGCAGTCAATCCTGCTCCCGTCACTTGCTCGGTACGATGTGACGCGCAGCCCGTGACCGGCGACGATTCCGAGCGACTTGATAAACTGAGCGTTTGCACCCGGAGACAGAACGAGAATCAACAGAAGAGAGTAGTAGACACGTCTGGATTTGTCGATCATTGCGTTGTGCGGCCTGTAGGACGAGAGATCAGCTTGTTGCAGGTTCGGTTCTGGAGCAAATGTGCTCACGGAGTCGAGGTCGGCGAAGGTCAAATCTCAAGGGCAAGTTGCGCGTTTCAAACTGCATCGGAAAGACGATCCGAACACCGCTCGACTCTTGGTCGCCCCTTGATGAAGACACCTCTTGACGCATCGAAATCCTTAACTTTGAATCCGCTCGTCGACGAGCTTGGCGGTTCCGGATTCGATGCTCGTGACGTAGACCTTGATCTGCCTGCCGAGGCGCTCATGGTAGCCATGCTGGATCCGTTCGACGAAGCCCTCCACGTGAGCTTGCTCGACGAGATTGATCGTGCAGCCGCCGAAGCCGGCACCCATCATCCTCGCGCCGAGGGCACCTTCGATGCGTGAAGCGAGCTCGACAAGCACATCAAGCTCCGGACTGCTGACTTCGTAGTCATCGCGCAACCCCCGGTGGGACTGATACATTCGCTGGCCGAATGAACGAAAATCATTCCGCTCAAGATCATCGCAAGCTTGGCCTACCCGGATGTTCTCATGCACAACGTAGTCGCATCGTTTGTAGACGACCGGCTCGAGATCGCCGCGGTGTTCGCTCAAGAAGTCCAGCTGGACGTCACGCAAGCTTTTCAGACCGCGATTGTAGCGTCGCAATACCCCCACTCCGGTTTCGCACTGGCGACGCCGGACATTATACTCCGATGACGCAAGCGCTCTCCGGACCTGGGTGTCACACAGGACGATCCGAATGTCACTGCGCTCAAATGGATAGTGCCGGTATTCCAGTGACCGGCAATCCAGCCGCAGCACCTTCTTCGCTTCGCCAAAGATGTTCACGAATTGATCCATGATGCCGCATTGGACGCCGACGAACTCATTCTCAGCCCTCTGGGCCAGCTTGACGAGATCCAGGCGATCGATCCCAAGTGTAAACAGGTCGTTCAGGGCAAACGCAAACCCCGCTTCCAGAGCAGCCGAAGAAGACATCCCTGCACCGATGGGAATATCTCCTCCAAAAACGAGGTCACAGCCGCCGACCTCGTTTCCGGCTTTCCGTAGTTGTTCGATGACGCCAAGGAGGTAGTTGGGCCAGCCCTCGGAGGATTTCTGAATCGAGTCGATGCCAGATTCGAACGAGGCATCGAGATCAGCGGCGTAGAAGCGACACCGTCGATCCGAACGAGGCGAAACGGCAAAAATGATCGCTTTGTCGACGGCAGCGGGGAGCACGAAGCCTTCGTTGTAGTCCGTGTGCTCGCCGATCAGATTCACGCGACCGGGCGACCGGACGATGATCCTCCCATCCCTCTTTCCAAACTTCTCCAGGAACACCGTGTCCAGTCTGTGGCCGAGATGATGCACAGGTTCGACCTCTGGCTAATCCACAGTGGCTTTTCTGTTGACGAGCAGCAAAATAGCTCCGGCGACGATCATGATTGCCCCCCACCAGATCTCGGGATGCAGATTTGCCAGGACTGTCTTTGAGTGCTCGGGGTTGAAGTAGCGATACAATCCTGAACCCTCGACCACGACTCCCATGACGGCAAGCATCAGTCCGACAAAATACCAGATGGGTTTCATCTTGGCTGTTTCACTTTCCATTCGAGCCTCCCTTCTACCAGAAATAGATATTGAGAATGATGAGCACGATCAACGAAATGATCGCATACGTCTCCGGTCTGCGGTACCACAGGACGCCCTCCGTGGAGATCTTTGGAGTCAGGCCTCTGACGAGACCGACGAGCTCTTCATTGGACTTCTTTTTCGTGAAGAGACTGACGAGGATCGTAACGGCGAAACAAATGAGCCAGGCCCACCACGCACGCCAGAAGTTCGCCGCCATGTCGCTTGCGACGCTCGAGAGCGTGATCACATGTGCCTCGATCCAGTTGAACTTGACGGCAAGAAAGAGGGTGAAAGACGAACCCATGCCGGCCAGCAGGCCCCAGAACGCGCCGTTCGGCGTGATCCACCACACGAACATGCCGAGGAGCATCGTTGCGAAGAGCGGGGCGTTCACCCACGAGAAGATCGCCTGCATGTAGTCCATGATGCTCGGGAAGCTCTTTGCCCAGTAGGCCGTACCGACGCTGATCAGGATGCCTGCGATCGTTGCGACACGCCCCATCCAGAGAAGATGTGCCTCTGTGGCTTTCTTGTTCAGGACGGACTGATAGATGTCGTACGTCCAGACTGTGTTGAAGGCGCTGATGTTTCCCGCCTGGCCTGCCATGAAGCCCGCGAGGAGTGCCGTCACGCCCAAGCCGACAAGCCCGGGGGGATAGTATCGTGCAATCAGAAGGGGCAGCGCGGAATCATAATTCACCTGACCGCCATCCTTCAGGAGGGCGTAGCCGCTCTGCGAATCGTTCGCGAGTACGATCGCGATCAGTCCGGTGAGAATGACGATGAAGGGGACCGCCATCTTGAAGAAGGAGGCAAGAATCGGCGTCATCCGTGCGGTCCGGAGGTCCCTGGCAGAGAACGCCCTCTGCACCACAAGAAAGTCCGTCGTCCAGTAGCCGAACGAGAGGACGAATCCCAATCCGAGAACGATCCCTCCCCACGTGATGACCATGCCGTTGAGGGATGGATCAGCGCTCGTCGACCAAAGAGTCGTGTACGAGACCGTCCTGTAGAGCTCGTCCACGCGCTTGAAGATCTCTCCGATGCTGCCGATCTCGACGATCCCCAGAATGGAAACGAGGAAGAGCCCAAACCAGATCAGGAAGAATTGTATGATCTCCGTGAAGATGGCCGAGAGGAGACCGCTGAGCGTGACGTAGGCTGCGACGGTCGCCGCCGAGACCCACATGCTGATCTCCCACGGCCATCCCAGGAACGTGTGCAGCACCAACGCCATCGCGTACAGGTTGATCCCCGAGACGAGGAGCGTCATGAACGCGAACGCGATCCCATTCAATACCCGAGTCTTCTCATCGAACCGAAGCTTCAGGTATCCGGGTACGGACTTGATCTTGCTGCTGTAGTAGAACGGCATCATATAGATGCCGAGGAAGAGCATCGCCGGGATGGCGCCGATCCAGTAGAAGTGCGCAACATACATCCCGTACTTGAACGTATTACCGGTCATCCCCAGCAGTTCCAGAGCCCCGAGATTTGCCGAGAGAAACGCGAGCCCCGCGACCCACGAACTGTTTCTTCGTCCGGCAAGGAAGAAGTCGTTTTCGGTCTTCGTGTACCGCTTCAGATACAGGCCGATGCCGAGCACGAAGATGAAGTAGAGTGCTATGATCAGCCAATCGGAGAATGCCAGCTCGATGGATTGCATACGGTTCACTGTGAGGTTGTTTGTGAACAGGATACGAAGGACAAAAAAACAAATGGATGGCAGGAACAGCAACTGCAAGACGATGTTACCGCTAACATATCGGGAGCAAGATTACCACTTCACGCCAAGAAAGTCAAGCATTTTTCGGCAATTCCACAACCGGGGACGCTCTTTCCGTCTCACTGGATGATTTCAAGCAATCTTCTCACCGCGGAAGCATCAACAACGGCCGGCCCCAGACCGTACAAAGCTCGCTCCCGTTCCCCAATAGGCCGCGAGATGTTGACCGCGCTCCTGACATGAATCTCCTTGACACCCGTCTGCGAGATGATCTCCCGCACGTTTTGCATCGTAATGCCCGAACCCGCCACGATCGCGATCCGACCGTTCGATTTCTTTACGAGCTTCTTGACGGTCGGCAGGCCATCGAAGACCGACGGCTTCCCCCCCGAGGTCAGGATTCGATCGATCCCGAGATGGGCGATCGCCTCCACCGCTGCAACTTGATCCCGAGCTTCATCAAATGCACGGTGAAACGTTACGTTAAGTGGGCGCGCGCGGTCCACCAGCCTCTTGACGCGAGCACCATCCACCGTGCCGTCGCGGTTCAAAACACCAATCACGACGCCATCCGCACGGAGTCCCTTCGCGACTTCAATATCCCTCATCATCGTTTCAAACTCGAGATCGGAATAAACGAAATCACCAGAACGAGGACGTATCATCACCTGCAGCCCGATCGATATCTTCTTGCGCACGAGCTCGATCATCCCGACACTCGGCGTGAGCCCTCCTTCACTGAGGGCAGCGCAGAGCTCGACCCTCGACGCTCCTCCCTTCTGAGCGGCAATGGCAGATTCGGCGGAATCGATGCAGACTTCGACTATCGTCTTCCCGCTCATACTAAGTGGTCACCTTGTGCTCACAGTAATTTCATCGACAAACAACCACGCTTTCGATCCTGCGCCTTTGTGCCAGTCCGGGCATATCCCAATGTTTGTTGCATGGACGCGGACGTACCGTGCGTTAACGTCCTTCAACGTCCGACCGAACTCTTTGGTCATCACGGTCTGATCTTGCGGAGAGACGTCATTCCTGATGACCACGGCGTCCCGATATGTCGAGCCGTCATCCGAGAAACTGAACTCAACCTGCGTCGGGAAGAAGATCCACGAGTTGTTATCCTGAAGGCAACCCAGCGAGACGGCCGAAATCCCTTTTCTTGACCCCAGATCGACGACGGCATCGAGGTCGTTCCCCTCATATCCCTGCCAGGCCCCCACCCGGAAATCCGTAGTTCCTCGCCGGCCGTCGACCAAGGCGCGCTCACCGCCGCCCGTATATTGAGGGCTATACTGTGTGCTCAGTTTGATCGTGCCGATCGACCTGAACTTCGTGAATGTCGCCGAGATGGTCCGGCTCGGGGTCATCGGCTCCCGTTTCGCATAGGCCTGAACGGTCACGGAATCCTTCAACACAATCGGCTCTGCATGCCGCAAGAAAGAAGTCACAGAGCCCCGGCTCCCAATCGAATAATAGATCTCAGCCCCCGGGACATCGCACCTGAGCTTGATTTGAATGGAGTCGGTGAACGATTGTGCGGGCGAGACAACATACGGCACTGAAACGATGGGTTTCATGGGTAAGGAGGGCGGCGCGTCGTGGCCGGCTGCACCCCAGGAGACATTCGGCCGAGGTCCCATCGAGAATTCGATCCCTCCACCTTCAACGATTGCCTCGTGAGCAAGATAGCAGCGGCCGTACGACTTCCCGTTCAACCGAGCCGACTGGACGTACTTGTTGTGTGCAGAATTCCCATCGGACTGAATGACGAATCTCTTTCCGTTCTCGAGCCGGATCGTCACCTTTCTGAAGATCGGGCTACCGATCGCGTACATCGGCAATCCCGGTGTAACCGGATAGAACCCCATCGCGCTCAAAACGTACCAAGCGGACATCTGACCGCAATCATCGTTGCCGCAGAGCCCCTCCGGCCGAGAAGTGTAGAGCAAATCCATAACGGATCGGACTGTCGCCTGGGTCTTCCACGGCTCCCCCGCATAGTCGTAGAGATAGGCAACATGATGGCTGGGCTCGTTCCCGTGCGCATACTGGCCGATGAGCCCGGTGACATCGGGCTGATCCCGCCCTGCAAGCCTCGAAGTGGTCGCAAAGAGGGAATCGAGCTTCTGAACAAATTTCTCTCTCCCGCCGAGGAGGCTGATCAAGCCCGGAATATCTTGGGGGACGAAGAAGTCGTATTGCCACGCATTCGCTTCGGTGTAGCTGACATTGACAGACGTCGGGTCAAAAGGCGCCGCCCACGACGCGTTGTACTTCGCCCGCATGAAGCCGGTGGACGGATCGAAGACATTCCGATAGAACTGCGCTCGCTCGGCGAACTCGTCGTACTCTTCCCGCTTGCCGAGATCGTTTGCCATCTGCGCAATGCACCAATCGTCGTACGCATACTCCAGGGTCTTCGACACGGACTCGGACTCCTTCTCGGCCGGCACGTACCCCTCCTGCCTGTACCCCCGGAGACCGAAATGGTCCAGCATCGCGCTGTGCTTCATCGCCTGGAAGGCTTCATTCACGTCGAAGTCACGGATGCCTTTCGCATACGCGTCGAAGATGACCGGAACCGAATGGTAGCCGATCATACACCACGTTTCGTTGGCCGCGAGCTCCCAGACCGGCAGGACGCCCGATTCCCGGTACTTTGCAATCAACGATTTCACGAAATCAAGCGATCGCTTTGGATCGATAATCGTCAAGAGCGGATGCTCGGCGCGGAATGTATCCCACAGTGAGAAGACGGTGTACATCGTGTATCCCTCGGCCTCGTGGGTCTTACCGTCCATCCCGCGATACCTGCGATCGACATCGCTGAAGGTATTCGGGGCGAGGAGGGCATGGTAGAGAGCCGTATAGAATGTACGGTATTGCTCTTCAGTCCCACCTTCGACCTGAACCTTGCCGAGCTCCGCCTCCCATGCTCGTTGGGCGGAGAGTCTGACTTCGTCGAAATCCCATCCCGGCACTTCCGCGATGAGATTCCGACGCGCACCATCAATGCCCACGGACGATATGCCGACCTTCACCAGAATCTGTTCATCTTGGCCCGTCGAGAAACGGACATAAGCCTTGACGTTTCTCCCCGAGGCCATACGACGCTTCGCCTGGAAGCGATCGCGAACAGAGATCCCGAAGGACCGGAACGACTTGGAGAATCGTGCGACGAAATAGATGATCTGATCTTTCGCCCATCCATCCGATCTTCGATAACCGACGATCTCATTGTCGCCGATGACCTGCATGCTTGCCTCGATGACATGATCCGGACCCAACCCATGCTGCAGATCGATGATGACATTCGCTTCGTTCGATTTCGGAAACGTGTAGCGATGAAGTCCAACCCTCGTCAAGGCCGTCAGCTCAGCCCGAATGCCAGAGTCGTCCAGACGGACGCTGTAGTACCCCGGTATTGCCTGCTCCTTTTCATGCCGGAACCTCGACCGGTAGCCGCTGCCCGGACGAGCAGGGTCTCCCTGGGAGATCGCTGGAGGTCCGATTGTCGGCATCAGAAGAATGTCACCATAGTCGGCGACACCCGTGCCGCTGATGTGGGTGTGGGTAAACCCGAGAATCGTACTGTCGGAGTAGTGATAGCCGGAACAAGCATCCCATCCCTCCACACGCGTATCCGGACTCAGCTGCACCATCCCGAACGGGACGGTGGCCCCCGGGTAGGTATGACCGTGTCCGCCTGTGCCCACAAAGGGATTCACGTATCGGACAAGTTCCCTCTGTGACAGTGCTCGAAGAGGGAGCAGAAGAATCAGGAAGAGGGATGTGAAGAAAAAGCGTGAGATTCTCATAGAGAAAATACCCTCCAAGAGCTTGCCCCCTACTTGAAGAAGAGCATACGTGGTGGAAGAGGTTGTTTCGGAAGTTGAGGACCTTTGATGGAGACACTCAGATCGCGACCACCGCCGCGCTGAAAGTATTGCGCCTCGATCCTGTGCTTTCCTCGCTCAAGCGCGACCTTCCCGCTCGCTTCCACGACGCCATGCAGACCGTCATTGTCAACGACGGGCTGGTCATCCAGCAGCAGTCTGCTTCCATCATCCGAGGCCACAAAGAAGGTGTACTCCCCGACGCTCTGGACCTCGATGAATCCCACGAACTGTACACCAAAACCCTCGTCGCGATGCTCGAACGAATTCAGATCGATGTCGAACACACGTCCCGACCGAACGGGCGTAAGGCTCTTCATGTCAGGAAGGACATCCCACATTCCTTCGAAGTACCGGTACTCCACCCCGTTCACGTCCGGATCAACGACGTAGAAATACTCGGTCACGGGATTGCTCATCCTGCCATTCGACAAGACCAGGACTGCTTTGAGCGTCTGCTCCCCTTTGATCGGAAGAGGCGTCGTATATCTCGTTGACTCGACCGTCGGATCCTGGCCGTTCAGAGTGTAGTAGATCGTTGCATCGGAGATCGGATTCTTGATTGTCACGAGGGTATCCTTGAAGATAATCCTCCGCCCGCCGACGCCGAGGGGGGTCGGCAATCGGAAATTGACGTCGCGGAGGGCGAGACGATCATAGTGTTCCTCCAACCGGCGCTGAAAGTCCTTGAAATCCCGTCGCGTTCTGTCCGACCAGACCACCTCGCTCATGGCGCAGAGTCGCGGCAGCGCCATATATTCCACCTGCCGGAAGTCCGGGATCCATTCCGTCCACACGTTCCCCTGGGCACCGAGAACGTGTTTGGCTTCCTCGGTCGAGAGCTCCGGTGGAACGGGATCATAAGAGTACACCGTGTCGATCGGCAGGTAGCCGCCGATAGCAGTCGGCTCGCCTTCAGCGCCCTGAGAGTAATCGAAATAGCAGTTGGAGGTTGGTGTCATCACCACGTCGTGGCCGGATTTGGCCGCATCGATGCCTCCCTGCGTTCCGCGCCAGGACATCACGGTCGCATTCGGCGCAAGTCCTCCTTCAAGAATCTCATCCCACCCGACGAGCCTCTTCCCGCGCGCATTCAGCATCTTCTCGATCCGCTTGATGAAATAGCTCTGCAGCTCGCTCTCATCCTTCAGCCCTTCAGCTTTGATCCTCTCCTGACACCATCTGCAGTTGCTCCACCTGAGCTTCGGAACCTCATCCCCCCCGATGTGAAAGAATGGTCCCGGAAAGAGAGCCGCAACCTCGTCGATGACATCTTCGAGAAACCGGAACGTCTTCTCCCTCCCGGCACAATAGACATCGTTCGTCACTCCCCATTCGGTGCCGACCTTGAACGGGCCACCGGAGCACGAAAGCTCCGGGTAGGCGGCCAGAGCGGCAAGGCAATGCCCTGGCATCTCGATCTCAGGCACGATAGTGATAAAGCGCTGCTTCGCGTACTCGACGACCTCCCGGACATCATCCTGTGTGTAGAAACCGCCGTGAGGCGTGCAGTCGTTCATCGTCTCCTGGCGCCACGCCCCGATCGTCGTCAGTCGTGGATACTTCTTGATCTCGATGCGCCATCCCTGATCTTCCGTCAGATGCCAGTGGAACGTATTCATCTTGTACATGGCAAGAAGATCGATGTACCTTTCGACGGAGTCTTTCGAGAAGAAATGTCTGCCAACGTCAAGGTGCATGCCGCGCCACGGGAAGCGCGGCCGGTCCTCGATCCGCACGCATGGAACGTTCCAAACGATCCCGGAAACGAGCGCATTCTTCTCGACCTGGAGGGGAAGAAGTTGGTAGAACGATTGGACGCCATAGAAAACGCCTGCCGGCCCCCATCCGGTGATCTGGACAGAGTTCTTCGTCACCCTGAGCCGGTAGCCCTCCTTCCCGAGATCTCTGTCCCGATCATCAAGCGCGAGGAGAATGGCCTTCGCTCGTTGCTTTGCCCCAGGGGAGACACTCGGCTCCAACGGGTAGCCTGTAACAAGTCTCAGCCTTTCGGCCAGCTGTTCGCCGATTCCCTTCAATTCCTTGTTATCGCTTCCAACGATAATCCTGGTCCCGCGTTCGATCACGAAAGCTCCGTCCTCCCGTTTCAGACTCAAGGGTTCAGGTATGATAGAGATCTCCTTTCTCTCGCCGCGCCCCAAAGCAGAGGGCTCGCCTGAAAAAAAGATGAATCCGACGATCAAAGCAGCGAAACGCATCTTGCTGAAAACGATCATGGCTTCAATTCACATTCAAAGAGTGGAGAGGGGTAGTCAGTACACCCGCTTCCCGCGGCGCTCGCAGGTTGATCTCGCTCAGATCCTCTTTCGGTGTCTCAGGCGGTCGAGCGACACCGCTACAACGATGATGGCGCCCGTGACGATCTCTTGTACCCAGTTCGGTAGCTCCAGCTTGGTGCAGCCATTGCCCACGACCGTCATGATCAGCGCTCCGACGAGGCTGCCCAGCACCGAGCCTTCTCCTCCGGCGAGACTCCCGCCACCGATCACAACAGCCGCGATAACGTCAAGCTCCATACCCGAAGCAGTCGTCGGATCCCCGACGGTGAGGTAGGAGAATTGGAGAACGCCTGCGAGTGCGGCGAATCCGGAGCCGAGGGTGTACACCAGGAGCTTCGTCCGCTCAACGGGAACACCGCAGATGCGCGCGGCCAGTTCGTTCGATCCAACCGCAAAGATATGCCGGCCCCGCCTGGCATACCGAAGTGCGATGCCAACGAGCACGGAAAGGACGAGCATCAGCCAGACGCCCGGCGGCAGGAGCATCCACCGCTGATGATCGGAAAGTGTGTTCAGGAGCCGGTTCAGCCACGTGCTCGGTGCAACGATCATCTGTTCGTTCGCCAGCCCCTTCGCCGCACCGCGCAATGCACCCCACATGCCGAGCGTGACGATGAACGGCGCCAGTCGCACCCTCGTGATCAAGAGGCCGATCAGCGAGCCGCACAACATGCCGACGACGACACCGCCGAACGCCGCGACGAGTGGCGGTGCACCGGCGTTCAACAACAGAGCGATGACAACCGTGCTGAGGGCGATCACTGACCCAACCGACAGGTCGATCCCGCCACTGATGATCACCATCGTCATGCCGAGCGCAGCCGTGCCGACGACGGCGGTTTGGAGCAACATCAGCTCCAGGTTGGCCGCCGTGGCGAAATTGCCCGGGGTCAGGACCGCAAACAGGAGAAGGACAAAGAGGAGCCCGACCACCGGCCCGAGCTTTCTCAGCCACCCTTTCATGGACGTTCGCGCATTGATTGGGACTATTTCTTCAACCCGTTTTTGATGTCATCAAGTCCAACGCCGAGCGCGGCGCGGGCGATTGCGTCGAGATCCGCCTCGGGACCCTGGAGGTGGACCATCCGGCTCATATGCGTGCCGGTTCGGTTCGGTGCGAGCGCGAGGGCCGGAGAAGAGTTCTCGAGCTCGTAGAACCTCCCCAGTTGAGCAGCGCCAGGCTTCGGCGGGCCGTCGTTGTAACTGTTGACGACGTCGCCGCCGTAAGGGTTCTTCTGGATCTCCCACATCGAGTTCACGTAGTCGGCTACACCCTTCTTGAAGGTGAATTGGACCAGCGTCAGGACATGGTTGACAGCGTCATAGCTGCCAAGCGTCGGCTTCGTGCGATGCGGCGGGATCCCGATCTTGCTGCGGTAGTTTGCATCGGCGGCAAAATAGAGAATGCCGTCCTTGATGACAAGACGGTCGGCGGGAACCTTGCCGAAATAGGCGTCGTTGACGACGGGGCCGAGCTTGGACTCCGGAGCTTTTTCGAACGGAATCGCCACCGTCGTTGCCGGGGAAGCGTTGAGCATACCGAGGATCCAGATGGAAAGCAGGCCGCTCTGCTTCCTCCACGCATTCGTTCCGGTGTTCTTGACGGAATTGACGGACTCGAAGCCCACCATCTTGACACCTGCTTTCGGCGTCACTCCGAAATACCTCTCAACATCCTTCGCATTCAGGAGCCGGATTTCGCGGTTCACCTCCAGATCGAAGGTCGATCCCGAGTAGTTCGTCAGGTGAATCTCCCGGCGACACGTGACGTGGTCGTCCCCCTTGCTGACGACCTCGTACGGCTCCGTGTCGAAATCGGCGGGCGTGAACCAGTGATCAAGATCGAAGGGGTCCCCTTTCTTGAAAAAGATGGAGTACTGTCCGCCTTCCGGGCCGATCCAGAACCGATCCTCGCCCCCGTAGACGTTGATGTGCAACCGCTTCTTCCCGGAGCCAATGAGCTCCCGGTTCACCCATCCGTAGCTGAGGCCATCGTCGCCGGCAGCCGTGCTCGTCATCACGCGGCATTGATACTCTGGAATCACAGCCACTTTTCTGATACCACTTCTGTCCGAGAGAACGATGACCTTGACATGGTTTCGAAGAAAAGCCAGGTCATCCCGGAACGTCGGCGGCCCTGTTTTCTCCTGTGCCAACGTTCCTGCAGTGAGCATCGTGAGTACCATGGTCGTTCGTCCTATCCATTTCATTAGTGCATCTCCTTTATGATGGACCCAGAAGCTTCTTGATCTCCGGGCTATCAATGTTGTCGCGAGTGATCAGGCGTACACCGGTGTCGACCGTCGTCGGGACCTTCTTCCCCCGGATGTGGTCAACAAGGATCGTCACCGCCTCATAGCCGATACGCGTCGGATCCTGTGCCACCAGCGCGTCGATCTCCCCTTTCCGCAGCCCCTCGATGAGCGGCGGCGATGTGTCGAACCCGACAAACTTGACCTTGCCAGCGAGATTGTTCTGCTTCAGTGCGAGGAGCATGCCGAACGTCGACGATTCGTTCGGACAGAAAATACCGTCAGCCTCCTTCAGCTTGTCCACGATGTTCATTGCAGCGGTCTTTGCTTCGCCTGCGGTTGCTCCCGCGTAGCGATTGTCTACAATCATTCCGAGCCCTTTGTTCCTCCTGATCGCCTCGAGAAATCCCTCCTCCCGCTCCATCGTGCTTGCCGATCCGACCTGGTAGCGCAGGAGCACCACCTTCCCTCTGCCGCCCAGCAACTTGCCCAGGCACTCCCCCCCCAGGGAACCTCCTTTCATGTTATTGGTCGCGACGAAGCTGACGAAATCCTTGCCCGGCTCCCCCTTGAGAGCACTGTCGAAGATCACGACAGGGATCTTCTTCTGCGCGGCCTCTGCAACAGGCCGCCGGAGCGCGGTGTCGTCCAGCGGTGCAAGGACGATTCCGGAGACCCCCTCCGTCACAAACTGCTCAACGATGGCGATCTGCTGAGCCCTGTCGTTCTCCTTCAGCGGTCCTTTCCAGATGATCTCAACACCCAGATCTTTTCCCGCCGCCTGCGCGCCGGCATCGACCGACTTCCAGAAGATGTGTGTCGTGCCCTTCGGGATGACGGCGATTTTGAGCGATGCCCGCCC
>Ga0315282_10006358_pt1 | contig 19815 bp, 18 predicted proteins | sample YL17G07_20_MG_FD_203693 | JGI IMG/M metagenome (GOLD analysis project Ga0315282, IMG submission 203693) | Sediment microbial communities from Yellowstone Lake, YNP, Wyoming, USA - YL17G07_20 | ecosystem: Environmental > Aquatic > Freshwater > Lake > Sediment | place: USA: Wyoming | collected... | reverse complement strand
CGGCAAAACGATCCCAAATCGATTTCCTCATCAAAAAGCTATTCCTCTCTAGCACAAGTATCCTGCTTCTGAGAGGAATACGAAACCATGCCTACAAAGGCTCAATTTAGATGCGATTGCCCTGGGGAGATTCCAAGGCGTACTTGAATTCGCCGGCGGGTGTAGATACTATGGTGCGTTGCTTGATGGCGTCAAAGGACCTGCGGATTCATTGCCGTAGCGTTGCCAGACAATGTGAACTCTTATGCGGAAGGTCTGTGGCTCTTGGCCGTTGTCGTTTTGCAGGAAATTCATAAGGCGTTCGGGCCGGAAGTCGTGCTCGATCAGTTGAATCTTCAGCTTCATGCGGGCGAGAAGGTCGGCATGGTCGGCGCCAATGGCTCGGGCAAAACGACCATCCTCAGGCTGATCACGGGCCAGATCCCGCCGGACATGGGACGCATCATCAGGCAAAAAGGGCTGCGCATCGGATACCTGCCGCAGGAGGCCACGTTCAGCGGCGAGCGGACGGTCCTGGAGGAGATGCACGCCGGCGTCGAGCACCTGCACAGACTCCAGCAGGCGATTCACGACGTCTCGCACGAGATGGAGAGCCTCACCGGGGCCGAGCTCCAGGCGAAAATGAAGCAGTACGACCGGCTGGGGCACGAATTCGAGATCGCGGGCGGGTACGAGTACGAGACCCGCATCCAGATGACGCTGGCTGCCATCGGTTTCGAGGCGGAGTTGCATCACGCCAAGACAAGCGCCCTGAGCGGCGGGCAATTGTCCCGGCTGGGCCTGGCCCAGGTGCTCATGCTGGAGACCGACCTGCTGTTGCTGGACGAGCCGACGAACCATCTGGACCTGCAGGCGACGGAGTGGCTGGAGCGGTTTCTGACGAACTACCGCGGGGCGGCCGTCGTCATTAGCCACGACCGATACCTGCTCGATCGCATCGCCTGCAAGATCATCGAGGTGGAGAATCGCCAGGCCCGCGTCTGGAGCGGCAACTACAGCAACTATATCCAGACGCGGGAAACGGTGCGGCTTCAGCAGCAGCGGGAGTACACCCGGCGGGTCGAGATGATCGAGCGCACACGTGACTTTATCGCCCGCAACAAGGACCAGGAGGGCATGCGCGGCACGGCCAAGGGGCGCAAAACACGCCTCAAGCGGCTGCTCAAGGAGAATCCCGACTTTCTCGACAGGCCCATCGAGCAGAAGACGATTCGATTCTCGTTCAAGGAAACGGACGGCGGCAGCGATCTCGTGCTCCGCTGCGAAGGGCTGGGCAAATCCTTCGGCGATCTGACACTGTTTGAGAATCTCACATTTGACGTCCTCAACGGGGAGCGGCTGGGCATCACGGGTCCTAATGGCACGGGCAAGACAACTCTCGTGAACCTGGCCCTCGGTCGGATGGAGCCGTCGGCAGGCAGTATCCGCATGGGGCAAAATCTCCGCGTCGGATACCTCGATCAGCACGGCGACGTGCTCGATCCGAGCCGGAGCGTGCTCGAAGAGGCGTGGAGCGTCAACCCTGAGCTTGTGCCCGAGCAGGTTCGCAGCCGCCTGGGCACGTTCCTTTTCTCGGGCGACGACGTGTTCAAGCTCTGCGGCGAGTTGAGCGGCGGACAGCGCAGCCGGCTGATGCTCTGCAAGCTCGTTCTCTCCGAGCCCGACGTTCTGATCATGGACGAGCCGACCAACCACCTTGACATTGCCAGCCGTGAGATGCTCGAATCGGCGCTTGACGATTACACCGGCACCATCATCGCCGTCAGCCACGACCGGTACTTTCTCGACCGCGTGGTGGATAAGCTCCTCGTGATCGGCACCGATGAGCTCGGACAACGACAACTTGGCAGGAGCGAGTTCATCGAGGGGACGCCCGCCTATTCACTGTACGCCTCCATCGTCACCAGGCGGATTGAGGACGACCAGCAGAAACGGCAGGAGGCTGCCGGATCGCAGAAGCGCCAGGCTGCCGAGGCGAAAGCGGAGCTGCGAAACAGGGCCCCGGAAGAGCTCAAACGCTTCAACAAGTACTCCGTCGAGCAGCTTGAGGACATGATCCTGCGGGTGGAGCACGAGCTGGAGGACATGAAGCAGCGTTTCGGCGACGCGGAGCTGTACCGCAATCCCGACCGGTTTGCGGAACTGCAGGAGGATTACGACGCCAAACAGGCGGAGCTTGACCTGCTCTACCGGGCCTACGAGCGCCGAGCCGGATGAGACCACCGGCCTCTCTCAAAATGCAGAGCAGGTCAGAGCGGCAATTGACAGAGACGCAGCATCTTGCGTCTCTATCCACGGACGGGATAAGAATATGAGCAAACCACACCGGCGTTATCTGTTTGTCTGTGCGGTGAATATCAATCGCAGCCCGACGGCCGTGGACGTGTTTCGGACATTGGCTGCGGAAAACGGCCTCGAGGTCGAGCTCAGTTCCGCCGGCATTTCTCCATTCTCAGCCAATCCCGTGACCGAGGCAATGGCCGATGATGCGGACCTCATCTTCGTGATGGAGGACTACATGGCGCGGGAGCTGGAGACGAGGTACGGACAGGACCCGGCGAAGATCGTCTGTCTGGATATTCCCGATATCTACGAGCGGAATGATCCCGCCCTGGTGCGAATTCTCATGCAAGAGCTCTCGCCCTATGCGAGATTGTGATCCGCCGGGCCTTGCGGGTGCAGCAGTCCCGGTACATCCCCGGCATCCCAGTCCGGCAACGGGGGGATTTGCTCGGCGGGTAGTCCCGCGGGTTGAGGAATCGTATTGACCGACGGCGTGGATTCGCCGGCAATCGAGGCCTGCAGGTACGTGGCGAGGTTGGCTTTGCGGTTCTTCAGGCCGATCTTGCGGCGGATGTTCTCGCGGTGCCGGCGGACCGTCGCCGGCGAGATGCAGCGCAGCTGCGCGATCTCCTTGGTCGAGAGCCCGTTGCGGATCATCGTGCTGATGGCGATCTCGACGGGCGTCAACTGCACGTGATCGCGGGCGATCTGCGTCAGAAACGGCGAGGTGATCTCCTGAAGGCTCCTGCGCAGCAGGGTGGCATAGGATCGCTGGCGGCCGGTGACTTCGAGCTCCAGCTCAAAGACGATGGGCATGATCACCTTTTGAATATTGGCCGCGATAGAGGCCTTGATCCCGTGCTTCTCCTCCTCCAACCGGGACAGAACCGCCCGCAGCGCGATGTTGGCCTCCTGCAGTGCCTGGTGCTCCCTCTGGATGGCCCGGTGCGCGGCTCGCAGGTCCGACAGGGACTTCATGTGCATCATGACGCTGCCGACCCGTTCGGCGACCGCCCGAATCAGGGCGTATTCCTCCTTGAGGAACGGCCCCGTCTCCGAGGTCGGCACGACCTTGCGATAGAAGACCTCCACGGCGCCGATGGGCCGGCCGTCCGCGAAGATCTCAGAGGCCATTCGCCATTTGCCCTCGGCGAAGCCCTGCGTGATGTACTGCCGGTCGCCATAGCTGATGCGTGCACAGGCGTGCTCCGGAAACAGCCAGCTCTTGGGCAAGCAATCCACGACGCTCTGGAGGAAACGGTCCGGGGCCTGGAAATGCATTTCACTGAATGTGGATATCGTGTATAGGCAATCAAGCTCCTTGATCCGTTCCCGCAGCGCGATCTCCAGCTCGGATTGCGGGCGTTCGCCGCTGTGCTCGGCTTCGATCGTCGCGATACGCTTTCGCAGCGTCTCGATTTGCTTGAGCAGTTGAGCGCGAGTAGGAGCGTTGGCCATAACGATTACCCATCTAATGCACAGATACCAGCGAACGTGTCTGCGAACAAATCCATTATGGCCGAACGGCGGCGAAAAGGCAAGCACTTTTCACGGGTGCAGCGATGTTGCTTTAAGTACCGTACTGAAAAGCACTTGCGCTTCAGCACGTTTTGACTATGGACGTCGGACGTTGGATGGTGGCTATCATATACATGTGTATTCCGTGTGCGGAATGAATCACACGTGGCGTGTGGAATCAATGTGTGCCATGTTGGGGATCGGTTGCACCGCGGGCCTGCTACAATGCGCCCCGTAGGCTGGTTATCGTTCTCGGATATGCTTTGCCGCCCTGTGCAGGTGTGAAGATACGGGCGGGCGCACTGATGATTGGGAGACGGCCATGACCGCAGAACCGCAGAGAAGGATATACGGCGAGCAGATGCCGAACGAGCGACCCACGGTGCTGCCGTTCACGCCGCTGTTCCAGCTCGAACACCTGCTCAAGGTGTCCGGGTCGGTGGCGCAGGATGCCGACAAAGTCTGGGCGGAAATCTGGAGCGAACTCAAGCGGATGACCACCGGCGGCGGGATCGTTGTTCCGGAGGCCCAACAGGGATTCGTGCCCGCCTGTGGGTGGCCCGAGTTCCTGGAGAAGTTCTGGCTGTTGAAACACTACCTGGATTCCATCCAGCGGATTTGCGACGGTAAACAGTGAGGTCCTGTCTGACGGTGCTCGCTGCATCGGGACGAAGTCCATCAGGTGTGAGATGATACTACGGAAGTTAGAGGAGAACGTATGACAATTTCATTGTCACGAACCGAGGAACAATCGGCAGTTGACCGTCAGGTGAGCGCGTTCATGGAACGAGTCATCGCCCAATCGCCCGGCGAGGTGGAATTCCATCAAGCCGTCGGCGAAGTAGCCAAGTCGGTCATGCCCATCGTACTGAACAACCGTGCGTACCGCGACGCGAAGGTCCTGGAGCGGATGGTGGTGCCCGAGAACGTGATCATGTTCCGTGTGGTCTGGACGGACGACGGCGGGCAAGTCCAGGTGAACCGGGGCTATCGCATTCGCATGAGCAGTCTGCTGGGCCCGTACAAGGGCGGGTTGCGGTTCCATCCGTCGGTTACTCTCGGATTGCTGAAGTTCCTGGCCTTCGAGCAGGTGTTCAAGAACAGCCTGACGACGCTGCCGATGGGCGGTGCCAAGGGCGGCTCCGATTTCGATCCGAAGGGCCGCAGCGATACCGAGGTCATGCGGTTCTGCCAGTCGTTCATGTCCGAGCTGTTCCGTCACATTGGTCCGGACATCGACGTGCCCGCCGGCGACATTGGCGTAGGCGGCCGGGAGATCGGGTTCCTCTTCGGCCAGTATCGTCGCCTGACCCATCGCTTCAACGGCTCTCTGACGGGCAAGGCTGTGGGCTGGGGCGGCTCCAACCTGCGCCCGGAGGCGACCGGCTACGGCTGTGTCTACTTCGCCAACGAAATGCTGTCCACGCGCGGCGAGGGCCTCAAAGGCAAGAGCGCCACGGTCTCGGGTTCCGGAAACGTGGCCCAGTACACAGTGGAGAAGCTCAATGCTCTGGGCGCCAAAGCGATCACGCTGTCGGATTCGGATGGCACGATCGTCGATATGGCCGGGATCAGCCCGGAGAAACTCGCCTGGGTGCTGGAGTTGAAGAACGTGCGTCGCGGCCGCATCCGCGAATACGCAGAGCATTTCAAGGGCGCTCAATACCTGCCCGGCAAGCGGCCCTGGTCCGTGCCGTGCGACTTGGCGTTCCCCAGCGCGACACAGAATGAGATCGACGAAGAGGACGCGCGGACCCTGGTGGCCAATGGCTGCTATTGCGTCAGCGAGGGAGCCAACATGCCGAGCCGGCCGGAAGCCGTCGATGTGTTCCAGGAAGCGAAAATCCTGTACGGCCCGGCCAAGGCGGCCAACGCCGGCGGCGTCGCGGTGTCCGGCCTGGAGATGACCCAGAACGGAGGCTGCATGCGGCGCTCTCGCGACGACGTCGACAAGCAATTGCACACGATCATGACGTCCATCCACGAGAATTGCGTCAAGTACGGCAAGGAAAAAGAGAACGGCTATGTGGATTACGTACGCGGCGCCAATGCGGCGGGCTTTGTCAAAGTGGCCGATGCCATGGTGTCACAAGGCTACATGTGAGCCGGCGGAATGACCGGTGTCTTCACGCCGCTTGACAGCGAAGGCACAGCATCCGGGCATCGTCAGTCGAATTGAAGCGAAGCTCTCGTCGTCGGGATTAGCGGGGTTGTAGCAGACCCATCAAAGGCGAGGGCTCGCTTTTTTTCTACGCGTGACGGCTGCTCGGTGTGCGGCGTGGTTGCCTATTGGCCATTGAATAGCTAAATGAAATAGCCGTGCGCCGCTAACCCCCTTTTCCCAATGTCAATTGCAGGCCATTTCATTTATCCATTCAAAATTCAATAATTCGCAGCCAGAAGCGAATTCATGGCCTTCGTCATGGCGGACTGATAGTGCTTCACGTCACGAACGTGCAAGACGAATCGGCTTCTTGAGCCGGGGTCGCTGCGCCACTGGGGCACGCCGGCATCGCTGCACGTGACCTGTATCGGTTCAAACACGCAAACGCCGGTGTCCCTGGCCCGATCAAGCGGGGAGGTCTCCCCATCGATGGAGACGCTGTAGCCGGCCAGGTGAAAGAAGCCCGCGGTGCACCACATGTGCCTGTCTTGCTTGCCTTGTTCGGCGAGCAGAGTGTCATCAGATGTGCGGAGGATATTCAGGATTGCCTGCACGCCCTGGAGATCGGATTGACTGGCATGAGACTGCATGTCATTGCGCGATTTCATCGGATGCGGCGAACCGACCACGACCGGGACGGCCAGGCCCATGATCCGATTCATCTGGGCAACGGCGATCACGTCCGGATTGCGTTCCTTGAACTCGGCCGGGGGATAATCGATCACGACAGCCTTGAGATCGACGTCGCCTCGGCGGGCCAGTGCGTACACGCAGGCGAGGTCCCAGTGGTCGTCGGGATCGTTGTACGGGCGGAACAGGTCGGTTGTGTGGATGAGCGGGATCCCGGGCCTTGGCGTTGCTGCATCGGCCGGATTCGAGATCAGCAGCAGAACAAGGATTGCCAGAGACGTCCCGACGCGAACGATGCAGCCATTCCTCATGTCCATATGGGATCACACCTCGCCGCCATCGCCCCTCGCAGAGTGTTCAATGCGCAGCCACCGGCAGCAGAATGTGCGAGGGATGGCTGGCGTTCATGTAGATCGTGTTCGTGGCCACCTCGGTCTTGTCGTCGGCGCCTGAGGGCTTGCCGGTGTTCGGGTTGGGCTCAAAGCGCGGCGCGTTGCTCGAGGAGATGGCGACGCGGACACGGTGGCCGGGACTGATGACCAGGCTGGTGGACCACAGGTCGATCTCGAACTCGTAGATTTTGCCGGGCTCCATCGGCTCGACTTTCTCCAGGGAGTTGCGGTGGCTGGCCCGGATGATGCCGTCGAGCACGATGATGCTTCGGCCGTCCGGGTAGACGTCGCAGAGCTTGGCCGTGAAGTCTGTATCCGGGGCGGTGGAGGAGGCCCAGAGCTTGACCTTAACAGGCCCCGTGATCTCGACGTGCCGGTCCAGAGCGGGGGAGGTAAACAGCAGCAGGTCTTTTCGTTCCTCCACGGATCGCTGATCCATCGGCCCCTTGCTGATGGTCAGATTCGCGCCGCCGACCGTCGGCACGGGGTTCTTCGGGTCGTACTTGTAGGCGAGCGAGCCGAACAGTTCTTCCGGCGGGGTCAGCCGCAGCTTGTTGTCGGTATGGAAATACACCTTGACGGCCTCGGCAGGGACGGGCCAGTCCTGGGCAGTCCGCCACTTGTTGCCGGGCGTATTGGGATCGGCGGGATCGCCCATGACAAAGTACTGCATGACAGGAATCTCCTCAAGCCCCTTGCCGTCGTCCTTCAGCCAGATGTCGAACCATTTCCATGCGTCGGCAGCCGCCGGCTGTGCGGAGTTGGGGAAGACCAGGTCCTCATTGCGGCCGTGACCGTACGCCTCCATCACCAAGCGGCACTTGCCGCGGGCTCCCATGTCGCCCTGCTTGTTGACCGTCAGGAAGCTACTGATCGTGCCGGCCGTAAAGATATCATACCAACCGCCCACGTACATCGTCGGCACGTTCACCTTTGACGCGACGCTGTCGGTGTCGAATTGCCTCCAGAGGTCGTCGTAATTCGGGTGGGCTCGGATCAGTTCCAGGTTCTTCGGGTCAAGCTTGGTCATCTTGAGCCAGTCTTCAATCAGGCTCTTGAGGAACGCTCCGCCCGGATAGGCGCTCTGCGGGTACATGCTGGAGAAGGCGACCGAGACGTAGGAGCAGGTCAGGTGAGGCGGGCGACTTGGGGCAGTCATGTTCAGGGCGCACGCCGGCGCGCTGATGCCGAATCCGCCGATCTTGCCGTTGGACCATTTCTGCTTGGCAATCCATTCGATGGTGTCATATCCGTCCTGGTGCTCGCCCCAGCCTTGATGCGAGAAGATTGGGTAATCGACGCCCTCCGAATCGAACCGGCCGCGGAAATCCTGGGAAACCAGTGCGTAGCCCCGCTTGCTGGCCTCGGGAGCGAATGGCGCGACGGACTTTCTGCTGTAGGGCGTCATGACCAGAATGGCCGGCCACGGGCCGTCGCCTGCCGGAACGTAGACGTCCGTCGCCAGCTTGACCCCGTCGCGCATCGGGACCATCACCGTCTCTTTGAACTCGGCAAGGCAAAGCGGAGAGACGATGGCCGAGGTGATGATCGCAATGAGGATTGCGCTGCGAAGTGCTGTCCGTTTCATTGGAGGCCTCCAATTATCCTGGCGAGGCGGGAGACTGCAGGAGCCTGTAGGCACCCACAACCTACGGCCTGCCGCCTCCATTCCTCGTGGCGACTATTCTATGGACGACAGTACAGACGTGCAACCCACGTCTGCATATTGCAGAAGAAATGCATTTTGGGCCGACCGTCGGGTCAGATTCCGCGGCGGCAGGGCAATCGCAAAGCCCCCAAAATGGATGCATTGAAAGCGTCAGCCGGGTGGCATCGTCAAGGCCGAAGGCCTTGGCGATGGTCCTGTGCCCGGGAAAGTCGCCATCGCCAAGCTGCGCTTGACGATGCCACCCACCATGTAGGGCGACCTTGCGTTCGCCCTGTTCGCGGCGGCACAGCCTCTTGCGGCCGGAGAGCGGGGCGGGTATCGTGTGGCCAAAGCCGCCGGAGCGGAGACCGGGCGGCGATGTGGGAATGGGAGTGCACGTATGGTCAGGATTGCCTGTGTCGCCGGATTGCTGCTCGTCATGCAGGCCGGTCCGCCGCAGCACCGCGATGTTGTCCCTTTGCTCCACGCCCACGCACACAACGACTATCTCCATAAGCCACCGTTATTTGCGGCGCTGGATCACGGGTTCGCCAGCGTGGAGGCCGACATATTCCTCGTCGATGGCGAGTTGTGTGTGGCGCACGACCCCAACAAGATCAATCCCGAGCGGACATTGCGGTCGCTGTACCTGGAGCCCTTGCAGCAGCGGATCAAGGCGAACGGAGGGCGTGTCTATCCCGGCGGTTCGAGATTCCTCCTGTTCGTGGACATCAAGACTGCTGCCGAGCCAACCTACCTGAAACTCCACGAGACCCTGGCGCAGTATCGCGACATGCTCGTCGCCCTGGGGTCACAGGGGCGAAAGGAGGGGGCGATCCTGGTAGTGGTATCAGGGAACCGGCCGCTGGGGCTGATGCAATCGCAGCCGGTTCGCTACGCCGGCTATGATGGGCGACTGACCGATCTCGATTCCGACGCCCCGGCCGACCTCATCCCCTTGATCAGCGACCAGTGGAGCAGGTATTTCACGTGGCGGGGGGAGGGCCCGATGCCGCCGCAGGAGCGGCAGAAGCTCGACGGTATCATTCAAAAGGCGCACGAAAAGGGCCGGCTGGTGCGGTTCTGGGCCACGCCGGATGTGCCCTCGGCTGCCCGCGAGGCCCTCTGGCAGGAGTTGCTGTCGGCGGGCGTCGATTTGCTCAACTCGGACGACCTCAAGGGATTGCAGGAGTTCCTCCTCAAGCATGAGCGGTGACGGCTTTATCGAAACGGTGGACCTGACGAAGGTCTACAGATTCGGCGCGGTAGAAGTGACGGCGCTTCACGGCGTGACGTTGTCGATCTCGCGCGGGCGCCTCGTAGGCGTGACCGGGGCCTCCGGCTCGGGCAAATCCACGCTGATGAACCTGCTGGGTGGCCTGGACACGCCGTCCTCGGGCAGCATCCGCGTCGCCGGCAGGCTGATCTCAGACCTGAGCAAAAACGAGCTGGCCCTGTACCGCCGCAACACGGTTGGCATGATCTTTCAGGCGTTCAACCTGGTGAACGCGTACAGCGCCCTCGAAAACGTGGCCCTGCCGCTGCTGTTTGCGGGTGTGGCCAAGAAGGAGCGGCAACGCCGTGCGGCCGAGCTCCTGCACGCCGTGGGCCTGGAGGCGAGAAAAGACCATCGTCCGACGGAGCTATCCGGCGGAGAGCAGCAGCGCGTGGCCATCGCGCGGGCGCTCGTCAACCAGCCTCAAATCCTGCTAGCCGACGAGCCCACCGGCAATCTCGACAGCAAAACGTCCCGGCAGATCGTCGAGACTCTGGCTGACCTGAACCGCAATCGCGGCTTGACCGTCGTCATGATCTCCCACGAGCAGGACCTCTTGCGCGAATTCGCCAACGAAGTGATCCAGTTACGGGATGGAATGGTGGTCTCGCGCGAGAGAACCACGCCCAGGAACTGACCGATTCAGCACTTCTTCGCCTACTTGCCAGTTCCAAGCGGAAGATTCCGTATTCGCACTTGCCTGTCGAGGCCTTGCTGATGAAGATGGACTGCCTCGTGTCCCAGATGCTGAAGGAAGCCAACTACTGTTGGGGAAATGCCCATATCCGCCAGGAATTTCATGCCGATGCCAGCTCCAGGGGATGAACAGTTTCCTCGGTCAGCCATGCCGCGTATTGAAGCGCCTGGTGGATGTCCTCTTGCTCCAGGTAAGGGTAGCTCTTGACGATCTCCTCGGGTGTCATGCCGTTGGCCACTAGGTTGACTACGAGGGAGACAGTCACGCGCATGCCGCGAATACATGCTCTGCCGCCCATCACGTGGGGGTCGAATGTGATGCGATCGAATTCCAGCATACGACGTCTCCTGAACTGCAACGATATTCGCCTAATCAGTCGCGGCATTGCTCATCATAGCCAAACCTGGGACAAATCTCAACTGGACGGCAGAACGCGATATTCTGTTGATGGCGAAAGCACCTTGGCAGGAATCCTGCAAAGGAGTATACTCTTACGATCTTATGCGAATCTCGGATTACATCGGGCAAGCGTGCGGCAATCTCTGGAAGAAGAAGCTGCGTACGTTCCTGACGACCTCCGGCGTGGTGATCGGCATCGGGGCGCTGGTCTGCATGTTCGCGTTCGGCCAGGGTGTCCAAAGGAACGTCACCGAGCAGTTCAACAGGCTCGACCTGTTCAACTACATCAACGTATACGCTCGCGGCAGCCTCCGTCGGCCTGGGCATCATCACGATCCCGACGAAGAGGGATGGCGGGCGGAGGGAGGCGGAGCTGCCGACGCGAATGCGCCGCGGCTGGACAGCGAGTTCCTGGAGAAGGTGAAGAAGATCGAGGGCGTGGAGACTGCGTTTCCCGAGCTGCGCTTCCCCGCCCAGATTCGCCTTGGGGACAAGGAGCAGTTCACGCTGGTCCAGGTCCTGTCGGCGGACATCTGTCGCTCCGGGCCGATGCCGCTGCGCATAGGACGCTGCTACGACGCGAATGAGCCCAACGGGCTGGTCATCAGCGACTCACTGCTGCGGCGCATGGGTGTCGATGAGCCGTCCGAGGCGATCGGCCGGCACATCGAGATTGCCACGCTGTCGCTGGACCTCAGTCTCACCAATATCCTGCGGATGGTCCTCTCGCCGGGCGGGCAGGCCCTGCCTATCGCTCGTGAGAGTTATGGCTTCACCGTCACCGGCGTCGCCGAGCGGATGCCGTTCGGCGGCATGAGCGACGTCTATATTGCCCCCGAGGCGGCCAGCGGGATGCGAAAGCTGTCCCTGACGAGCATCTGGGACTTCTTTCAGCCCACCGGCGAAGCGGCGAACTACCCGTCGATCACCGTCAGGGTCAAATCCGTGAAGGACATCGCGCACGTGAAGAAGGAGCTGGAGTCGCGAGGCTACAGGACATGGGCCCTGCTCGACCAGTTGGACCAGATGCGGATCGGGTTCCTCATTATGGACATGGTGCTGATCGCGGTCGGCATGATCGGCGTCACGGTCGCCTCGCTCGGCATCGTCAACACGATGGTCATGTCCATCCTGGAGCGCTACCGGGAGATCGGCATCATGAAAGCGGTGGGGGCCACCGACGGCGACGTGCAAAGGATTTTCCTGTTCGAGTCCGGCACAATCGGCCTGCTGGGCGGCCTCTTCGGCCTGCTCCTCGGCTGGCTTGTCAGCGCGATCATCAACGAGGTCGTCAACGCCATCATGTCGCGGCAGTCCGCCCCGCGCATGGAGTACTTCAGTTTCCCCTGGTGGCTCTGCCTCGGCGCGATCGCCTTCTCTATCCTGATCAGCCTGGTCGCCGGCGTCTTCCCCACCCGCCGTGCCGCCCGAGTCGATCCCGTCGTCGCCCTCCGCCACGACTGATCGATCCATGCAAAAGAGCCCTCCAACTTTCAGGAATGTCCTTCCCAGCGTCTCGACAGGGCTCTACAATAGAGGCTTGGATTTCAAGCACTGTTCGCGTGAGGGCGACCTATGTATTATTACTGGATACCCGTAGCGATTCTCTTCTTTGGTGCCATATTCAGCGGCGCCAATACCTGGTCTCCCTTTCAGTCAGACCAAGTGAAGGAAATCTGTGCGCACATGACGAAAGCGGAGCGCTGGGCAGCCATGCGAAGAGGCGCTTTGGCAGGCCTTTTGATAGGCCTGGTGCCGGGAATGATCGCACTGGTTCTGGGGGCCGTGGTCTTCCGGTCAGCCGTGGTTGTCGTGACCGTATGCTTTCTCATAATCCCCTTAATAGCTCTCGCACACTACGGGAAATGGTTGTCGAACGTAGCCAAGTCACAGCAGGACTTCCTCGCGTCCACGGAATGGGCGAAAAGCCAAGGCATCAAAGCCGAAGACATCCGCCTGTACACTTGGCAGCGATGACGCATGAATGAGCATCGGCGTAGGGTGGGCTGTGTCCACCGTCCTTCTACGGTAGCACTCCGAACTGGACACCTGGCACGCTCCCGCGGGGATAACAACCCATGATCACAGCCGGGGCGTCGCGTGGGACTCGCAGATCGAGTGAGGAATAATCCTGTGCGTGGAATTCCGCGATCTTGCTGTCGCCATCTATGGACAGCTCTTTCTGTACGGCGTCGAGGCTCTCGTACCGCTTGTTCTTCTTCCAGGTGACACCCCAGTTGAACAGGCCTTGGCCGGGGCTGGGACAGTAGAGATTGTTCTCGAATGTCAGCTTCAAGTCTTCGAGCGACAGGCCCGTAGGCTGGGAAGTGGATGCCCTTGATTCCTTGCCCGGCACGGCTGGTTGTGGCGTCTGCATCGCTTTGGGCCAATGGCGCTCGTCGGGGACGTCGAACCAGCCCCAGACTTGGGCGTCACGATTCCAGGCGAAGACGTTGTTGCGAATGATCTCGTCGTGGTTCCAGACGGGCTCAGATTTGCCGTCGATGCGAGGCGTTGTGCGGAGTTGCTCGCGGAAGTTGAAACCCTCCTTATTGCCGAGGATCAGGTTTCGCTCGACGGTGCAGAAGGGGGAGCTGGAGATACTGATCCCTGCGGCGGCGCCCCAGGCCCCGGGCGTGAAGGCGAACCCATTATCGGTAATGACGTTGTCGTGGGCACGCAGGCCGTAGGAGATTTCGTAGAAGATGCCGGCGTTTTCGTTGTGGGCGACCAGGCAATTGCGCACTTCGCAATCCTCGTTGCCTATGTCGAACCAGATGCCGTTTCCGCGATTTTCGATGAAGCTGCTGTTTTCGAGGACCGCCCCTCGCGTCATGCAGATTTTGTTGCCGCCGGCCTCCCAGCCGCGATCGAATCCCTTGACGTTGTTGTCCCGAATGGTGCAGCCGGTCATTCGCAGCCGGTGGGCACGGCTGGCCCCGAAGCCGAGTTGGCCATTGTGCTGAAAGGTGCAGTTGCGGACTGTGATGTCCGGGCCCGTGAACGCGGCTCCGCTGGCGTTGGTGTATTCGAAGATGCAGTCTTCCACGTTGATGTGACTGCCGGAGAACTCGACGGCGCCTTGCTGGGCGTGATTAGCCGCATAGCGGAAGCAGATGCCCTTGACGGTGACATAGCTGCCTTTGGCGGTCAGAATCCGGTCGCGAGTGGAGGCTTCCACCATGGCCTTGTTGCCGGTGATTTCCTGGTTGCCGGCGGGTTGGAGGTAAAGAAGCTGGGCATCCGTGTCGGCGAAGAACGTGCCGCGACTGAGGTTGCCTCGTTCGAGCACCTGGTGGAGCGGGTAGCCGTCGATGAAGACCTGCTCGCAGCGTCCGATGAGCCGGTGGTAGTCGTCGTCCGGATGCGTTTGGCTCTTGTTCCACGTGACGAACTTGTGCGGCCATGGCGTGTTGTATACCTGGTCCTCGCCTTGGACGGGCGACCAGTCGGTGATCCGGTCGGCGCCCGTGATGACGACGTGCTCCCCCTCGGCCGCCCGAAAGGTGATGAGTTGGTCCGCCAGACCACTCTTGTCGATGGTGACCTGCTCCCGGTAGATGCCGTCGTGCACCAGCACCGTGTCGCCGGGCCCGAGACGTACGGCTGATTCGGCGATTGTGCGACTTTGACTGTTGGGATCGATCCCGGCCAGCGGCTTTTGCGTGACGTGCCAGGTCCTCGCCTGCGCCTGCACGATCAGGGAAAAGGCGAGCAGGATTGCTGCGAGCCATCCGCCCGTGAGCCTCGATTCTGCTCGTACCGCATCTGTGCCCATATCATATGTTCGCAAATCAGGTGTTGTCAGGAACCTGCAACTGCGTGGCAGAATAGCGGATGTGGCCCGATGCCGCAATGTCAAGAGATTGCGGCTGACGATCCGATATGATGTAAGCTGTTGAATCTGGCCCGCCGGCTCGATATAATACTGACGCCGTTTTTCAAGGCGTATCCAGGGGGAGCGGCGGGCGGGAGCAGGATCGCCGACTCGAATTTCTTATGAAGATACGACGCCATAAATTCGTTCGATTTGTAGAGTACGTTCGACCGTACTGGAAGTACTTGCTCGTGGCCGTGGCCGGGGGAATCGTCAAGTTCACGGTCCCACTGCTCGTGCCGCAAGTCACACGGCACCTGCTGGACAACGTCTTTCTGAACCAGATGCTGACGCAGGAGCAGAAGGTGCACGAGCTGCTGCTGTGGGCCGGGGGCATGATCGGCGTTTTCGTTTTCATCTACGCGCCGTTCGTGTACCTGCGGCATCTCTACGCGGACAAGACCAGCCACCGGGCGGTGTTCAACATGCGATGCGACCTCTACTGGCGCATCCTGCGGATGTCCGCATCGTTTTTCCAGCGGAACAAGACCGGCTCGATCATGACGCGGCTGCTCAGCGACGTGGCCCTGGCGCAGAACCTGATCGGCACGGCCCTGACGAACATCTGGATGGACGCCATCGCCGTAGTTGTCGTGCTCTACTTCCTTCTGCGGATCGACTGGCTCACGACGGTCGTGGCCCTGTCCACGTTTCCGCTGTACCTGTTCTTCTTCCGTCGATTCAGCGACGAGATTCGCACGACGACGCGGCGGGTGCAGGACGAGCTGGCCGTGATGAGCAGCAGTGCCCAGGAGCGGATCGCAGGCAGCGTGGTCGTTCGCGCATTTGCCCAGGAGCAGAGTGAGAAGAAACGGTTCGACGACGACTCCGAGCGGCTGTTCGCCACGAACATGCGGCGAATCCTCATCCAGAGCCTCAACCAGGCCGTCACGGGGACGCTGGTGGGCGTCTCGCCGCTGATCGTTGTCTGCTTCGGCGGTTACCGCGTGATCACCGGGGCCATGACGGTGGGCGAGTTGATCGCGGTCACGATGTACCTCTCGCCGCTGTACCTGCCGCTGCAGCGGTTCTCGGAGCTGAACGTCGTGTACGCCAACGCGATGGCGGCGCTCGACCGCATCTACGAGATCATGGACGAGGAGCCGGAGATCGTCAACGCCCTCGGCGCCGCCGAACTGCCGCAGATTCGGGGCGAGGTCGAATTCGACAATGTGAGCTTCTCCTATGACCAGAAATGCCCCGTCCTGCACGGCGTGACGTTCCGCGTCGAGCCGGGGGAAAAGGTCGCCCTCGTCGGGCCCAGCGGCTCGGGCAAGACCACCATCGTCAGCCTGATTCCCCGCTTCTACGATGTCGCCGCCGGCCGCGCCCTTATCGACGGGCACGACGTGCGGGACGTCACGATCCAGTCGCTCCGGCGTCACATCGCCATGGTGCTCCAGGACCCGATTCTCTTCAGCGGCAGCGTCCGGGAGAACATCCTTTATGGCAAGCCCTGGGCCACGAACGAGGAGGTGATCGAGGCGGCCCGGGCGGCCAATGCCCTCGAATTCATCACCGCCATGCCCAACGGGTTTGAAAGCGAGGTGGGGGAGCGGGGCAGCTTCCTCTCCGGCGGCCAGCGACAGCGGATCACCATCGCCCGCGCGTTCCTCAAGGACCCCAGAATCCTGATCCTGGACGAGGCGACGGCCAACCTCGACCCGGAATCCGAGCACTTGATCCAGGGCGCCATGAAGCGCCTGATCGCCGGCCGGACCACGTTCATCATCGCTCACCGGCTCTCGACCGTGGTCAATGCCGACCGCATCCTGGTCCTCTCCGCCGGCCGAGTCGTCGAGTCCGGCACGCACCATGAGCTCTTAGCCAACGGCGGCATCTACCGCGAATTCCACCGAAAACAATTCGCCTCCGCCGAAACCAACTGAGGCGATCTTCTCCCCGCCACCAGTCAGCCGTTCCTATTGTTTCTTGATGATGGCCCGATCATCCAGGAATTCCACGGGCTCTTTACCCTTGCCGTGCTCCCACATGAGGGAATAGAACCAGATGCCGCTCTCGCCGATCCAGAAAGCCGCAGGCGTGAACCGCATCTTCGATCCAGGAGGCTTCTTGCGGCTCTCCGGGGTATATTCCGCGGGCCAGCCGAATAGTTCACCTTGCCAGTGCTTTCCTACCGCATGGAGATGATTGGCGAAGGCTTCTACTTCACTCAAGTCCGGGATGACCACAGGCAGGACAGGTGAATCACCAGTTCCTCTTGAGATTCTTGCTTTAACCGTTAGCACGCTTACTCTGCTCCTTTTCCCATGCGCTCAACAGGAAACCAAGGTTGTCATGAATGATACGTTCAATCTCGCGGAGATCCACGGGTCTGAATCTGCCTGCACGTGCGATTCCTACCGGGTCCAGCCAGTATTTCGCCTCTTGTCCTTCCTTGCCAACGTGGACGTGTGGGGGCTCATCGAGATCAGCTTCATAGAACCAAACCTATAACCCTTGACCCGCAAGATGATAGGCATATAGCTCCTTCTGAACGGACATGCCCAAATGATAACATGCCGCATCAGTCCCTGCAACAGAATCAGCGGGGGAGCTTGCCTAAATGCATGTCTGCTGGGGAAATGCATTTTGGCGCAGAGGCCCCATAGAGCGCACGGAAATGCCACTGGGATCTTCTGGCTGTGTATCCACGGCGTTCTCCATGCCTCGCGGGGCTCGGGGGCGCTTTTCTCGCCTTCTTTCACTCAGCCGTTCCGGCCGGGAGTTTGAGGCGGGGGTCGGACAGGTCCAGGCGATACATGATCTGGTTGTACTCGTAGTAGGGGGTCGGGTGCGGGTTGCCGCTGAAGGTGTTGACATAGGAGCCTTCGAGGTAGATCACCCGGCCGCCTTCACGGTCGAGCCAGGGGTGCTGGGTCGGGTTGTAGAAGTCGTGGGCGTCGCCCGGCTTGTTCGCGTGCGTGATGATCTTTCGTGCGTGCACCCAGGGCCCCTCGGGATGGTCAGCCTCGCTGTACCAGATCTCGCCGAGCACCGTCGCGCCCAAGACCTCCGACGCGATCATGATGTACCGCTTGCGGTAGTCGTTCCAAAAGCAGGAACTGCTGTTCAACGTGATTGGCTTGCCGCTGTCGGCATCCTGCAGGCGGAAGGGTGACTCTTCTCGCTTCATCTTGCGGGCCGCGACGAGCTCATCCTGCTCTTTGGCGGTCAACGGCGGCGTGTCCCTCTTCCATCCCCAGATGAGCTTGCCATCGCTGTCACGCTCGAGCTGAACGCTGCCCTTGCTGTTGTAGCGAGTGGCGGGTTTGAGGCAGGTGTAGCCCTCGTAGGAGGAGAGGTCCAGGTACGACTTCCAGTCGGCTCGGACGCGAAGCGCCGGGTAGGGCGCGGTGAAGTAGATGTACTCGGTTCCGTCGGCTTGCTCGATCTGGAGTGGGTAACCCGTGGGGTTGATCGGCGGGTCGAGAGGGACATCCTCGATCTTCTCGAACACGTCCTTTTCGTCATTGTAGGCGACAAAGCCGTCCTCCAGCACCTCGCCGAGCCCACGTCTGCGGTGAAAGAAGGCGAGCATGCGCTCCCGGCCGGACTCGTCAGGGAGCACGACCAGGCCGCCGAGCCAGACCACGCCCTCGCCCTTCATGGGGGCCATAGGTCGGGAGAAGCCGTCCTTGCCAACAAAGTACTTCAGATCGATTCCGACGGATGGGTCGATCTTGTCGGGCAATTCGGTCGTGGCGCCGGACATGGCGAAGTTGCCCAGCGCGTAGGCCAGCCGGCCGGTGTCGCCGTAGAGCCAGTAGAGTTTGCCGCGATAGATAGCCGTGAGGATGCCGTCCTGGCCGGTCATTTCGGCGTTGAGCAGCGGCTCGGCGATCGGCGCCTTGCGGCCGAGCAGCACAGTGTCACGATAGATTCCCTGGCCCGTAATGCGATAGAGACGCTCAGCGATATTGATGCGCTTGATCTTGATCTGGGCGCTGCCGCCGGGCTTGGCCTCCAGGATGATGCCGCGGATGCCGAAGCCGTCGGGTGGAAACTCATAGCCGTGCGACGAGACGCCGAAGAAGACCCTCCTGCCCATCAGTCCCGGCTCATAGAACGCGACCAGCCCGCCGGAGTCTGTGTAGTACCGCGTGCCACTGGTGGTTTGCAGCTCGACCATAGGCACGCCGCGCCCGGTCTGGTCATCGAGAACCTCAATGGCGAAGTAGTGATTCGCCTGTGGCACGGAGGATTCCTCGCTCCGGGCAAACGGGCCAAATACGGGTGCGAAAAGAAGGCATCCAGTGAGCACGACCGACCGGACTGCTCCGGGACGGCCAGTCTCGTATTGTTCCATCTCAAATCGCCTCTCATAACACCGACCATGTGACGAAGGCACGTCCGCTCAGCACTCGCGGCGTCTTTCCAGATGGTGAGCATGATACTGCGGGATGAAGGTCGGTGCAACCGATTAGCAGGATCGGGTGCGGTCGGAATACGGTGGCAGCGCATAGCCATGTGCCGACTGCCCCTCTTTCGTCCCTTACGGGACTCGTTTTATCCTTGGCCCCGGTTTGCCCAGCGATAAATCGCTGGGCTAGTCTCTGTCGTCCTCCGGGCTTGGGCTGCCGCCCCGCAGGGGCGATCGGCAAGAGCCCACCGTTTCAACGGTGGGTACCGATAGCGAACGATATCCGCAAGCCCCGTAGGGGCGACAGAAAACAGGCAACGGGGGGGCGTCGTGTGTGAGGAGAGATTCTGGCGGCCTTAGGCCGCCGCCTGCTCGGCTTTCCAATACGTATCCCACAGGCCGCTGTGGTAGAGGCTGGCCAAGGCCATCATCGCTTCGGCATTGGACTTATCCCACCTCATGCCGTGTCCTTTGAGCCGGTCGGTCAGCCGGCCACACAGCGATTCGGTGGGGCCGGAACCGCAGTCATAGCCCAACTGGCGAAACGTCGGGTAGTCCGTCATCGCCA
>Ga0315282_10006357_pt1 | contig 19816 bp, 18 predicted proteins | sample YL17G07_20_MG_FD_203693 | JGI IMG/M metagenome (GOLD analysis project Ga0315282, IMG submission 203693) | Sediment microbial communities from Yellowstone Lake, YNP, Wyoming, USA - YL17G07_20 | ecosystem: Environmental > Aquatic > Freshwater > Lake > Sediment | place: USA: Wyoming | collected... | reverse complement strand
CGGGATCGAAAACACTTTTCGTCGCCCTGGCTTGGGGCGTGGTCTCCTCGCTCCTCCCCGCCCTGGCCGGGGGGGGTCGGCTTCTTCCGGGTACGGCGGTGGCATTCTTTTTCAGCGTCATTCTGGTTTTTGTCCGGTCAACGCTTTATGATTTCAAAGATATCCAGGGGGATTTGATGGTCGGCAAGGAGACCATCCCCATCGTGCTGGGTAAACGGAAGGCTGAGACTTTGGTGGTTTGGCTGCTGATCTTCCTGGGGGGAGTGCTGATCATATCCAGTCTGCTCGGTTGGGTATCGGCGATTGCCTCCATCCTCCTTATCTCTCTCGGGTATGTCGCTTTCTACTACTGGCTTTATCGTCAACAGGCCCTCGGAAATGGATTCCTTTTTGAAGGGGTAGTGGATGGAAGTTTTATTTTTGCAGGCCTCCTGGCCTTTTTGGGGACCGCATTCTGAAAATATTCTCTACCGCAGAGAGCCACGAATAATATAAATTCGTCATCGGGATTATTGGCATGTCGATTGACCTTCTGTACGTCGATTTCTTTAGATTCTTAGATCAACTTCAAAAAGAAGGAGACCCCTGGCCCGTATATCAGCAGCTTTATCTCCAGCCCCATTTTGATTTTTTTAAGGCTTATTGGGGGGCTTTTAAACATTTTGATGAGGGGCAAATTGCCAGCCGGGTTCGGCAGATCAAAAAGGAAGATTACGGTCACCTTCGCTCCCTGATTGAAACGGAAGACGTCGCCGGGAAGACTGCCGAGACTCTGGAACAGTGTCGGCCCGTGATCAAGCTTCCGGAGGACCCCCCGGTCTATCTCTTTATTGGTTTCTTCAGCCTGGACGGAGCAACGGTTGAGGTGAACGGGCATCTTTCCATCGCTTTGGGGTTGGAACGATTCAAGAATTTCAAGGACCTTCCTCTACTGGTAGCCCATGAATATTGTCACTGTGCCCAACGTTTGCTCCAGAAAGACCTCTTCGGGGGAACTGAACGTCCGCTGCTCCTTTCCATCATCTCCGAAGGGTTTGCAGTTCTATTCACCGAGCTCCTCTATCCCCGGACGCCTTTGAACCGCCATTTATTCTTATCGCCCGAACGCCTTCAATGGTGCAGGGAAAATCGGGAAGCCCTTCTGGACCTGGCAGGAGCCGATCTGGCCTCGGCGAAGCTTGTGCCCATCCTCTTCGGCCAGGGAGACCCGATGGCGGGAATTCCCCCGAGAGTGGGTTATTTTGTCGCCCGAGAGATGCTCGGGCATTGCCTCAGTCACCATGGGGTCGGGGAGTTCAAGAGGGCATTTCCGGGATTCGAAGGATTGCTGCGGAAGATAAAAAAAGGGTAGCCCTTCGCCGTGGAGCCCGCGTGAACCTCGGGGGAAAATGCAAAAAGATTGGACGCTGGCAGGAAATGGTTGTGAACAAATTCCCGTCTTTGGGCAAACTTTCTCCCAGCCGATGCTGCCGGCGCGCATCGCCTTGGGCCCCGGACCTAAACATGGGTAGTCCCCGATTAGCAAAGCAGCCCATGAGTTGTACTCGTTTATACGCCGACTTATGTAATGAAGCAGGAGGCTATGGTCAAGCATAAAGGGAAACGCCGTTTCCTGGTGGACTATGAGGGGGCGCTAAACCCGCAGCAGGCAGCCGTGGTCAAGGCCAGCGGGGGGCCGATGTTGGTCATCGCCGGCGCCGGAAGCGGGAAAACCCGGGCCGTCACTTATCGGGTGGCCTATTTAATCGAGACCGGGATTGACCCGTCGCGGATTCTGCTGGTTACTTTTACCAATAAAGCCGCCAGAGAGATGCTCCATCGAGTGGAAGCCTTGATTCCCGGGGCAGGAGGAGGGGCTGGAAGGGTGTGGGGAGGAACCTTTCACCACATTGGAAACCTTATCCTCCGCCGGCATGCTCTCCTGGTAGGATTTCAGCCCAATTACACGATTCTCGACCGGGAAGACGCCAAGAGCTTGATGGAGGCCTGTGTGGCTGACCTGAAGATCAATCCTAAAGGGGCCCGCTTTCCCAGGGGGGAAGTTATCGAGAACATTGTAGGATTATCGGTGAATACCCTGCGGCCCCTCGACGAGATTATCTTGGATCGCTATCCCTTCTTCTGTGAGCTAATTGGCGATATCCGGGCTGTTGCCGAGCATTACCGCAAGCGAAAGCGGCAACTGAACGCCATGGATTTCGACGACCTGCTCTTTTACTGGAAAGTCTTGCTGCAGGAGTATCCTGAAATTCGGGGGCGCTACAGCGAGCAATTCTGGCACATTTTGGCGGACGAATACCAGGACACGAACCGAATCCAGGGGGATATCCTGGACCTTCTGGCAGAGCGGCACGGAAACCTCATGGTGGTGGGAGATGATGCTCAATCCATCTATTCTTTCCGGGGGGCGGATTTTGCCAACATCTTAACCTTTCCGGACCGTTATCCGGCGGCGAAAGTGTTCAAGCTGGAGATTAACTACCGATCCACTCCTCAGATCCTCCATCTCGCCAATGCCAGCATCACCCACAATAAATATCAGTTTCCGAAACACCTGGAAACCGTGCGTCTGAGGGGGGCCATGCCTTCCTTGATCAGAACCGGGGACGTCATGGACCAGGCCTCTTTCGTGGCCCAGAGGGTGGCCGAGGTCCACGAGGGGGGAGTTCCCCTGTCAGAAATTGCCGTGCTCTACCGTGCCCATTATCACTCCATGGAATTACAGATGGAGCTGACCCGGAGGGGAATTCCCTTTGAAGTGCGCTCCGGTCTGCGATTCTTCGAACAGGCGCATATCAAGGACGCCAGTGCTTATCTGAAAATCGTCTGCAACCCCCTTGACGAATTAGCTTGGAAGCGCGTTCTCCAGCTTTATCCGCGGATCGGGGGAGCCACGGCTGACAAAGTTTGGCGGTTCATCTCTTCCGGAATTTCAGACCCTTTGGCGGCTGTGGACGCAAAGGAAATACTGCAGGGCGTTCCCCTGCGGGCCCGGGAGAGCTGGCGACTGTTTACCCGAACGCTGGCCAGGCTCCGCGGCCCTCAGATTACTTCTTCCCCGGAGCAGATGATTGAGCTGGTCATGAAGGAAGGGTATGAGGCCTACCTCCAATCCAAATATCCGAACTATGAATCACGAATCGATGACCTGCGACAGCTTGCCACCTTTGCCCAGTCATATTCATCCTGTCAGGATTTTCTGAGTGAATTGTCCCTCCTGAGTTCCATCGGCGAGGAAGCCGCCGCGGAGCCAAGAGGCAGTGAGGATGGGACGGTGAAGCTAAGCTCCGTGCACCAGGCAAAGGGGCTGGAGTGGGCAGTGGTCTTCATCATCTGGTTAGCCGAGGGGCGATTCCCCTCCATGCGGGCCCTGTCGGACTCGGGGGGGGAAGGGGAAGAAGAAGAGCGCAGGCTATTCTATGTAGCCGTGACCCGTGCAAAAGACGAGCTTTATCTCTGCTACCCGAGGTTTGCCCCCGACCGGGGGGGCAGGGAGCTGATGGTGCACCCTTCACGGTTCATCTCGGAACTCTCGGAAAGGACCTATAAACGCGTGGCTCCGGAAGAACAAGAATTCAAAGAAAATTTCATGAAGGAATGATTTTTAGCCAGACTTTCCGGGAGCGCGGGCCATCGAACTCACAAAAAAACAGGCCCTGCCAGGTTCCCAGGGCCAGCCTTCCCCCTTCGATGAAGACGGCTTGGGAAGTGCCGACCAGGGTGGATTTAATGTGGGCGGCGGCGTTCCCTTCGCTGTGCTGGTAAGGGCCGGCAAAAGGAATGAGTTTGTTGACCTGAGAAAGAATGTCCTCCTGGACGCTGGGATCAGCATTTTCGTTGACTGTCACGGCGGCTGTGGTGTGGGGAACGAAGAGGATCAGCAGCCCGTTCTGTACCTTACTCTCCTGAATAAACTGCTGAACTTTCGCCGTGATGTCCACCATTTCTGTCCGGTTGTGGGTGCGAACACTGAGTTCGTTATACTTCATGGCGGGCTCCTGAGTGGAAAATAAAGTCTATTTTACCTTTTTTGAAATCCCTTGTCCAATTGGCCACCCCCCGGTTGGGAGGTGCCGATCCTTATGATGCTGGAAGAAAGCCCCCCTTTAATTTTGGCGTCTGCCTCTCCCCGCCGGAAGGAGCTTCTTGAACTCGTCGGCGTACGCTTCGAAACCATTCCCAGCCGGGCCGATGAAAGATTCCTTGGGGAGGAATCGCCGGAAGAACATGTCCTCCGGTTAGCCAGAGCGAAAGCTATGGAAGTGGCCGGGCATCATCCGGACCGCTGGGTCTTAGCCGCAGATACGGTCGTGGTGATCGATGGAGGAGTGCTGGGAAAACCCAGGACCCGTCAGGAAGCGGAAGGGATGCTGCGGAAACTCAGCCATCGTGAACACCGGGTGATCACGGGGTATTGCATCTTGAAAACCTCTTCTCCCGATAGGCGAGAAGGCACAGTGACCTCTCGGGTTATTTTCAAAGCCCTTGCTCCGGAAGAAATCCAATGGTATCTCGACACGGGGGAGCCTTTCGATAAAGCGGGGGGCTATGCAGTTCAGGGCCGGGCAGCTTTCATGGTGAAAGAAATTTGCGGGTCTTACACCAACGTGGTCGGTCTGCCGCTCTGCGAGGTTGTCGAGGCTCTCCGGGAATTAGGTATTGCAGACCTAATACTACAGCAATGCTTTGCATCTTTATAATATTGTTGTTCTCGGTAGGAGCGGTTTCCAGTCCCGCAAAGGCGGGATTGCAGCAAGATGCTGCGCCTGCAAAGGGAATGATCAAAAATGTCGCTGCAGTACTATTGTTCATGAAAAGAATACGCCTGCCGGAAAGGTTATAAAAGGAGATCGAGGTGTCCGAGATTGCTGAAAATTTGGCCCGGGTGCGGGAACGAATCGAAGCGGCGGCCCGGCGGGCCGGCAGAAACCCGGAAAAGGTGCGCCTGGTAGCGGTAAGCAAGACTGTGGAAAAGGAGCGCGTGCTCCGGGCAATCGAAGCGGGGGTGAAGATTCTGGGGGAGAACTATGTGCAGGAGGCCCAGAAAAAGATCGAAGCCCTGGGTCCCGCCGTAGACTGGCATTTCATCGGCCACCTGCAGACGAACAAAGCCAGATATGCCGCCCGCCTCTTTGACATGATCCATTCCGTGGATCGCCCTGACCTGGCTCAGGAATTGAGCAGGCGGTGCCTGCAGGAGGGGAAAGTGTTACCCGTCCTCCTTCAGGTCAACTTAAGTGGAGAAGCTTCCAAATTCGGGGCTGAGCAGGGTGAAATCCTTGACCTGACTATGAGACTCTCGACGATGAAGGGGCTGTCGATCAAAGGCCTGATGTCCATGCCCCCTTTTTTCGAGGATCCGGAAGCATCCCGCCCTTATTTTATGGCCCTGAGGAAATTGGCCGAACACCTAGCCCAGCAAGGGATTTGCGGAGTCACGATGGAGGAACTCTCCATGGGAATGTCCAATGATTTTGAGGTGGCCGTCGAGGAAGGAGCCACCCTGGTTCGGGTAGGGACCGCGATCTTCGGCCCCCGGCCATGACTGGGAAAGGTCCTTTTTGAGGAAGTCTCAGCCCTTGGCCTTGGTAAATTATCTTGCCCGGTCTTGTTTTTGGTGATAGATTATCCCCCAAGTAAAAAATGCAGCGGGGAGGATTATGCCGATCAGCAGAGAACAGGTTATCCGGGAGGTGGCCAATAAGGTGGGTCCCTCCATCACTGTGGATGCCAAGCTGGAAAAGGGAATGTGGCGAGTGACCCTGAGCAAGGAGGGAAGAACTTCGGTTTTTGAATTCAAGAGAGGGTTTTTAGAGGATTATTTTGAAAAAGGGGAGTACCAGCAAGAGATGGCCTTCGAGAACCGGATCAACAAGGCCCTGCGGGAGTTAAAATAAAAAGGGTCACGGGTTCGATCCTGCAACCGGGTTTCATTCTCTGGTGGACCGAGGGGGATCAAACCCCCGACCTCATAAATGCTCAGACCTATCATTTCTTCCATTCTAAATGCGCTACCTCACCCCTAATCTTGGGGACATTACTCCAAAGGCCGTTCCTACTCTTTTATCAAACCAAGAAACTCCCGAGGTAGTAAAAATGGGAACACGGGCCTTAATATTGGTAAATAGTAAACCAATCATTGCCCCGCACTGGAACGGCTATCCCACCTCACTGGGCATGGAGCTTTTGGAATGCGAAAAGACTCCCAGCGAATATTCTAACAGGATATGAAAAAACCCCAATTCAACATCACTTCCGCGAAAGCGAGAGTCCAGAATCCCTTCAAAAGTGTGAATTCCTGCTTCCGCAGGAATGATGTCCTGAGAGCGAAAATGCCTTTTTCCTTAGCCTGTTAAGAAGTCCGGGGAAGTTGGAAGAATATGGTCCCCCTTTGAGACGGCGGCTGACCCGTTTTTCTTGTCTTTCCGCCGCCTACACAGCAGCTACATAAAAATAAAGGGGGCTACATTGATTTGATGTAACCCCCTGAGTTAATTGGTGGAGCTGAGGGGGATCGAACCCCTGACCTCATGAATGCCATTCATGCGCGCTCCCAGCTGCGCCACAGCCCCGTTGAATCGGCAACCGCTTAGAATTTAATAAAAAGTTAACATGGGTTTTCATTTTTTGTCAACTATTTTTTCTTGACAGGTTTCTCAGCGCTAATTATAATTTTTACCAGTTTTTCTAATCTTTTTAACCTTTCCTTGGATGTGCCGGCGTGGTGGAACTGGTAGACGCGCGGGACTCAAAATCCCGTGTTCCTCGGGAACGTGTCGGTTCGATTCCGACCGCCGGCACCATATATATCAAGCCTTTCGGCGCCATCATCCTCTGAAATACAGTATTATTAAGCCTTTCAAGCCTTCCCATCCTCAAAACCCTTGCCCATCAATGGATTGCGGGATGCCCTTCTAAAGGAATTTGAGCCTCCTGTGCCTGGACTGTGCCCAAATTGTGCCCGGCTTGCAAAACAACCCTTGCTCCATGGTATCTCTTCACTCTCTCGGTTGCCTTCTTCAGATCATCCTCATTGACGATGTTGTGACGCTCAAACACGCTGCGCGTCTTATGGCCGGAGATCATCATGGCTACCCTCTCCGGGACCCCGGCCCTGCCCATATTCCTTACGGCAGTTCTGCGGAAGTCATGGAAAAGCTTGTTGGGGACACGTATGGTTTCCCCCTTTTTGTCATTAACCGGGGCCCACTGATCATCGGTTAGGATTTCGGATAATCCTGGTTCAATACAGGCGCTTTCCCATGCTTCCCTGAAGTTCCTGATCCGATCCCCGGTCTCGCCGAAGAAGACCCAGGGACCCTTGGGGAATTTCTGGTCTCTAAGGACCCTCTGGAAGTGGATCACTTCAAGAAGTTCACCCTCCAGGTAAATAACCCTTGGCTCCTGGTTCTTGGTATCCTCCGACCGGAGATTGATCTTCCCTTCCATCAGGTCAACCTGATCCCATTGAAGCCCAAGGATCTCTTCCTTCTTCAGCCCTGTATGGTAGGCCATAGAAACAACAGGTTTGAGGTAAGAGGTAGGTATCATTCTCGGCTAACCCGGCCCCTCTCCGGAGCTTCCGAGCAATGATCACCTGGGATACCTTCAGCAGAAGCAGGTCTCCTTTCTTCATGTGTTGTCGGTAGCTTTTAAGGACATGGAAATTCTGGGTAGGATTTCCGCTTGAATCAAGGAGCGGACGGTAAAAGGTGTAATCGATTTCAAGAGGGGGGAAATGCTCGAAGTACTCGGTTACGCTCTCAACCGGCAGGGTTTCTTCGCTGAAGGTTTTATCCCCAACTTTGTGGCTCCTCCGGGTAATCCCTTTTTCATATCGTCCCTCAGAATAAATCTGTCCAATCCACCCGGCATACCGATCACTGGCCATGCCAAGAAAAAGATCCATTCCCTTGGACCGACTTCATTCGCTTTCTTTCTTTATGAGCAGTGATTTTTTTATTGCCTCTACCCCCTCGAGGACATCCTCGAATCGGGGAGCGAAGTAGTCGGGGATCACATTCTCATAGGATTTGGCTCCCTGGTTGGAGTCGACGAAGATGGTCTTGATGCCCAGTCGGCTCGCCCCGTAAATATCCCGGTACATGTCATTACCCACGTAGATCACCTCGGCCGGTGTGAGCTTCAGGATGTCGAGGGACTTCGCGAAAAGCCTCGCATCGGGTTTCCTGAATCCGTAATACGCGGAAAGGATGATCGGGTCGAAGTAGCCCTCCAGTCCTACGGCCTTTATTTCCGGCAAGGCGTAAGAGGGCTGGGCATCGGATATGAGGGCCATGCGGCCGTGCGGTTGCAGGTCGTCCAGCACCCTCTTCACATCGGGGTAGAGTTGGAGACGTTTGCGCGAAATACCCCGGTGGAGCTGGGCGAGGATCCTGGCCATGTCCCGCCGTGCGGGGGCTGCTTTCATGCCTTCCTGCTCGAGGAAAGTGTTCCAGATGTCCTCTACGTCTATTTCCGGGTATTCTTCGCCGATCTCTTCTTTCTGTTGTTTCATGATCTGGTAGTAACGGTCCCGCACCTCCCACCGGTGCAGGTATACCCCATGATAGGTCAGATAATGGGCGATACCGCGGTAGATCTCTTCCAGAGACTCATCGGTCTCGATGTCGATCAATGTTCCGTAAAGATCAAACAGGATTCCCTCTATTGCCATGCTGCCTCTACCTCAATGTTCGCCCGGCTTCATCCAGCAAATGCCGGCGGTAATTTCCGGTAATCCACGAGTTTCGGGCGATGCGGAGGAGGGTGAGCCCCAGGTGAAACGGAACCCGGCGGGTGATGGACGCAAAGGTGCTCTCCCGGTCGGGAAAATGGCAGGAATACTCCCAGAGGAAGTGCCCGATAAAGGGCTCCGCCAGCCCCGGGTCGCCGGTGTACTGCATGAAGAAATGCTTAATCTCGCCGGCCACCCGGCCCACGTCGAAGACCCGGTCGGCCCGCTTCATCCGCTCCAGGTCGATGGCGATCACCCAGAGGCCATCCCCGAAGAGGATATTGGTGGGAGTCACGTCGCCGTGGACCAGGACCTGGTTGTCCTCCCACATAAATCCCCTCTCCCGCCACAGGTCCTTAAGCCGGTAGAACTCCTGGGCTTCATCCCATCCTATATGTCCCCAGTTTTTCAACTGATCCATAATCCGGTCGAAGTACGAGCAGTCCCGGCCAAAATCCACCCGGTCTCCGATGGCGGTTTTGTTGTGCAGGGTGGCGAGAAAATAGGCCAGAGCGGTTAGTTTCTGAAAGAGGGCCTCCCTCGCTCCTTCCCAAATCGCCTTGAGGATGAAATCGTTGAGCGGAGTACCGTAACAGAACTCCTCCACCAGTACACAGTTGAGGCTGGCATTGCGGCTGAGTGGACGGGCGATGTAATGAGGATAGCCGGTGAAGCCGATGCCGCGCAAATATTCAAGATTATTGAATTCCCGCTCCAAGCAGCGAAACGCGGCCTGGGGCGAGCGGTGGGAGACATCGCCGAAAAACTTTCCGATCAGGCGAGCCTGACTGCGCCGATCTTCGTACAGATAGACATGGTTGGATGCCTGAATCCTATACACCCGGAAGTTCGGGGAGATGCCATTTACGCCGATCTGCGGCAGGATGTCGTAGCGGAGATACCCATAGAGGGGGTCGCTCTGGGGGAGATGGCCAAGATAATTCATGAAATTCCCTAATCCTCGAGATCAATAATCCTTTTTACCATACCGCCGCCTTCTTTACAGCTCTTTTCTCAGAACGGGCTGCGCCCGATCGCATCTTTATGAGAGGGACATCGGGGCGGTGGAGAGAAGCCTCGATGTGCCGGGCCCTTCCAGGGTGCCACGGTCGATTTTTCTTATCGATTCTTTACCGCCTTGCTTTGGCACTGGGAGTATTCTGGGAATGCGGCTGCGGGACAAGGCAATTGGAGCCCAACATTTTTGGTTTGGGGTCGGTTCAGCACGGATTCGTCAATGTCCAGGCATGGGCAGCAGGAGATTCTTCGTCCTCCACTTTTTCACATTTATCGATTCAACCCGAAAATAAAAGTCCTCTTTTCTAAAGCACGATACTAATCGCCAAATGATCCCAGCCGGGCCAAACGCACATATGCAAGCCCCATTTATAAAATCATTTTCGTCCGGGAAAATCCTCTGTTTATGATTTCCCCGGGCAATTGCATGGTAGAGGGCACCGGGGAGATAAACTCTCGGCCTTCGAGCCATGGGCGCTTTATTCCACAGCAAGCATAATTGGTCAATACTTTTTAATAATTGGGTGACCCCATTCCGAGCTTTTCCAGGGTGTTCTTTTGCAGTGTCCAAGATTTACCCCGGTCCGCCTCGGATGCGGAGCCCTCCACTCCAATCACAGATGTCCACAGTGTCTGAATTGCAAATATAAGGGCGTCCGCCTATACAAAAGACGGGTTTGAGAGTATGCTCCTACTGAAGGGGATAGCGGATGTCCCCATTCCTTGTCATGACCCTGGATATTTGAAGATCAAGAACATACCTTGAAAATATAAGGTAGAAGAAAAGAAAACAAACCAAAATTCTACCCGAATGGGTTCCGGACTGCGGCGAGGAAATGGGAAATGCTGGAAGAATGCCCTGGGGGAAAAGATCGATCTTGTCTTGGGGTCGGACTTGCTAATTAGGATTCTAACCTGCCTTCTTCTCTCCAGGATTTCGGAATCCATTAGCCAAGCCCCTATCCTTTGCAGTACCCAATAATTACATTGGTCCAACCGGGCGTAGGCGAACCTTGGCCTATTCGGCGCCAACCCAAAGTGATTGACCAAGGCAGATGATCCACGCAATGAGAATTGTTGTCCCCCTCTTTTTGGGCGTTTTCTTGTGGGTTACTCTATTGGACGCCGTTCCTGCTTCTGTGGCCAGCTCGGGGAGACCGGAAGCCAAGCTCGACGGGGAGCTTTACCTGTATGAGAAGAACCCCTCGGACGGGTCCATTGTCCGCGGGGGGGCTTGGGGAAAAATGAGCTACGCCCGGGAAGGGCCCGCGTTTGAATTCGTTTTCAGCGGATACCGCCTGCGCCCGGGAGCAAGCTACACGCTGATTTATTTCCCCGATCCGTGGCCGGCAGAGGGCCTGATCTGCCTGGCGACTGCTACGGGCGATTCTGAAGGGACAGTACAGGTGAGGGGGTCGGTCCCGATCGCCCATCTGCCCGCGAAATATGACGCCAACTACCCGGCTGGCGCAAAGATCCGGCTTGTTCTATCGGGCGACATCGACTGGGGAAAGGGAGGCTCCATGGCCCGCAAACGCATGAGGCGCTGGAACTCGACCCAATACCTTTTGGAAGCAAAGCTCATAAATTTTTCGATTTCCCGGAGCGGTTGTAATGCCCCGGGGCAGAAGAGCGGAACCTTTCCCCGAAAGCGCATCTTCTCAGGGGGCATCGACCGGCAGTACGATCTCTTGGTTCCCTCCAGCTATACTCCCGGCAAGCCGGCACCCCTGGTCTTTAATTTCCACGGATTCACCGCGGATCCAGAAACCCAGGACTGGCTATCGGGTATGTCCAGGCTGGCTGAGGAGGCCGGATTCATTCTGGCCACCCCAAAAGGATCGGGAAACGAAGAAGTCCTCGGCTGGAATGCCGGTGAATGCTGCGGGCAGGCGGCCTCGGAAAATGTGGATGATGTGGCCTTTACCTCGGATATGATTGACCGGATCAGCGCTGAGTATTGTGTGGACCCCTCCCGGATCTATGCCACCGGCATGTCCAACGGAGCCTTCATGAGCTACCGTCTGGCCTGCGAACTGGCGGGTCGAATTGCCGCTATCGGGACTGTGGCTGGGGTTACGGTGGTGGATTCCTGCCTTCCCTCCCGTCCGGTGCCGATCATTTCCTTCAATGGCACCGCCGACCTGCTCGTCTGGTACGATGGCGGCATTTATGAAAGCGTCCCCCGCACCATTGCCCGCTGGTCAATGCGCAACGGATGTTCCCGGGAAATGGAAACGGTGTATAAGAAGGGGAATGTAAGATGCGAGACTTACAGGGAATGTAAGGGGGGCGCCACTGTTGAGCTATGCACCATCTATGGCGGGGGGCATACCTGGCCGGGAGGCAAGGATATTTCCTTGTTGGCTACCCCGACCTCCGTTTTGGGAGGCGATACGACCCGTGACATCAACGCCTCCCGGACGATGTGGGAATTTTTCCAAAAACACCCAATGCCTTAGGCCTACTTGCGTTGATCTTGGAACCTAACACCCGACTTTGGGATCGGGTCTAAAAATATTGCATGCTCAGAATGGTATCCATAAAAGACCCGGATGGTTACCATGCAAAAGATTCAAGGGCAGGCTTGGCCCCTCTTCCACCAAAGATGATCCATTTGGGCGACCTGACTTTCATGCTCAAGCCTTAGGTCGTGTATGACAGCCCAGTTCCTTGAATTTTTAAAGTAGAAGTCGATGTAGTAGGCAGCCTCCTTCTCACCGGAAACCCCACTCCTTATTGCCTTCAGTTCCCTTTCAATCAAGAACCGCTGGTAAGGGATCAGCTTATCTTTCAGCAATGCTGTCAGTTCAGCTATTTCCTCCTGCCTTGAATCCATCTTCTTTATGATCATTAATTGCTCCAGGAGTCTAATTATTTGTTCAGAGATTGGATGGCTACCGAATTACTGATACTTGACCCCGAAGGTCCTCCCAGTCAAGATTTATTTCCCTTTGCCCCTACGTCCCCCAAATCCTTCTTCGATTTTCATTAATCTCACTCCGCTTCTTGCATTATTCAAAGGGTAGGGACCCCTATTTTTAAATTTCGATGGCAACATTGAAGCCTTCGTGGATGGCACCGAAGAGCTTCCTTGGACCGGAAGCGTCACCGATCCACCGGATAGGGATTGCTAACCTCTCCAAATCTAAACTCCTGATCTCCTGCGGGGCTGTTCCGACGGCAATGACAATGGAGTCTACGCCTTTTATTCTGTTCAATACCCCACTCCGATTAAACATCAAGTCCCCCTGCTCAACCGAAAGGGCTCTTGCCTCGGTCAGGATCTCTACACCGTTTTGGACCAGTATCTCGAGAAGCATCTTTCTTGCCTTGGGACTCATATCTTGACCCACTCGCTTCAACATCTCCAGGATGGTGATCTCCTTCCCTTCTTCCAGAAGAAAATGCGCTGTCTCCAATCCGACCTGGCCTCCGCCTATAATCACGACTCGACTTCCCAACTCTCTTCTCTGGGAGAGCACATCCCATGCGGAGATCACCTTCCCATCCTCGAACCCAGGCCCTTCCATTTTTGTAGGTCTTCCTCCTACCGCAACCACAATCAAATCAGAGGATAACGCCTTCAACGTTTTTCCATCCAGTTCCCCATGTATCACCCGAATAGGAAGTCTCCTGATCTCTTGCAGGAGAAACTCCTTCAATCTTTTGATCTCCTCTTTAAGCGGGGGAACAGAGGCGATGTTGAGCTGCCCTCCCAATTCTTTCTCCTTTTCATAGAGATCAACCCCGTGACCCCTTATCGCCGCAATCCGCGCGGCCTCCAACCCTGCAGGCCCCCCTCCAAGGATCAGAACTTTCTTTTTCTTCCTGGCCGGCTCGACTGGGAAAGTGGCTTCCCTTCCTACTGATGGATTCACCGTGCAGCTAATATCCTGTTGGAAATACATTCGATCATTGCACCCCTGGTTGCAAGAAATGCAAGGACAAATCGTTGCAGACCTTCCCTCCTGGGCTTTCTTAGGCCATTCGGGATCGGCAATGAGTGCGCGGCCGACGGCGATCAAGTCGGCTTTCCCTTGCTCCAAAAGCTGTTCCGCCAACTCAGGGGTGTGAATTCTTCCGACGATCCCAACGGGAATTCTCACCTCCTTTCTGATTTTTTCGGAAAGGTGAGACAAAAACCCCATGGGATAATAGGGAGGGGCTATCATAACCTGAGCGGTCTCATGGGTACCTGCGGATACTTCAATGGCATTCATCCCGTTTGCCTCCAAAACCTTCGCCAACTGGATGCTCTGATTCAGGTCGAAGCCCCCTTTTACATATTCATCGCCGCAGAGCCGACAGGTAATCGGATAATCTTTTCCCAACTCCCTTCGTATCCCCACTAGAATCTCAAGGGCAAACCTCGATCGCCCCTCCAGGTCGCCCCCGTAACGATCAGTCCTTATATTACTCAAGGGAGATAGAAATTGTTGGATGAGGTAACCATGGGCCATATGCATCATGACCCCATCAAAACCGGCCTCATTCGCCCTCCTCGATGCGAGGATAAAAGCATGGATCAGTTCCTCAATTTCTCCCAGACTCAACTCCTTGGGGGTCTCACCATTTAGCCTCGGAATCGGCGAGGGAGCAACAGGCATGGAACCCGTGATGTCGGAATGGCCCCTTCTCCCTCCATGAGAGATCTGAATAATAATTTTGGCCCCTTCTCGATGGATAGCGGCGGTTAACCTTTTAAGCCCTGGAATCAACTTATCATCGTAGATTCCCAACATATGGTCAAAAATCTTCCCCGCTGGATGGATATAAGTGAATTCAACGTCCACCAATCCTACCCCACCCCGGGCTCTGGCCGCATAATAATGGATCAATCGATCGGTTACTGCCCCTGCAATCGTCGCATAGGCGGTACACATGGGTGGCATGACAACCCGGTTTTTCAGGGTCATCGTATGGATGGTTATGGGTGAAAAAAGGTGTGGATATTGGTTTTCTGTCATTTTGATTTCACTCCTTTCCGAGAATTCGGCTTAGAGCTTCACGCGTAGAGATTTCGACCAATGAATAGCACAAGAACGAAATCTTGAATAGAAAAAAACAATGGATGACGAGATTTATTAACTTGTGTTGAGAGATATTTATTATTCCTTTCCCAAACTTCCAAATCGAGATGATTATCTTTGCAAGAACTGGCCTGCGATTCGGCCGGTACCTCCTTTTCTCCTTGGTCGAATACCGCGCTCCCCAATGGGGCAATGGGGGCATAAGAAAGCCTCTTGGCTGCTTTCCTAATATTCTGACCTAATTTAAGGAAATAAACGGAACTACCTCTAATCCCGAAGAGCCGTGGCCGAGCAAACGCTCCTCAGGGTCAGGCCGAAGCCATCTTATGGATGAGGGCTAGGTCCAGCTTTCCGGAGGCTCCCCACCCTTTTTGCCGGAAGGAATCTCAGGCCTAAATTTCTCGTACAGGGCGTAGGCTTTTTCGGCCAGCTGAGAGGGCGGCAAAGACTTCGCGAGGTCTACCATGGCATTAGAAAAGTCTTCGAGGGCATCACCGAACTTGCTCTCCAGATACTTCTGCACGCTCTCGGGATGAATAGGGCTTTCTCCGCTGAGCGCGCGTAAGCCTTCATCCGTATGTTTCGATGGCACGGCCCGGTGTAACAGGTCAATGGTCACTGTTTCTTCTTTGCGCATCTTCCGGCGCTGTTCTTTGACCTCCCAAAACCTCCCCACCACCGCCGCCCAAAGCGTCAACACCGGCGCCCGGTTCACCATCACCCAGCTTCTTACCCTATCGTTCTCGGCCATAGATTTATCCCGCGAGGGATCAGAAGGCATATCCGAAGACCCGCTCACCTTTTCCCTATATTGGGACTTACAAGCAAGTTCACTTTGAACCAATGTCCGGGTGTAATTTTCAATACCTTATTACCCATGCCCGACCCTATTTATGTTCGGCTTCTATTTTGTAATTACCTTGGTCCGAACGGCCTTCCCAAATTATCTCTGTTGAATGGCGAGACCTGCCCCCGCTGCTTTCTTTTTGCGTGGATACCCCTGATTCATGGTGAGCTGGATTCAACGGTTTCCTGTCCAGGTTCAACTTGGCCGTGTGTTTACACTGAGGAAAGTTGCTGCAGCCGTAAAACTCTCCGTACTGGCCTGTTCTCTTCACCAGTTGTCCACCGCACCGGGGGCATATTAGAACCCTTTCTTTCATTTCCCCCATTTTCACGTTCCATCTGATGCGACTGACATGGTCCTTCTTGGTTTGGCCGTCTTTAATGGATGCCTCATTAAGAGTGGCAAATATGTCATCCATTTCTTTCTGGGTTAGCTTCCGGGAATCTTTCTGCTTCGATATAGTATCGAATAACATGTGTGGATAGATTACGTCTGTTGTAACGTCGAGGTTCATGAGCTTGGCCTTCCCAACAAATATGATGACTGGATAATATGGGATGTTCGGGTAGGCAGGCAGGGTTTTTTTCAGGGCAAAGATATGTCCCCAGTTCTGTTTGATGGGGTTACGAAACTTAGTTTTGTGTCGATAAATGGTCTGGGTCCAATGGTCAGAATTCTCACTTCCGTGGATCCAGCCTGAATAATTCTTCGTCTCTATAACGAAAATTCCTTGTGGAGATATCACGATGTGGTCTATCTGGCTGGTTCCTTTCTTCCCCTTGATGAGAAGATTGTTTAGCACCCTGTAATCTTCAGAAGGCAATGTTCTTAGCTGTTTTCTAATCCTTCTTTCGCCGATCAGCCCTTTAACCTTCGGATGTTTAAGAATAACCGTGGTGATGGTGATTATAATTATGATTATCCAGACTGGGGCTAAGGACCACATTTTCTTGTCCTTCCCTTCGGGTTGGTGTTCTCAAACTGTAAATTGACAGATAAGGCACAGAATATCATGCAGGAACTGTACCAATTGATAGCGGATGGGAAAAGAGGACGCTGTTTAAAGTCTTAAAGATCTTCAATAACCCCTTCCTCCCAGGAATGAACTTTGAGTCTTTAAGCTACGTCCCCTCCCCATTTTCTTTCCAATCAATTTAGAGCGGGGGCGAGGCGTTCAGGCCCTGTCTTTTGGGTTTTTCTTTTCTTCATTATCTGGCAAGGTCTCGACATGAACCAATCCGACTCCCATTCTTAGAAAATAGCAAGAATAAAGCATGACCCCGAATTCCGACCCCGAAAATGCTCAAAGCAAGAAGTCAACGTAGTCAACAACCCTATAACCCTATAACAACGTCAACACCGTCCCGTAGTCCACCCGGATCTTGAAGATAGGCGCATCAGCTCCCTCAACGCACCAAGCTAGTCTTCTATTATTTTCTTGACGCGACCAATTTCACCGCCTTCTAACCGGACTTTAATACCATGGGGGTGAGTCGGAGATTTTGTTAGAATGTCTTTCACTATACCTTCCGTTAGTTTCCCGGAACGTTGGTCTTTCTTTGATACGATTAAAACCTTTAAGCCTGATTTAATATCTACGCGATTTGTACCGTTCATAATTCCACTTTCACTGCTTACTACTTCCTGCTGCGGACGGCTTGGATCGTTTCGTCGAGGCGCTGGAGGAAGCGGGAGCGATCTCGTTTCTCGAAGGGAGCCGGCCCGCCCGTTATGGTCCCGAGATCGCGGAGGTAGGACAGAAACTCCCGACCCGCGAGGGCTTCGCCAATGCTCTCCTGGGTGAAAACGCGCCCCGTGGGAGCGAGAACCTGGGCGCCCTTTTCCAAGCACCGAGAAGCCAGGGGGATATCCCCGGTGATCACGATATCCTTCTCGCTCACATGCTCGACAATCCAATCATCGGCCGCGTTGAACTGCCCATCCACAACAACTACTTCGAGCCAGTCCTCCTGCGGGCTCCGCATCTGCGAGTTCGAAACCAACGTGACCTTGAGTCCATAACGCTTTGCCACGCGGTAGACTTCCTGTTTTACAGGGCAGCCATCGGCATCGACGAAGATGTTTAACAAGCACGGACCTTTCTCTGCTAATATAAGGGGACACCCTGTTAGTTTTTTTCGTATAGGGCTCGCCGTTATCAATTAAAAATCAGTATGGTGTCGCCGGATTTTCGAGGGCGTTTCCCACTACAAGCCCCCAAAGGCACCCAAAACGTCGATCTTTTAATTTCGTCTCTGCTTCCATAGGATGGTACTTCGAAAGCTAATTTCCTGATGGGGATTATTTTTATCGAGAAGATTTGTTATTCAATCAGCTGGTTTTCCCAAGATCCAAACCCATATTTCTTCACCAAGCAAGTTCTGCACGAACGTCTCGGCCTACAGTCTTCGAGGTCAATAGTCTATTCTTTATGCCTGCCCCATTTCCTGAATTATTTAAGGGCGTCCCCTTTTCCAACGTCCCCTCTGATAAACGTCGCCAACTTATAAATTTATGGGCACCCCTCTCCTAAATCAAGACGCCTGATCAAGTTTATAAAAAAGGGAATACCTTATTACCGTTGCCTGACCCTAGAATTTTAGCAGACTAAGAATCTCGATTTCCACGCTAATAACTCCTCTCTTGTCTGAGGCTCCCCTATCTTGCCCAAATTCTTAGATCGACATGGAATCCCCTGGTGGGAAAAGGGCACGCTGTTTAAAGTCTTAAAGATCTTCAATAACCGCTTCCTGCCAGGAATGAACTTTGAGTCTTTAAGCTACGTCCCCTCCCTACTTACCCATAGTCCGTTCCTTATCGTGCGATCTCCTTTCATGGCAACTGAATTATTTAAGGGCGTCCCCTCTCTATATCTCATGGCTGCCTCGATGGATTACGACTCTCATGATTATTCAGGTCAGCAATGGCCCGAAAGACTCTATGCTCAATGAGTGAGGGATGCCGGTCTTAGGCGGCGGTTCATAATAGCAGGCGTAGAGCTTCACTTTGCCTTCTTTCACGTTCAAGGGCATCTCATCCCTAGCTTTTTCTGCGGCTTCCAGCAGCTTGGGTTTCTGGTCTTTGCTGACAGCCACCACGCCTTCCACTTCCAATGTCTCCCGCAGCTCGCCGCCGAACCCGAAAATCCTGTACCACTGCCTGCCGGAGGGGCTTCTCAGCATCAGGAGCAGCGTCACGGAATAGATATAGGCCTGTCTCACCGCCTCGGCCAGCTTGCCGACATCCTTCAGCTCCCATAATGACAAAACCACTTTCCTATCCTCTCTTCTCCGCCTGGCCAGGATATCGATATGGCCGTCCCCCTTCTCAGGCTTCCCGCTGCTACCTTTTATTGGCAAAGGCATCTGGAACGGACACCCGGCTAACTTGACAGGCTGGATGAGGGCCAGCTTTCCGGAAAATTTATCCTTCCTGGACCGTTTTGACATCTCTTGAAGGAACAGCCATTCCAGCTTGTGCTCCTCGATGCCTGTCTTGAGACTTTTTTCGGAATTTGGGAGGTTTTTGAAATGCTTCCTGAACTGCCTGGTCTCTTCCCAACGATACTTCCCGGCCCCGAAACCCTCCAATTCGAAAAATTTGCCGTTATGCTTCTTATGCTGTTCCTTAATGATTAAGGTCTTTTTCCCGTCCAATATCTTCAGCCTGGCCACTTCCTGGCCGAAAAACCTTATGGAAAACACGCCTGACTTTATGAAAGAATACGATACGTAAACCTCCAAAGGCTTCCAGGCCCGGAACTGCGACCTGTCCCTCTTCACCGCCTCCCTTTTCTCCTCCAGGTTATCCGCCCATCCCTGAACTCTTCCCTCAAAATCTTGCGGGCATTTCTCCCAAAGATCCCGAATCTTCTCATAGATATTCATGCCGTTCACCTGTTTGAACTAAGAGGCTCAGGATTAATAAGGTTTCGCCAAAAAAATTGCAGCCATAAGAAAAACCTCAGGGCGGGGACTCATTCGTCACACTCTCCGGCTCTGGGTCCGCGACTTTTTCTTCAACTGTTTCGTCCGGTACCAGAAAATCATATCTCTCTAATCTAAATAGGACGAGCAGGAGCAGGTTCATATGCGCGAGGGTATATTCTGAATAGTCTATCAGGCAGTGTGCAATCTTATGCCTTAGATTAAGCCCGGCCTTCTCAACAACGACATACTTGAA
>Ga0315282_10006356_pt1 | contig 19816 bp, 16 predicted proteins | sample YL17G07_20_MG_FD_203693 | JGI IMG/M metagenome (GOLD analysis project Ga0315282, IMG submission 203693) | Sediment microbial communities from Yellowstone Lake, YNP, Wyoming, USA - YL17G07_20 | ecosystem: Environmental > Aquatic > Freshwater > Lake > Sediment | place: USA: Wyoming | collected... | reverse complement strand
ATCATATGTCGCCTGCTGGCAGCCGTAAAGCGATAAACTCCGGGCTCTTGGGGGCGGGGCCCCCAAGAGCCCGCCGGAAGGGCTGTCTTGTCCCCTGCCTACCTACGCAATATCCGGAAGACCCGGATTTTTCAACATATGCTTGCGTCGTGTTGCAGGCCAGATTCCCACATAAGCACAGTTCGCATTATGACGATGCCCTGCATTCAAAGAACCCTCGCCTGCTGGGTAACGTCATTGGCCTGATGGGAGCACTGCGATGGGCTGAGTATGCGCCGCGCATTTACGACATCGTGCTTGCCAACCCTGACCGCAAGGTTCAGATTGCGGGCGTACTCGCACTTCAGGATTTCGGCGACACGGACCGACTGAAACGCATCGCCCAACAACATCGGGACGAGATAGTCAGGAAGGCGGCCTCGCGCGCATTAGAGCATCTCACCGAAAGGCAGACAGCCACTTCACCGGCCACAAGTCCCAACCCCGCGACGCCACCGTCGACACGGTCGGGCAATTCGTCGGCGAAATGATCAAGCCGCTGAAGAATTGAGGCTACAGACACTAGACCTCGGACTTCAGAAGTTGGCAGCACAATCGTATTCAAAGCCTCGGCCGCCAACCTCGCTTCATCGTTGGATCAAAATCGGCATCATCGTGGAATTATCTGGATTATTCCACGATGATGTCGGTTTGGGTCCATTTATGAAGCGTCATATTCGACCCTACGACACGTTCCCGAAACCCCGCACCGTCACTTCCGCCGGCCGACGCCCAGCACCTCCAGGAGCGTCTGCTCGTCGGGCGAGGGCCTGATCCATCCCCCGGCCGCAAGGACCGCCGCCACGGCGAAACCGGTCACGAACCCGCCAACGTGCGCCCACAGCGCCGTGCCTCCCTGAGACCCGATCGCCAGAAACAACACATCCCACGCAAGCCATAACAGGATGATCCAGCCGCTGGACAGCGTGCTGATTCCCGGGCGAATCCAGATCAGCCACAACACCGTCACGTCGTTGCGGGGGAAGAACACCAGGAAGGCCCCCATCACGCCGTTGATGGCGCCCGAGGCCCCCACCATGGGCGTGCCTTCGAAGGCGTAGTGGGCCATCCCGCCGATCATTGCGGCCACAAGGTAGAAACCCAGGTAGCCCAACTGGCCAAGCTTGTAGTTCACCGCGTTTCCAAAGACCCACAGGAACCACATGTTGCCCAGCAGGTGTAGCCAGCCGGCGTGCAGCAGCGAGGACGTGAGGGCCAGCACCGGCAGCGGCAAGTGCTCGGTGCTCACCATTGGGCTGGCCAGCGAGGTGCCCGTGGAGTCCAGGTCCACCCCGGCCAGGCGGCAGAACAGTTCCACATCCGTAAAGCAAATCAGGCTGACTGCGATGATGGCGGCCATGAGGGCCCAGTTGGCCCACGCCCGGCGGTCCGTGGGCACGCCCACCTTGAGCGGAAGCAGCATGTGCGGTCTCCCTGTGCTGGCGCGGCTGGCCCCGGCCGGCCGATGTCAACGCCTGCGCCCGGAATTACCCTGATGGGAACGATAACGACGTGGCGCGGGGATTCAAGGAAAAAGGCCGGGTCCGGGTCTGCCGGTCTGCCGCCGCGGCCTTTTTTTGATTTCCTTTCCCGTTTCGCGCACTGGTATAATCCTCGGCTTCCGGTCGCTCGCTGACGATTGGGGTGGACCTCAGAGCGGCCGGTGGCCGAAGATAATGGAGATTCCGGCCATGGCCAGCGGGCCTGATTTCAGGACGGCGATGAGGTATGCCACCGCGGGCATCGAGGTTCTCGTCGCCTTCGGGCTTTGCGCCGCCGGTGGCGTGTGCCTGGACCGGCGGCTGGGGGGCCAAACGCTCTGGCCGATCGTCGGCGGCGCGGTTGGATTTGCCGTCGGGATGTGGAACTTGATTCGGATCGCCAAGCAGTTTCGCGGGAATACGGATCGAAAGGACAAGCCGTGAGTGAAGGCCGGGCCATGCCCGTGATTGAGGTGCCGAAGCTGGCCAGCGGCGCCCTGATGGTGCTGGCCGGGCTGGGCATTTCGTCGCTGGTCGGCATCTGGCCGACCTGGCGTCTCTGCGGGGCGCAGGGGCTGGTGTCGGCGGCCTGGGCGGCGGGCGTCAACGTCATCGTCTTCGCGCTGAGCCTGGGCGGCATATGGGTTGTGGCACGGAGGTCCGGGCTCATCGCCGCCGGCAAGGTCTTCATGTTCACCGGCCTGGTCCGCGTCGCGCTGCTGGTGGGGATCGCCTTTGCGGTGGCAAGCCTGGCCGGCGAGCAAGGCGCGGCGTTCTGGCTCTGGGCCTGCGGGCTTTACGTGGCGCTGGTTATGGCGGAGGCCCTCTGGCTGGCGCGCGGCGTTTCCGGCCGGCGGGCGCGGTCGTCCGAAAGGCGGGAACCATGAACCTCCTTGCGGCCGCGGACCCGCTGGAACACGTGGTGGACCAGCCCTGGATGCTGGGCGGACGGCCCATGCCCTGGATGTCCGCGCAGATCGCCGCCATGGTCCTCGTGGGGCTGATCTGCCTGGCGGTCCTGCCGCTGCTGGCCAGGCGCCGCGGCATGGTTCCCCGAGGCGCCTATCACGTTCTGGAGTTGTTCGTGGTTTTCGTGCGCGAGCGGGTTGCCCGCCCGGCGATGGGGCCTTGCGCCGACCCATACGTCCCTTTCCTGGCCACGCTGCTGGCCTTTTTGCTGGGCTGCAACCTGACCGGCCTGGTGCCGCTGCCGTCGTTGTTCGCCCTGATTGGCGGCCAGGAGACGCCTGTCGGCGGCACGGCCACCGGCTCCCTGTACGTCTGCGGCGCCCTGGCGGGCATGACGCTGGTGATCCTCCTGGCCAGCGGCTACTGGATGGGAGTCAAGACGCTCTGGAAGGGCGAGTGCCAGGATGCGCACGCCTCCGGCCGGCACGGCTCGCCGGCCGAAGGAAACTTGGTGACGGCTTCCTCCGACGAGACGACGTTCCGCCGCCGCTGGCCGCTGCCGGTGGCCCTGGTCCTCGGCGTGCCGGTCTGGCTGAACGCTTTTGTCCCGCCCATGCCCGGCCTGATGGGGATTGTCCTCTGGCCGTTCCTGCTGGTCCTGGAGGTCTTCAGCCTCGTGAGCCGCATGTTCGCGCTGTGCATCCGTCTTTTCGCCAACATGACCGCCGGGCACCTGCTGCTGTTCGTGGTCATCGGTTTTGCCGGGGCCGGCAGGGGATGGTCGCTGGCCTACATCTCCATCCCAAGCGGCCTGGCGGCCATGATCCTGATGGGGATGGAGCTTTTCGTTTCGGTCCTTCAGGCGTACATCTTCACGTTCCTGACGGCGATATTCATTGGAATGGTGGTCAATCCGCAACATTAAGGAGATGCAGAAATGGTTCGCGTTTCTTCATGGGCTCTGACGGCGGCGGTGTTGCTGGCCCTGGGATCGGCGGCATGGGCCGAAGGTCCGACCCAGCCGGCCAAGGACGGCGTTTCGGCCAGGACGACGGACCCGGCTTTGGGCCTGCTGGGCGCGGCCATCGGGGCCGGCGTGGTGGTCATCGGCGGCGCACTTGGCATTGGCTTGATCGGCAGCCGGGTCACCGAGGCCATTGCTCGCCAGCCCGAGGCCGCCAACACCATGTTCATGCCCTGGCTGCTGACGGCCGCAATGATCGAAGGCGCCACGCTGTTCGGGCTGCTGATCTGCTTCCTGGCCTACTCCGCCGCCAAGGCCCTATGAGACCCCCCAGAGGACAAACGATGCATTCCACGCGAGCCGTCCGGTGGGTGGCGGGGCTGGTGACGCTGGCGGCGGTGTCGGCCGCCGCGCTGGCCGAAGGCGCCGATGACCGGTCCCTCACCAACTCCGGCACAGTCTACAACAGCCTGTGGACCATCGGCATCTTCGTCGTGATGTTCGTGGTCCTGGGCCGCCTGGTCTGGAAACCGGCGATGCAGGTCCTTCAGGACCGCGAGGTGCTCATCGAGACCCACATCGCCCAGGCCGAGGCCCACAAGATGGAAGGCGAGAGGCTGCTGGCCCAGTATCAGGCTCAACTGGCGGCGGCGGAAGCCCAGGTCGCGGCCAGGCTCCAGCAGGCGCAGGCACAGGCCGAACAGGCCCGCCTGGAAATCCTCGCCGCCGCGCGCCGACAGGCCGACGACGTCGTCCGCCACGCCTCCGAGGAGATCGACGCCGCGCGGAAGGCCGCCATCGAGGAAATCGCCGCCCTGGGCGCCGAACTGGCCACCGCCGCCGCCTCTTCCATCATCCGCAAGGAACTGTCCCCAGAGGACCACCGGCGGATCGTGGCCGAGTCGCTGGAGGAAATCCGCAGCCGCGGCGCACGCAGTTGGGCGAACTGAGCCGCACGCACCCGCAGCCGCGCCCAGGATGGCAGAGCGATGGACCCACAACAACCCACAAACAGCGATCAGGACTTCGAGGGCCGCCCCGTCGGCCCGGCCGGACAGTACGCCCTCGCGCTGCTCGACCTGGCCACGGAAGACGGGCAGGTCGATCAGGTCGGCCAGGAGTTGGACAGCCTTGCCGGAGCGGTCGGCGCCCTGGCCGACTTCGCGGGCTTCTGCGCCAGCCCCGTCATCCCGCTGGGGCAGAAGCTGGCCGCCATGAGCCGCACGCTTGCCGGCAAGATGTCCCCGCTTACACTGAACTTCCTGTCCGTCCTGTTCCGCAGGCACCGCGGCTCGCTGCTGCGGGAAGTCGCCGAGCAGTATCACCGCATCCTCGATGCCCGCCGCCGCAAGGTTCACGTGCGGGTTGACACGGCCGTGCCGCTGGATGACGACCTTGCCCGCGAGTTGGAAAAGCTCCTGGGTGAGTCCCTGGACCGCACGCCGGCAATGGACCTTCACGTGGATGCGTCTCTGCTGGGCGGCATAAGGCTCCAGGTGGGCGGGCGGGTGGTCGACGCCACGCTGTCCCGCAAACTGGAGCAACTGAAGGGGAAGCTTGCCGGGCTTCGGCTTGCCTCCGCCGGAACGTTCGGCCTGGCCGGTCCGGCCGAGAAATAGCAATGATGTATAACGTCGGGAAACAAACGCCATGAAGATCCGAACCGATGAAATTGCCTCAATCCTCAAGCAGGAGATGGCCTCGTTCCGCCAGGAGCTGGACGTGGCGACCGTGGGCCGCGTGACGGAGGTCGCCGACGGCATTGTCCGGATCTACGGGCTGACGCGGACCATGGTCGGCGAGATGCTCAGCTTCGAGGGCGGCGCGATGGGCCAGGTGTTCAACGTCCACGAGGACTCCATCGGCGCCGTGGTCTACGGCGACTACGTGCACATCTCCGAGGGCAGCACGGTCCGCGGCACTGGCAAGGTGCTGGAGGTGCCCGTCGGCAGGGGCCTGCTTGGGCGCGTGATCGACCCGCTGGGCCGGCCTATGGACGGCGGGGCGCCCATAGAGCCCGAGGGCTCCCGCGTGGCGGAGATCGTCGCGCCCGGCATCGCCGAGCGCCAGCCCGTCAACGAGCCGCTTTACACGGGCATCAAGGCCATCGACTCCATGATCCCCATCGGCCGCGGGCAGCGCGAACTGATCATCGGCGACCGCAAGACCGGCAAGACCTCCATCGCCGTGGACACCATCATCAACCAGGCCGGCGGCGACGTGCTGTGCGTCTACGTCGCCATAGGCCAGAAGGAATCCACCGTCGCCGACGTGATCCAGACCCTCCGGGATCACGGCGCGATGGGGCACACGGTGGTGATAGCGACCTCCTCGGCCGACTCGGCCCCGGTGCAGTACCTGGCGCCGTATGCCGGCTGCGCCATGGCCGAGCACTTCATGTACGCCCACGGCCGACACACGCTGGTGGTCTACGACGACCTGTCCAAGCACGCCTTCGCCGCCCGGCAGATGTCCCTGCTTCTCCGCCGCCCGCCGGGGCGCGAGGCGTACAGCGGCGACATATTCTACATCCATTCCCGCCTGCTGGAACGGTCCGCCAAGCTGGCCGAGAAGTTCGTCATCGTCCCCCGCGGCGCCGGCGAGGACCAGCTCGACAAGGGCGTCGACGGGAAGCTCTACGAGCGCAACGACGGGCTCCAGGACGCCCGCAAGGCCCTGCCCGGCCTGCCCGACGCCGCCAACCTCGAGGTCCGCAAGATCCCGAGTTCCGGCGGCTCGCTGACGGCCCTTCCGATCATCGAGACGCTGGAGGGCGAGGTCTCCGCTTACATCCCGACCAACCTGATCTCCATCACCGACGGTCAGATCTACCTGGACCCGGGCCTGTTCTTCATGGGGGTGCGCCCGGCGATCAACGCCGGCGTGTCGGTCAGCCGGGTCGGCGGGGCGGCCCAGATCAAGGCGATGAAGCAGGTTGCGGCCTCGCTGCGCCTGGACCTGGCGGCCTACAACGAGTTGCGGGCCTTCGCCCAGATGAGCACCGAACTGGGCGCCTCGACGCAGAGGCAGCTCGACCGCGGCATGAGAATTGTCGAGCTGCTCAAGCAGCCCCTGCACCGGCCTTTCCCGGTCATCGACCAGGTCATCAGCATCTACGCCGGAACCAGCGGCATCCTGGACAAGACGCACGTCGAGGACGTGATGAGGTTTGAGACGGAGATGCTGGCCCGCGTCAAGACCAACAGCAAGGCCCTGTACGATTCGATCTGCGCCGCCGGCATGATCTCCGATGAGAACCGCAAGGCCCTGGACGTCGCCTTGCAGGAGTTCCGGGACGCGTTCGTTCACGGGCGCAGGGCGATGTCCGACCCGGCCGCGGCGTCATAGCCGTCCGGGGAACGCAGGATACGTCGATATGCCGAACATCCGACAGATACGCACTCACGTTGCCGCGGTGGACAGCGCCCGCACGATCACCAAGGCGTTGCAGATGATTTCCGCATCGAGGCTTCAGCGGGTGCAGAGGCGTCGGGTGGCCTCGCGGGAGGCGACCACCGGCGCCGACGAGATCGCCGCCGCGGCCATCCGAGTGGGCGGCGAGATCGCCCACCCCCTGCTTTGCGCCGGGGCCGGCGACGTGTCCCGCGTGATTGTCCTGGGTTCCGACCGCGGGATGTGCGGCGGCTACAACAGCCGGGTCGTCCAGGCCGCCATCGAGGCGGCCGACGAACTGGCCCGGATCCAGCGCAAGTGCGAGTTCCACGCCATAGGAAAGAGGGTGGGCATGGCCCTTCGGGAGCGGCTGGCGGCACGTGTCGCCGAGGGCGCATCCGTCCCGCCCATGACCGGCCGGCCGGGGCTCGACGAGTCCCGAATGCTCGACGAGGTCGCCCAGTTGGCCCGGAAGCTCTGCGACGACTTCATCGGCACGCCCCTGGCGTCGGTGAGCCTGGTGCGGATGAGGCTCGGCGGCCAGGGCGCCGTGACCCCGGTCGTCTCGCAACTGCTCCCGCTGGAGGCCGGACCCGCCGCAGTGTCCATCTATACCCAGTACCAGCCGCTGCCCGACGCCGGGTGCGTGCTGGAAGTCGCGGTCCCTCAGGCCGTCCGAATGAGGCTGTACCACGCCTTCCTCGAGGCCGCCCTTAGCGAGCACACCGCGCGGCTGATGGCCATGAAGGCAGCCACCAGCAACGCCGAAGATATGATCCGCGACCTGACCCGGGAAATGAACCGCGCACGCCAGGCGCGCATTACCGCCGAGCTGTCCGAGATCGTCGGCGGTGCCGACGCGGTTGAAGGGGTTCGTTGAAATGAGCAACACAGGAAGACTCGTACAGATCATCGGAAGCACGTTTGACGCGGCCTTTGAGCCGGGCCGCCTGCCGCAGATCTACCACGCCGTGGAGATCCGCACCGACGGGCCGCCGCCCATCCACCTGGTGGGAGAGGTCCAGCAGCACCTCGGCGGCGGGAAGGTCCGCTGCGTGGCCCTTGGGCCCACCGACGGCCTGGCCAGCGGCATGGAGGTCCTCGACACCGGCAAGAGCGTGACCGTCCCGGTCGGAAAGGAGGTCCTCGGGCGGGTCATGAACCTCATCGGCCAGCCGGTCGACGGGCGCGGGCCCATCCGCGCCGAGCAGTACCGGCCGATCCACCATCCCCCGCCGCCCCTGACCGACGTCAAGCCCAGCAACGACCTGTTCGAGACCGGCATCAAGGTCATCGACCTGTTGGCGCCTTTTGTCCGCGGCGGCAAGACCGGGCTTTTCGGCGGCGCTGGGCTTGGCAAGACCGTCATCATTCAGGAGCTCATCGCGCGGATCGCCACGCAGCACGGCGGCTACAGCGTCTTCGCCGGCATCGGCGAGCGGACGCGCGAGGGCAACGACATGTGGCTGGAGATGCAGCACGCCCGCATCGGGCAGACCGACCAGCATGTCATCGACCGCACCGCCATGATCTTCGGGCAGATGAACGAGCCGCCGGGAGCCAGGCTGCGGGTGGGCCTCTCCGCCGTGACCCTCGCGGAGTACTTCCGCGACACCACCGGGGCCGACACGCTCCTGTTCATCGACAACATCTTCCGCTATTCCCAGGCCGGCAGCGAGGTCTCGGCGCTGCTGGGGCGCATGCCCTCGGCCGTCGGCTACCAGCCCACTCTGGGCACCGAGATGGGCGAACTCCAGGAGCGCATCGTCTCGCTCAAGAACGGGGCGATAACGTCCGTCCAGGCCGTCTACGTCCCCGCCGACGACCTCACGGACCCCGCCCCGGCGGCGACTTTCGGCCACCTGGACTCCTTCATCACGCTCAAGCGGCAGATCGTCGAGAAGGGCATCTATCCCGCGATCGACCCGCTGTCCAGTTCCTCGCGGATCCTCAGCCCCCAGTACGTCGGCCAGGAGCACTACGTCGTGGCACGCCAGGTCCAGCAGATCATCCAGCGATACCGCGACCTCCAGGACATCATCGCCATCCTCGGGGTCGAGGAACTCTCCAAGGAGGACAAGATGATCGTGGCCAGGGCCAGGCGGATCGAACGGTTCCTTTCCCAGCCGTTCTTCGTGGCGGAGATCTTCACCGGCAAGGCGGGCAAGTTCGTGCCCATCAAGGAGATCGTCCGGTCCTTCAGGGAGATCTGCGACGGGCGCTGGGACCACCTGCCGGAACAGGCATTCATGTACGTCGGGACGGTGGAAGAGGCGGCCGAGCAGGCCGAGAAACTCAAGGCGCAGGGTATTGCATAGAAGCCGGGGCCTTCGCCGGGCCCCGGGCGGCAGCGGCCTGGCCGCCGGATGGGAACATAATGTTCGGCAAAGAGACATTCCGGTGCATCGTGACGACCGAGGAGGAATCCGTCCTCGCCGTCGACGCCACCTCCGCCGTCGTCCCGACAACCGAGGGGCTGCTGGGGATACTGGTTGACCGGGCGCCGTTCCTGGCCGCCGTCGGGTCCGGCAAGCTCGTCATCCGGCAGCACGAGCAGAGCCGCCTGTTCACGGTCTCGGGGGGAGTTGCCCACATGCGGGAGAACGTCTTGACCGTCCTGGCGGCCACGTGCAAGCCGGCCTGACCGGCCCGGCGGCGGCTCAGAGCAGGTGCTTGAGGCGCATCGCGAGAACCACGTGCTGCGCGATCGTCGCCAGCCCGAAGCAGGACTGGTCGTAGACGATGTGAAACTGCGGCTCCCGCGGGTACCGCATGTGGTAGATCTTCCGCAGGTACTCGCGTTCCGCCTCGCGCTTCCGGATGATCGCCCTGGCCCTCGGCAGGCTGCAACCGTGGCACTTGGCCACCTCCCTGGTCCGCCAATCCTCCGGCGCTTCCATGCGGAGGTGCAGGCCGTTGTCAATCCCCATCGTCGCGCCCGCCCCGCCCTGGCCGACAATAATCACGTACCCCTCGAACGCCATCCCCCGGATGATCGACGTGATCTGGTTGCGAATCTCCAAGCCGCTGGGAACGTTCGTGCTGAGAAAAGACTGGAAGAAATCCAGCAGCAGATGGGGCTGCCTGGCCCGGATCTTCTCCACCAGTTCCGTCGCCAGGTTCGTCTCGGTGGCCAACTGTTCCAGGATCTCCCTGCCGTAGACCTTCCATGCCCGGCCAGGGGGGGCCTCGTCGTTAAGGATCTCGGCCAGCAGCAGACCCAGCGTGAAACCCGAGCAGCCGCACTGGCGCGAGATGGTGATGTACGGTCCTGGCGCAGCCTCCCCGTACTCCCGCCCGATCTGCTCGCGAGTGTTTACCATGGACTCCATTTCCGCCATGTTGACGACGCGTCCTTTCGCGGCCGCGGCCCCTCGCCGCATCCGGTGACGGCGACCTGATGAATCAGCGCATACGCCGCCGGGAATGTCAAGCATTTCCGGCCATTCCTGAACTCAGAAATCAATATGATGACTGCCCATGACGAGAACCGGGCCCGCCGCGGCCCGGCGGCGACGGCCTCCCGCCCGGCAACGCGGGCAGGAACTTGGAAAAACACAACATGTTTATGTCCGAGTAAGGTTTAATGGTATTGGATAGTGCCGGCCGGGCTGGGCGGTGTGCACCCCCCGGCGCTGCCAGACTGACGTTGAGAAAGAAGGCCTGTCATGACTTGCACGATGAGGGCGATTGCCGCACTTTGCGTTTTCGGGCTCTGCGCCTCGGTAAGCCAGGCCGGAGACCCGGCATACTATCAGCGCAAGAGCACCTGGCAGGAAACCCTGCGGGTTTCGCGCGAGGCCCTGGCAGCCCAGGAGGCCGCCGAAGCCGGCAAGACGGCGACCAAGTCCGGTGGCGGTGCGCAGTTAGGACCGTTCTACGAGATCGGCCCGTTCAAGATCAACGGCAAGAACTCGTTCGATACCGTCTTTGGGCCGGAGACGGAGATCGACCTGGGCAAAAGCCACGGCCAGCTTCGCTGGAAGCTCATTCAGGACGCCGAAGGACAGGGGCACGACCGGCAGTGCCCGGGCGGCGACGGCCAGGCCAGGGCAAACCCGGCCGCGCGCCTGCGAAAAGAGTTGTGGGGCCTGATCGAGCGCGATTTCACTGAGGCCGCCGCCAAGCGCGAGATGGAATGGGAGCAGGCCGACGGGATCTGGAACGCCGACTGGCAGGCCGGCAAGCTGGGCGACCTGGCCGGGCGGTACGTCGGCCCGGCTGGCGGCCTCAAGGCCCGCGATCAGATCGAGGCTGCCGCCAAGGCCGCAACCGACCCGGCCGGGCTCGACAAAGTCCGCCAACTCTATTACGGCGCCAAACGCCTTCAGGAGGCGATGGCCAGGATCAAGGACATCGACCCAACGCCGCTGCGGCTGGCGATACAGGACCTCATAAAGACCAACGGCGCCAAGTACCCGCGCGGCGAGGAATTCCTGCGCAGGCTGGACAAGGTCGAGCAGGCGGTCGTCGAAGCCGCCGGCGCCAAGGATGCCGACCAGGGCAAGCTCGTCGCGGCCGTGGAAACGTTCTCCAAACTGCGGGAGGAGGCACTGCTGGCCAATCCGCTGATGGACTTCGACAAGCTGCTGCTGATCAAGCGAAGCGCCAACAACCTCGGCCTGCCTCAGAACTGGCAGGGCAACTGTTCGCTCCCGCGCGACGGCTTCGACAACGAGATCGCCGTGCTCTCGCCGGTGAGTCCGGCCGGCGCCCTGACGACGCTTTATCGCCCGCAGCGGCGGGTGTTCGTCGGCGACGTGGACCTGCACTTCGACGCCGACAAGATGCTCTTCAGTTCGCTCGACGCCAAGGGCCGCTGGCAGGTCTTCGAGCTCGGCGCCGACGGCAAAGGCCTGACGCAGGTGACGCCGGGCGACCAGCCGGAAGTGGACAACTATGACCCCGTCTACCTGCCCGACGAGCGGATCATCTTCGACTCGACGCGGTTCTTCCAGGGCGTTCCGTGCGTCGGCGGGGCCGACCACGTGGCGAACCTTTTCACCATCAACGCCAAACGCGACCCGGGGAGCATACGGCAGCTCACGGTCGAGCAGGACCATGACTGGTGCCCGACGCTGATGCAGGACGGCAAGGTGATGTACACCCGCTGGGAGTACAGCGACGCGGCGCACTACTTCTCGCGGATCCTGTTCAACATGAACCCCGACGGCACGCAGCAGATGGAGATGTACGGCTCGAACAGCTACTGGCCAAACTCCATCTTCTACGCTCGCCCGTGCCCGGGCCATCCCACCAAGGTCGTTGCGGTCATCAGCGGGCACCACGGCGTGCCGCGGATGGGCGAGATGATCCTCTTCGACCCGGCCAAGGGAAAGCACGAGGCCGACGGAGTCGTCCAGCGGATTCCCGGCTACGGCAAGAAAGTCGAGCCGATTATCGGGGACGCGATAGTGGATGGAAGCTGGCCGAAGTCCCTTCACCCCTGGCCCCTGAGCGACAAGTACTTCCTGGTCTCCTGCCAGGCGAGCCCCAAGGACGAGTGGAGCCTTTACCTCGTCGACGTTTTCGACAACATGCTCAAGCTGGCTTCCGTGCCGGGCTATGCCCTGTTCGAGCCGGTGCCCTTCCGCAAGACCACCCGCCCGCCCGTAATCCCGGACAAGGTCGATGTCACTCGCAAGGACGCCGTCATGTACATCGCGGACATCTACTCGGGCCCGGGCCTGGCCGGCGTGCCGCGCGGAAGCGTCAAGAACCTCAGGATCTACGCCTACCACTACGCCTACTGCGGAATGGGCGGGCACATCAACATCGGCATCGACGGGCCCTGGGACGTCCACCGCATCCTTGGCACCGTGCCGGTCCAGCCGGACGGCTCGGCCATGTTCCGAGTCCCGGCCAACACACCGCTGGGGCTTCAGCCGCTGGACAAGGACGGCATGGCCATGCAGCTCATGCGAAGCTGGACGACGGCAATGCCCGGCGAGATGCTCACCTGCGTGGGCTGCCACGAGCGGCAGTCGGACGTGGCGGGCGTCGCCTACGGCTCAGCCGCGGGCAAGGTCGAGGAACTCAAGCCCTGGCGCGGAGAGGCCCGAGGCTTCAGCTTCACGCGCGAGGTCCAGCCGGTGCTGGACAAGTACTGCGTCGCCTGCCACAACGGCACCACGCAGGTCGACGGGCAGGGCATCCCGGACTTCCGCGTCAACGGGACGGCCAAGTTCCAGAACTTCACGCCCTCATACGTGGCCCTGCACCCCTACGTCCGCCGGCCCGGGCCGGAAAGCGACCTCCACATACTGGCGCCCATGGAGTACCACGCCGACACCAGCGAGCTGATCCAGATGCTCCGCAAGGGCCACGGCGGCGTGAAACTCGACGCCGAAGCCTGGGACCGCCTGATCACATGGATCGACCTCAACGTGCCCGACAAGGGCACCTGGAGCGAGCACTGCAAGATTTCCGGCGACATGCACGATCGCCGGCAGGCGATGGCCAAGGCATATGCCGATCTGACGTACGACCCGGAGGCGATCGTGCCGACAGCGCTGGGCGACATGACGCCGGTAAAGCCGACCGAGCCAAAGCCCAAGCCCCGGGCCGACGTGACGGCGCCCGGCTGGCCCTTCGACGCCGCCGAGGCCAAGCGCCGCCAGATCGCCGCCGGCGAACAGACGGGCCAGAAGACCGAGATGTCCCTGGACCTCGGCGACGGCGTCAAGCTCGACATGGTGCTCATCCCGGCCGGCGAGTTCGTGATGGGCGACGTCAACGGCTGGGCCGACGAGCAGACGCTGACGCGGGTCGCTATCGCCAAGCCGTTCTGGATCGGCAAGCTGGAGATCACCAACCAGCAGTACGGCAAGTTCGATACCCGGCACGACAGCGGTTTCATCAGCGTCTACAAGAAGGACCACAGCGACCGCGGCGAGCGCGTCAACGGCCCAACCCAGCCGGTTGTCCGCGTTTCTTGGACGCAGGCCCGGGAGTTCTGCCGCTGGCTCAGCGGGCGGACCGGGGCGAAGTTCGACCTGCCGACCGAGGCCCAGTGGGAGTACGCCTGCCGCGCCGGGACGGCCACGGCAATGAACTGCGGCGACGTAAAGGCGGACTTCGGCAGGCTGGCCAACTTCGCCGACCAGCGGGTCAACAGCATCAGCCGCGGCGGCCCGGAATGGATACCCGGCATCGCCGGCGTCAACGACGGGGCCTCCGTAACGACCAGCGGCGGCAGGTACGCCCCCAACGCGTGGGGCCTCCGCGACATGCACGGCAACGCCGCCGAGTGGACCCGCACCAACTATCGACCGTATCCCTACAACGCCAACGACGGGCGCGAGGATGTCAATGACGACGGGCGCAAGGTCGTCCGAGGCGGCTCGTTCTACGACCGCCCCCAGCGAGGCCGCAGCGGCTTCAGGCTGGACTATCCATCGTGGCAGCGGGTCTTCAACGTCGGCTTCCGCGTGGCCTGCGAGGTCGGCCCCGGCGGCGTGGCGGCGGCACAAACCAGGAAGTAACACCCCGCCATTCGCCGACCCGAATTCCCGGCCCGGCGGGCGAGTCGCGCGGATCACGAGACGGGGCGTTCGTAGATGCGGTACGTCTTGTAGTGCTCGGGCCTCAGCGCGTTCTGGATGGTGCGGTTTGACATGTCGTTGTCCTCCAGCACCCACGACGCCTCGCCGATATCGATGCCCCTGGCCCGGCCGCGGAGGATCGTCTCCAGCAGCAGCAGGGCGGTTATGCCCAGGTGGCGGTATCGTTCCAGGACGGCTATGCCGAAGATGCGGATCTCGTGAATCCGCCTCATTTCCCGCATGAACTTGAGGAACCCCAGCGGCAGCAGCCGCCCGCGGACGGCGGCCAGGGCGCGGTTGATGTTCGGCAGGGCCATCGAGGCCCCGGCCGGCTCGGAGCCGACCTCGCCGACGAGGATCAATTCCGGGTCCACAACCGCCCTCATGTCCCGCGCCATTTCCAGGACTTCCTTCCTCGTCAGCGGCACGTGGCCCCAGTTGTCGGTTCGGGCGGTCTCGAAGAGCTCCACCAGGCCGAGGACCTCCCGCTCGTAGAGCTTCATGTCTATCGGGCGGACGTGCACCTCCGGGTGGCGGCGTTTGAGCACCTCGGCCAGGCGGAGCATCCGGTCCCGGCCCCGGCCCTCATCGACGTCCGCGGCGCGGATCAGGTAGGCGTAGAGGTCCTTGCACTTGACGAACCCGGCCGCCTCGATGATCCCGACGTACTGGGGCGGGTTGTAGGGCATCATGACCATCGGCGGGTGGTCGAAGCCGTCGATCAGCAGCCCGCACTCGGCGTTCATGGACGGGCTGACGGGCCCGCGGACGCTAGTCAGGCCGCGGTCCGCAAGCCAGCGCCGGGCGTGCTGGAAGAGCCCCGCGGACGCGGCGGCGTCGTTGATGTCGCACTCGAAGAAGCCGAAGAACCCCACGCGGTCCTTGTGGCACTCGTTGTGGGCCCGGTTGTGGATGGCGGCGATGCGCCCGACCGGCCTGCCGGCCCGTTCGGCCAGGAAGACCGCCATCTCGGCGCGATCGAAGAAGGCGGTCTTGCAGGCCAGAACCTTCGCCTGCGCCCGCCGCAGCGGAGGCACCCAGTTGGGCCACCCGCGATAGAGCGCCATCGGCAGGTCCAGCAGTTGCCCCATGCCGCGGCGGTCCTGCACCAGGCGGATGGCTGGATCCGCACTCATTGGGCCGAGGGGACCTCGTTCTTGGGCTCGGGGTGCTGCCCGGCCTTGAGCTCGCAAAGGGCGCTCAGCAGCAGGTCTATGTCCCGGTCGGTGTGGTTGGCGGTCGGTATCACCCGGAGCATGCTCGTGCCGATGGGCACGGCCGGGTACAGCACGGCGCTCGCCCAGATGTTGTGCTTCTGGTAGAGCCCGTCGCAGAGGTGGACGGCGTCGGCGCCGTTGCCGCGAATCGGAGTGATGGGCGTCTGGGTCTCGCCGATGTCGAAGCCGGCCTCTCTCAGGCCGTTCTGGAGCATCCGCTTGTTCCGCCAGAGCGTCTTGCGGCGGTCATTGGCCGCGCGGAGGATCCGCAGCGACTCGAGGGTGGCCGCGGCTATGCACGCGGGCATGGCCTTGGTGAACAGGATTGTCGGGGCCTTGAACCTGAGGTAGTAGATGACGGCGGCGTCCGCCGCGGCGAAACCGCCCATCGTCGCCAGGGCCTTGCTGCACGTGCCGAGGTGCACGTCGATGCGGTCTTCGCAGCGGAGCATCTCGGCCGTGCCGCGCCCGTTGTCGCCGCACACGCCGGTGCCGTGCGCGTCGTCGACGATCAGCCTGGCGCCGTGCTTCTCGCAAAGGTCGCAGAGCTCGGGCAGCGGCGCGATGTCGCCCTGCATGGAGTAGACGCCGTCGACGACCACCATGCGCGCCTGGCTTCGCGGGGTCTCCAGCAGGATGGCCTCGAGGTCCTCGACGTCGTTGTGCCGGAAGAACCGCACGCGGGCGCCGGAGATCTTCGCGCCGCAGACCAGGCTGGCGTGGGCGTAGCGGTCCAGGATGATCAAGTCCCGCGGCCCGGCCAGGGCGGCTATCGCGCCCATCATCGTGTGGGCGCCGTTGGCGAAGACCAGCGAGTCCTCGGTCCGCTTGAAGTCCGCCAGTTCGCGCTCGAGTTGGAGGTGCAGGTCTATGGTCCCCGTCAGGGGCCGGGCGCCCATCGGCACGCTCACGCCGTACCGCTCGACGATTTCCGCAGCCGCAGCGATCACCTTGGGATGGCTGGCCAGGCCGAGGTAGTCGTTCGTGCTGAACTGAAGAATCTGCCGGCCCTCGAAGTCCAGCCAGGGCCCGACGTTGTTGAGCGGGCCCGGGCGATACAGCGTCGACTCGGCCAGGGCCCGGTCCTGCTTCTTTACGATTCGCGACTCCTGCTGGAACCGCACGCACTTGTCGAAGATGTCGGCCATCGGCAGCCTCTCCATGCCCGTCAAAAAACAAACGCCCCCCCCACGCCCGCCGCGGTATTCGGTCCATCGGTCCGGTCGTCAGGAGGCCTCGATACACTTGCCCGTCAATTCATCACCATTTTCGGGTGAAAGGCAAGTCAGAAAGCTGCTATACTCCCGATTTTCCGCCACCCCCTTGGTCGGTCCGGCCCCGGGGTTATTTCAGGAGTCTGGCCATGGGCCTGATTGCCTTGGCACTGGCGATGCATGTCCGACGCCTCTGGCGAAGCTTCGAACGCACATGCGCCAAGCCCGTGGAAAGCCAACTCGCCGTGCTGCGGGGCCTGCTGGCCCGGGCCGCCGGCACCGAGTGGGGCCGGCAATTCGGCTTCGCCGACATCCGCACGCCCCGGCAGTACCGCGCCCGCGTGCCGGTGACCGACTACGAGGCAGCCGCCGCGTCCTGGCACAAAGCGTTCGACGGCGCCGCCGACGTGGCCTGGCCGGGGCACGTGCGGTACTTCGCTATGTCATCCGGCACGACCGCCGCGCCGGGCGCCCCGGGTGCAGGCAACAAGTACCTGCCGGTCACCGACGACGCCATCCGCTGCAACATCCGCGCCGGGGGCCTGCTAGTGGCCGCCCTGGCGCATCGCGGCGGACTCCGCTCGATCACCGACGGGCGCGTCTTCTACCTCGGCGGCTCCATCGCCCTTACCCCGCGGGGCAAGTGCCTCCACGGCGACGCCTCGGGAATAGTCTCCCGGCACATCCCGTCCTGGGTCCGCGGGCGAAGCCTGCCCGCCGAGGACATCCGCAGAGTCGCCAACTGGCAGGAAAAGATCGACCTGCTCGTCGAGCGATACCTCACCGCCGACGACGTCTGCGCGCTGGGGGCCTGCCCGTCGTGGGCGGCCCTGCTGTTCAAGCAGATGCTCCAGGCCGCCGAGGCCCGCGGGCTACCACGGCGGACTATCGGCGAACTCTGGCCGAAACTGCGGCACTTCATCTCATACGGCATGTCGTTCCAGCCGTATCGCCGGGCTTTCCAGCAGTACCTCGGGCGGGACATCCACTACACCAGCACCTACTCGTCCTCCGAGGCCGGCATGTCCGCCGTGCAGGTCGAGGACGGCGAGCCGCTGCGGCTGATCGTCGATAACGGCGTCTTCTACGAGTTCATCCCCGCCGCCCGCGCCGCCGAGGCCAACCCGCCCCGGCTGCATATCGGCGAGGTCAGCACGGGCGAGGACTACGCCGTGCTCGTCAGCACCAACGGCGGCCTATGGGCCTATCCTCTTGGCGACGTCGTGCGGTTCGAGGGCCTCATTCCGCCGCGGATCGTCTTCGCCGGGCGAACGCAGCTCCAGCTAAGCGCCTTCGGCGAGCACGTGACGCTCGGGGCGATCGAAAAAGCCGTCGCCGCCGCCTGCGAGCGCACCGGCGCGACCGTGGCCGACTACACCGTCGCCCCGCGATACCCGTCGCCGGACAGCCCCATACCAGCCCACCGGTGGATAATCGAGTTCGACCGCCCCCCCGCCGACGCGGCCGCGTTCATGGCCGCCGCCGACCAGAGCATCCGCCGCGAGAACGAGGACTACGACACCCACCGCACCGGCGACTACGGCCTGCTGCCGCCGCAGCTCGTCCCCGTCGCCCCGCGAACCTTCTACGAGTGGATGAAGGCCCGCGGCAAACTCGGCGGCCAGAACAAGGTCCCCCGCGTCGCCCTCTCAGCCACCATGGCGGAGGAACTGCTGGAAATCTCCGGACGGCTGGGGGGGTAAACGTGGGGAGACACAACCCGGACATGCTTCCGAAGACGGAAGCATGGCACCGCATTCGGATGCCACAGAAACCATGCTACCGGGGTGTCAAATCGGAGAACCCCAGAATTCTTGGAAACACTCCTCAACGTAGAGTTTCAACAGAGCCGGGTCGGTATGGCTCACATAGATGTGATGGTTCGCGTGGCGGTCAAAAGGGCTGCTTGGTGCATGTTTCGCCGGAAAGAATGCGTGAGCATGTCGACAGCAATCATCACGTCCACCTTCTTCTGCTCCACGGTCTTTCTTCTGCGACGAGTATCGCCTTCATATACGTGAACCCCACGAATTGCCCGCAAGTTGTCGAACAAAGCTTCTCGTGCCGCAGTTCGCGCTGAGAAGGAAGCTTCATCCTCATTAGTTTTCCGCGGTGGAAGTGAGTCATAGTAGAAGGTCTTGGTGTAATCACTAACCAACTTCGCAAAATCAAGACACGCGAAATCGAAGCCGGGGTACCGCTAACCCGCTTTGTCAGCCATTTGCCTTAAACAGCCCCCGTCAATGAATAGGTACTTGATCTCCCTTGGCCCGCTATACCCGCCTCCAGATACTAGCATAATTGCCTCTCCTTTTCTGTCAATCAAGACCGGCCCGGTGGCGTTTTTCCCAAGGTCGATCGATTCCGGTACCATGCTTCCGTCGATGGAAGCATGGCCCAAGAAAGCTTCCAACTCCTGCAACCTCTATGGCGTAGCAGTTTCGGCCCCATGCCAAGAACAATAACAACGCCACGGGTGGATTCAAGGAAATAGGCTCGAACTACAACGAAGGATTCGCCCGTACATGCTCCCGGCGCGATGTTTTTCCAGCCCCGTTCACGGGGCTTCGACCCGCCGCAGGCGGGGTTTAGACCAGGGCTTTCAGCCCTGGGTGGCCGGCGGCGCACAAATCCTTGTTTCTGTTTCTTCTTCTTAGCACGCTTTCAGCGCGCTTACTTGCCGGCTTTAGCCTAAAGGCTGCCAGGTTCGGGTAAGCCCGCTGAAGCGGGCTGATGAAAAGAACCGGAAAGAATGGGGTATCATCCGCCCACCCAGGCCTGAAAGGCCTGGTCTATACCCGCCTTCGGCGGTCAAAGCACCGTGAACGGTGCTATGGCTGTCGCCAACTCCAAGCCACCGACATCCGTCGGTCAAAGCACCGTGAACGGCGCTATGGCTGTCGCCAACTCCAAGCCACCGACATCCGTCGGGCAAAGCACCGTGAACGGCGCTATGGCTGTCGCCAAGTCCAAGCCACCGACATCCGTCGGGCAAAGCACCGTGAACGGTGCTATGGCTGTCGCCAACTCCAAGCCGCCGACATCCGTCGGTCAA
>Ga0315282_10006355_pt1 | contig 19816 bp, 19 predicted proteins | sample YL17G07_20_MG_FD_203693 | JGI IMG/M metagenome (GOLD analysis project Ga0315282, IMG submission 203693) | Sediment microbial communities from Yellowstone Lake, YNP, Wyoming, USA - YL17G07_20 | ecosystem: Environmental > Aquatic > Freshwater > Lake > Sediment | place: USA: Wyoming | collected... | reverse complement strand
ACCCGGGGGCCAATTCGCGGATGTGAAGGCCATGAGCATACTAGTGTGCAATTTACTGCACATTGTGCTTTCACCATGAAGTGTCTGCAATGATCTTCTGACTGTGGCGTATCAAGTCAGGTGCTGTACTGAATGGCACCATTGTGCCATTGATTTCTGTTGATCTGGAAATCTAGATTACAGTAGTGTATCCAACTGGGTACACTGCCCGAGTCTTCCGGGCCTGGGTATTCAGTCGCAGGGAAATTGAGTGAGTGGCGTTGTCTCGACGGTCCGAATGAGACACTGATGATTCAGAGTGATCCCAAACTCAAGCGCATCCTCATCGTCGATCCGGGTGAGCGTTTCAGTCTCGTGCTACGACGCGTCCTTGGGACGGAGTACTCGGTGGGGTACGTCCCAACCATAGGTCAGGGTATCGCACGCCTGGGTGAGGCGGACATTGACTTGGTTCTCCTGAACTGGGACTGGCCAGGTCCTGCGGTTTCCACGGCAGAGGAGAGGGAAGAACTGCTCAAGGCGGCGGCCGGCCTGACGGTTCCGGTGCCTGTGGTCGCCATGACCGCAGATGGTCGGCGCGAAGTCGCCATGGAGATTATCAAGCAGGGAGCCTATGACTTCTTCGTCCAGCCGCTCGATGTTCTGGAACTCAAGCTGGTGATCGACCACGCCCATCGCCTGGTCGGTCTGGCGCGTGATCTGGAAGAGGCGCGGGGACTGGCGTCGTTTAGCCACCTCGGGGGGCTGGTTGGAAACAGCAAGCCGATGCAGCGTGTTTACGACCTGACATCCAAGGTGGCCGGTGTCTCGACCACGGTGCTTCTGCGAGGCGAGAGCGGGACGGGCAAGGAAGTCGTGGCCCGTGCGATCCATCGCCTCAGCCCTCGCTCCGGGAAACCTTTTATGGCCTTTTCCCCGTCGGCGTTGCCCGAGACGCTGATCGAAGACGAGTTCTTTGGACACGAAAAGGGAGCCTTCACGGGGGCGCAGCAGACGCGCCGTGGTCGTTTTGAAGAAGCGCAGGGCGGCACGGTCTTCATGGACGAGATTGGCGACTTGTCACTGCCCATGCAGGCCAAGCTCCTGCGCGTGCTGCAGGAGCGCTGCTTTGAGCGGCTGGGGTCGAGCACGCCCGTGCAGGTTGACATCCGCCTGATCTGCGCCACCAATCGTGACTTGGAGAAGATGGTGCAGGAAGGCACCTTCCGCCAGGACCTCTACTTTCGCATCTCGGTATTCCGGATCGATCTGCCGCCGCTGCGCGAGCGGCGGGACGACATCCCTCTGCTGGCGGATTTCTTCTGCCGTCATTTTGCCGACATTCATAAGAGGAGCATCCGGGGATTCACCCCCGGCTTCATCAGCGCGCTGGTGCGGCACGATTGGCCAGGCAACGTCCGTGAGTTGCAGAACGTCATCGAGAGGAGTCTGATTCTCAGCGACGGGCCGCAACTCGCGGTCCAGGACCTCCCACCGGAGTTCAAGAATTTGGCCGTGTCCGGCGAGGTCCCGGCAGGTTCGTTTCATGAGGCGCTGCGGTACTTCAAACGCGAGCTGGTTCTGGGCGCGTTACGCGCGCAGGCGGGCAATCGCCTGAAGGCCGCACAAGACCTGCGCATCAGCCGTTCCTATCTGCACCGCCTGCTGAAGCAGTTGAGCATCGCGGGGGGAGAACCGGCTGCGGAGCAAAGGGTCACCACCGCGGCCACCTGACCAGGAGTCTGCAAGCTCCGGCCTTCTGTGGCTGGGCACCTAAAGCGCTCTGTGGGCTGGAGCGCCTACCGTCGCAGTCGACGAAGGGAGGACGATACTGGCATTGCGTAAAGTGATTCGCGCGGTCTTCTCTTTCCCGGTGATGTTGGCATCCATTATCGTCGTCTTTGTATTCTTGGGTATGGGTTCCTCTGTGGGGGACCCTGACTTATGGTGGCATCTGCGCAATGCCGAGTATCTTTTCACTCATCTCACGACTCCGCAGGTTGATTTCTATTCTTATACGACGAACGGCTATCCCTGGATGAACCACGAGTGGCTGGCGGAGATTCCCTACTACCTTGCCTGGCGCATGGGCGGACTGATGGGAGTCTACGTATTGTCTGTTGGCCTCCTGTGCTTCATCATGCTCGGCATCTACTACTGGGCCTACAATCAGAGCAGGAATCTGAAGGCTTCGTGCGTGGTTACGTGCTTCTCGATGTTCCTGGCGGTCGTCTCTTTCGGCCCGCGGGCCATCCTTTTCGGTTACATCTATCTTCTGATTCTCCTCCTGCTGCTCGCGCGTTACCGCGCCACGGGACAGGCTCCCCTGTGGGTCATCCCTCCTCTATTCTGTGTATGGATCAACACGCACGGTTCATGGCTGCTGGGCCTGATCGTGTTCAGCATCTACTTGGTCGCGGGCCTCGTGGAGGGCAGTTGGGGACGCGTGGAAGCGGTGCGCTGGGTGCCGGCACAGCGGCAGCGGCTCTTGATCACTATCGGGGCGTCAATCTGCGCAATGCTGGTCAATCCGTTTACGTATCGACTCGTGGCATACCCTTTTGACCTCGCCTTCCGGCAAAAGCTGAATATCGCCAACATTGAGGAATGGGCTTCTGTAAATTTCAACGAGCCGCGCGGGGTAGTAGTCCTTATCCTGCTGGCGGTCGTCTTCCTGGGCGCGTTGTTAAGCCGGTACCGATGGAAGTTGGAAGAATTTCTCCTGGCGAGCTTTGCACTCTACGCCGGTCTGAAGCACGTGCGATTTCTTATCCTTGCGGCGATTCTTCTGGCGCCGCTGCTCGCCAAGATGCTGGACATGATCCCGCCTTACAAACCGGAGATCGACAAGCCGCTGCTTAACGCAGTCATCATGGCGTTCCTATTGCTTTTTGTGGTCCGCCGATTCCCGTCCTCTGAGGACCTGGACAAGGCCGTCTCGAGGACGTTTCCTGTCGGCGCCATCACCTTTATCAAATCGCATGGACTGTCCGGCAATATGTTCAATCATTACACGTGGGGAGGTTACTTGATCTTTTCCTGCCCCAAGATTAAGACTTTCGTCGACGGCCGCACCGACATCTTCGAATACACGGGTGTCCTGAAGGATTATGTAGACGCAGAACGCCTGAAAGGGTCGCTGGAGATTTTAGACAAGTACAATGTCCGCTTTGTTCTCCTCCCACTGGAGTCCCCGCTGGCCTATCTTCTCAAGAGCAACGGCGGCTGGAAGATGATTTACGCCGACAGCATTGCGACGATTCTTGAACGCGCCGCGCCATTGCCCCAAGCGGCGCTGCCAGCAGGGAGTGTTCATTAGGTCATGACGACACGCGCAGCAGGCGGGCAGTTGGCTTCTGTGGACGGCTCAAGCGCCAGGCGTGGATCCTGGTTTGCCGCCGCTTTGTTGCTCCTGCTCGGCATGCCGGCTGCCTGGAACCTTTCGACTTGGCCGAGTCGGGTTCGCTACCCGGGCGAGCTCGGTGATAATGTCGAGGGCGTTTGCTTGGCGGAGACGCTGCACCTGCGTGGGGGCGTTGCTGTATATGCCCCGGTTACACCAGACCGCTTCGAAGCCATGATCTATGGCCCTCTTTACTACTGGCTGGGCGCAAAACTGATCGATCCCGAAAACCCAGCTTACCGACCGCTGCGCGTCCTGTCCCTGTTCGCCACGCTGGGTTGCATCGGAGCTGTTGCCTTGATGGCCTTTCGGCTCAGCCACAGCGGGCTGGCGGCGGTCCTAGCCGGGCTGCTAGTGCTGAGTTACGGGTTGGTAAGCACTGTTGGGCTCTCGGCGCGTTGCGATGTGGTCGCACTCGCGCTGGTCTTTTGGGGCTTTGTCGTCGCTCACCGGTATCGTGGGAGTCGGGGCGTTTTGGTCTCCGTTCCGCTGATCGTCCTGGGTCTTTTCTTCAAGCAACAGTATGTGGCGCCGCCGCTGGCAGTGTTCCTGTACCTGCTCCTCGACAGGCGCTGGCGCCTGGCCGCCGAGTTTGCCGGACTCACGATCTTGAGTGGCGGGGCCCTGCTTGCCTACTTCCATTTCGTTGTCTATCCCGGGCAGTCGCTCCTGTGGCACCTTGTTGACTACAGCATGATCAGTCTCTCGTGGAACCGATTTGGCTGGGGCCTGTTGCTATTCGTGATCTTCTTCGGGGTGCTCACACTTCTGGGCTTGGAATTCCTCCGTCGGCACCCCGATCGCCTGATAAGCACTTACCTGGGCTGCGCAGTGTTTTTGGCTGTCGTGACCCTCGCGAAAGAAGGGAGCGGAACGAATTATTACCTCGAACCGCTTCTGACCATTTGCCCGCCGGTCGCGGCGCTGGCTGCGGAGTGCCGCAAGGAGGCTGGGCGGCGGGTTGAGATACTTTGCCTCCTAGCTGTGAGCTTGCTCGTCGGCACCCCCATGAACGCCTTGCCTCCCAGCCCGCGAGACTTCGTGCTCGACCGCAGCATCCAAAATTACCTGCGATCGAATTTCAAGCCGGGAACGCTCGCCGCGGGTGTTGGTGTCGCCACCGGTGAGTTGGTGCGCGCTGGCCTCGACGTGCCGGTTTCTAACTTCTACCAGTACACTTGGCTTGCCTGCCGCGGCACAATCCCGCCAGCACAGCTTGTGGCGCAGTTCGGGCGGCATCGGTTTGGCGTGGTTGCCATTCGGCTGAATCTCCAGGACGAGCAGCAGGCCCACCAACCAAACGACGTGTGCCTGACGGAAGACTTGCACCGCGCTATCCTGCTCAATTACCGTCTGGTGGCAGCCCTCGATCTCCCTGTTCACCAGCAACTCGAGTTCCCCACGCGGCTCTACCTCTGGGTGCCGCAGGGCGGCCCAGGGCGGGAAGAGACGCAGACCGGCGAGAAGTGAGGAGAGTGGTGTTACAGCCAATTGGAGAAGTGAATCACTTGCGGCCTCTCGAATCCAGGGAACTAAAGTGCCTGGCACTTTGGTCCAATTGCTCGGCCAGCAAACGCGTAGCTGGGTGGCGTCAAGTTGGGGTAGGCGGATGTGGCCAGCTGTGGACATTCTTCCGAGCCCGGTGCCGATCGAGTCGGACGCTAACCTGATGATTCCACTGGATTGCGAAAATTTCCTTGATTTCTTTCGTCATATGGAGGATATTTTGCTTCAACGTGGCCGAAAGCCTCGGCTACACACCGACTGGCGGTTAAAGCAAGTCTTCCCAGAGGGAACTAGCGAGGATTTGAAGGAGCGGAAATGAGTATTCTGAGATTGCAGGAAACAGTAGTCGCGTTGCACCGCGAGGATTCGGGGCAGGACCTGATTGAGTACGCTTTGATTGCTGCCCTGATCGCTTTGGGAGCGGTCTTTGGAATGGGCTCAGTGGCGAATGCCATCAATTCGGCATTCCTAGCAATCGGGAGCAAGCTCGGGAGCGCAGTAAACGGGGGTTGACCTCACGCTCCATTCAGTATGGACGATATCTTGCTGGAACGTGGTCGAAAGCCTCAGCTATAGACCGACTGGCGGTTTAGGCAGGTTTCGCCAGAGGGAACTAGCGAGGATTTGGAGGAGCGGAAATGAGTATTCTGAGATTGCAGGAAACAGTAGTCGCGTTGCACCGCGAGGATTCGGGGCAGGACCTGATTGAGTACGCTTTGATTGCTGCCCTGATCGCTTTGGGAGCGGTCTTTGGAATGGGCTCAGTGGCGAATGCCATCAATTCGGCATTCCTAGCAATCGGGAGCAAGCTCGGGAGCGCAGTGAACGGGGGTTGACCTCACGCTGCAATCGGTAGGCACTTTTGGGCAGGGGGGCGAGCGTCCTTACCGAGGGCTGCTGGCCCCATCATCACTAGGCGGTCAGGGCGGCTGCCAGGTCTGCACATTGCCAATGGATTCTTACTTCGCAATTGGTGGGGTGGTGTGCGCAGGTTTGGCTGCTGCGTGGGACCTTCGTTGGGGTCGGATTCCTAACCGGCTGACATACACGGCCATTGTAGTGGGTCTGCTCGTGCGAGCGGTGCTCGTGGGTTGGCGGGGAAGTCTAGATGGGTTGGCGGCTGGCCTCATCGGAGGAGGCGTTTTCTTTTTGTTTTTTTTCTTGCGCGCAATGGGTGCGGGTGATGTTAAACTCATGGCTGCCGTGGGCGTCTGGTCCGGGCTGCACCAACTGCCAGCCGTCTTGATTGTCACGGCGCTGGCGGGGGGAGTGCTTGCGATCGGGTATATGTTAGCGCACAAGCAGGCTCGGCGGACGCTGCGCAATGTGGGTTCGCTTTTTCGCTTTCACGCGACAGTGGGGCTGTCTCCCCATCCGGAGATCAATTTGGAAAATCCCCAGGCTGTCAGGATTCCTTATGCTCTGGCGATTGCCGCCGGAGTTCTCTACGTTTCCGGCATGACGCTCTTGCGAGGCTGAATCTTGGATACACGACGCATTGTCATCGCACTTGTTCTCGCCCTGGCTCTCTCGGGGGGGGCAACATATCTCGTTTACAGCCGCCTGAAGGGCCAGGCGGCAGCGCAGCCGCAGACCCGCAAACTTGTGGCGGCGGCGCGCCCGCTGCCGGCCGGGGGAGTCCTCAAGGCCGAGGATGTGACCCTCGTGGACTGGCCGGTATCGCTGCAGTTGACGGGTTCCTTCGGGAAGGCGGACGAAGTCGTCGGCCGCTCGGTAGTTTATCCCGTGCAGGAGAAGCAGCCCATTCTGGAAGGTGATTTGGCCGCCCCAGGATCGGGGCTCGGCCTGACCGCCAAGATTCCTCCCGGAATGCGGGCGACCTCGGTTCGTTCCAACGAAGTCGTCGGTGTGGCGGGGTTCCTGTATCCCGGCTCACGAGTCGATGTCCTGGCAACGTTGCGCCCGGAGGGGAGCAATACCTCGCTGACCCAGACGATCTTGCAGGATGTCGAGGTGATTACGGCGGGGCAGAGAATCCAGCCGGATCCCAAAGGAGAGCCGCAGACCGTCAATGTCGTTACGTTGTTGCTCAACCCCCAGGATTCCGAGAAACTCCTTCTGGCCAGCACCCAGGCCACGATCCAGTTTGTGCTTCGCAGCGGTGCGGACAAAGAGAAGGTAAAGACGCAGCCCGTGAGCATGGATGAATTGGTCACGGGCGAGAAAAAGAAAGAGACTCCGCCTGCTGAGGCGGGGAAGAAAGGCCGGAGTGCCAAGATTGCAAAGGCGGTCAAGGTTCCTCCCAAGCCACCGGATTTCTATACTGTCGAAGTCATTCAGGGAGAAAAACGGAGTGTGGAGAAATTCGAGCAGTAGACGTTCGGCAGGATTCTTACTGTATATGATGAGATGCTGGAGAGCCCCCGGGGGGATTGCTATCCTCGCGGCATTGCTGTTGGCGGGGGCGGCGCCTGTTCCTGTGCGAGCCCAGGAAGCAGGTCCCGCGGCAGAAACCCAGACGCTGCACGTGTTGGCCGGCAAATCACTCGTGGTTAATCTCGAGACCCGCTTGCGGCGCGTGCTGGTGAGCAATCCCACGGTGATCCAGGCGGTGGCGACCACGCCCTCGCAGGTCGTGGTCACGGCCAGCAGCGTGGGCGCCAGCAGCCTGATCCTTTGGGATGAGTCGGGGCGTTCCCGGATGCTGGACGTGCTGGTGGATCTCGACGTCGCGGCACTGCGCGACGGAATCCAGTTGGCATATCCCAACGAGCCCATTCAAGTGCAGGCGGAAGGGGATAAGCTGATCATTTCTGGCGCCGTATCAGGCCAGGAAGTGATCGACAGCGCTGTCAAGATGGCGGGGACCTTCTCGCCAAAGACTGTGAATTCCCTGGTGCTGGCCGAACCTCCCCACGAGAAGCAGATCCTTCTCGAAGTCAAGTTCGCCGAGGTTGACCGCACCAAGATCGAGCAGTTTGGCTTCAATCTCTTTAGTACCGGTGCGCTGAACACGCCGGGAGTCATCTCCACTCAACAGTTTGGGGCCGCGAGCGGCGGAGGTGTGGGGGCATCAGGCGCAACGGCGGGCGGCGGTGCAGGGCAGAGCCAGGTAGGAGGCAAGATCCCCGGAGGGCTGGCGGGAGCGGCGACAACTTTCAGTTTCAGCGACCTCTTGAATATTTTTCTCTTCCGGCCCGATCTTAATTTGGGAGCCACGATTAAGGATCTCCAGCAGCGCAACATCCTCCAGATTCTTGCGGAGCCGAACGTTTTGGCGCTCAACGGCAAGCCGGCGCGATTCCTCGCCGGTGGCGAGTTCCCGTTTCCCGTGGTCCAGGGCGGGACGAATTTCACCGCCGTGACGATCCAGTTTCGCCCCTTTGGCGTGCGGCTGGACTTTACGGGGTTTATCACCAAGGAGAATGCCGTTCGCCTGCAAGTGGCTCCTGAGGTCAGCACGCTGGACTTTAGTAACGCCGTGACGCTTTCCGGTTTTACGATCCCCGCCATTTCCACTCGGCGCACCGAAAGCGAAGTAGAACTGAAAGACGGCCAAAGCTTCGGGATTGCGGGTTTGCTCGACCAACGCACGCAGACCCAGATGTCCAAGATTCCCGGGGTTGGTGATCTTCCCATCATCGGGCACCTGTTCCAGTCGAAGAACGTCAATCGTTCGCGGACGGAATTGTTGGTGATCGTCACGCCTCACATCATCGATCCCGTGCGGGCGGGTGGGGTGCCGCCGGCTATGCCGAAAGCTCCTATACAGAACCTGGACGTAGAGCGGTACGATAAGGGCTTGCAGAAGAGCCCCGCAGCTGCCAAGCCGGAAGAAGCGGCCAAACCGAAATAGGGAACATGGCATCCGACTCCACAACTCGTCATCCGGAGCGCGCGAAGCTGCCGACTTCCGATTCGCTTTCGGTGGCTACGCTGTGCCTCGATACGGAATCCGGAAGCCAACTTCGGCTGCTCTTGGAGTCGATGCCACTGGCCCAGCTTGCCACCGAGCTCCAACATTATCTGGCGGAAGCGGGAGACTCGGTTTTCATCGATCGTCTGCGCGACCTGCACCCCGATATTTGCATCATCGATTTCGACCGGGATCGCGAACAGGCCGGCCGCACGGCGGAGAGCCTGCGCGAGGTTTTGAAGGAGACGGCGATCATTGCCGTTTCCTCCAAGTCGCAGTCGGACCTGATCATTCGCGCCATGCGCAGCGGTTGCTCGGAGTACCTGGTGAAGCCCTTCGACCGCGACCAGTTGCTCGAGGCTTTGGCGCGGGTGGGGGGCAGAAAGAAGGAAAAGCGGGAGCAGACCACAGGGCAGGTCTTGGCCTTCATGGGCGCCAAAGGAGGGGCGGGCGCCACTACTCTGAGCATTCATCTGGCCGCCCACCTCGCGCACGATCATGGCAAGAGGACCCTGCTGGTCGACCATCATCCGGGCTTGGGTGACGCGGCCATTTTCCTGGCCCTCAGCCGGCATCAGTATCATTTCTACGACCTGGCAGAGAACACCCACCGCCTGGACAGTGAATTCTTGCAGGGGTTTGTCGTCCGGCACGGCAGCGGTTTGGATGTGCTGCCGGCTCCGGATGGTGTTGACGCGCCCCGGCAGGTCAATGCCGAAGCGATGCAGCGGGTAATGGATTTCCTGCGAATGCAGTACGAGTACGTCATCGTGGACTGCCTCCCGGCGCTGAACGAAGAAACCATGGTGGTCATCGACATGGCAGAGCGGCTCTACTTGGTTGCCACGCCGGAGATCCCTGCCTTGCGCAATATGGCGCGGCACCTTGAGTACTTCGGGCGATTCGATTATCCCCCCGACAAGGTTCGGGTGGTCATCAATCGCCACCTCAAGGGGGCCTCGATTACCGACGCACAAATCGAAAAGGCGATTCAGAAGAACATTTACTGGAAGGTCCCCAATCAGTACGCCGAGGTCATCAAGGCGATCAACAATGGTGATCCCCTTTCGATCAACCCTCGCTCGGAACTGATGCGCTGCATGGTCGAATGGGCCGATTCGTTGGCGGGCAGGCCGAGCGCCCCCGCGAAGAAACAGGAAAAGGGAGTGTTTGGATTTCTGGGCCACTAGCGGCGATGGATTTGGTCCGGGGGTAAGGAGGCAACATGGGTGAACCAAGTCGTGGCTCAATCCTGGTGGGAAGTCAGGTGCCGGCGCGGTCGGGGGCCGAGAAGTTGGAAAAGAAGGCGGCTTCACTGACACCCAAGGCCTACCAGGAGCTGAAATCGTCCATCCATCGTGAATTGCTTACCCGTATCGACCTTGAAAAGTTGATGGACCTGCGGGACGGCCGGGCCCGTCAGCAGATCTTTTCCATCATTCAGGACCTCGTCACCGCTTCCAGCACGCCGATGAGCGGCATGGAACGCGAGCGACTGTCACGTGAGGTTTTGGACGAGGTGTTCGGACTGGGTCCGCTGGAACCCTTGCTGCAGGACCCGACCATCAACGACATCCTGGTTAACACGTACAAGCAGGTGTATGTGGAGCGGGCAGGGCTTCTCGAGCAAACCAACGTGCGGTTCAAGGATGACGCCCACTTGATGCACATCATCGACAAGATCGTCTCGGCGGTGGGCCGCCGCGTCGATGAGTCGTCGCCCATGGTCGACGCCCGCCTGATGGACGGTTCGCGCGTCAACGTCATTATTCCCCCTCTGGCCATCGATGGGCCGATTCTCTCCATTCGCCGTTTCGGCCACGTTCCCCTAGAGGCTGATGACCTGCTGGCGAACCGGAGCCTCACGGCGCAGATGCTTGAACTGCTGAAAGGTTCCGTGAAGTCGCGGATGAACATCCTCATTTCCGGCGGCACCGGCGCGGGGAAGACGACCCTCCTCAACTGCCTCTCCGGATTCATCTCCGACAAGGAACGGGTCGTTACCATCGAGGATTCGGCGGAATTGCAGATGAAGCAGCAGCACGTGGTGCGCCTGGAGTGCCGTCCTCCCAACGTCGAGGGCAAGGGCGCCGTCCGGCAAAGGCAATTGGTGATCAATGCCTTGCGTATGCGTCCCGACCGCATCATCGTGGGTGAGGTTCGTGGTGAAGAGGCGCTCGACATGCTGCAGGCCATGAACACCGGCCATGACGGTTCGCTCACGACCATCCACGCCAACAGCCCCCGTGACGCGCTGGCGCGCCTCGAGACCATGGCCCTGATGGCGAACTTGAATCTTCCGGAAAAGGCGATTCGCCAGCAAATTGCCTCGGCCATTCATATCGTGGTTCAGATCGCCCGCATGAGCGACGGCACGCGACGCGTTACGCACTTTACGGAGATCTCCGGCATGGACGAGGAAGTGGTCAGCATGCAGGACATTTTCCTGTTTGAAAAGCGGGGGATCGCTCCGGGCGGGCGAGTTCTGGGGAAATTCTACGCCACCGGCATTCGGCCCAAGTTTGGGGAGAAGCTGAGAGTTTCCGGAATCAACCTGCCGGCCAGCCTCTTCGAACATAGCATGGAAGTCTGAGGGTCTCTGGAGAGTTTCGATGACGCCCTTGATGGTCTTTGCCCTCATCCTGGCCCTGGCCTTTATTGTGCTCTTGGTGGCCTTGCGGCCGTCGGCTTCTGAAAAAGTCGTCGAGCAGCGACTGCGCACCATCGAGCGGGTTTCGGGCGGCGCGGTTCCCGACGAGGTCGCCGACCTGCTGCGGCGGGAGAAGCTCAGCGATGTTCCCTGGATCGATGAGCTGATGCAGCCGGTGCCGCTCTTCCATCGGCTGCACAGCCTCCTGACCCAGGCGGAGAGCTCCTGGACGGTAGGGATGCTGATTTCCCTTTCCGTCGTCTGTCTAGTCGGCGGAACCTGGATCCTGAACATTTGGGCTCCGTCCTTCTACCTGGCTCTATTGGGAGGGGCCGCGCTGAGTTCAGGTCCTTTTATTTTCCTCCTGGTCAAGCGCTGGAGGCGATTGAACCGCTTCGAGGAGTTGCTTCCCGATACCATCGATTTGATGGCCCGAGCTCTGCGCGCCGGGCATACGATTACCTCGGCCATCGAGATGGTGGCCTCCGAGGGCAACGAGCCCGCGGCGTCGGAGTTCCGGCGGGTCTTTGAGGAGCAGAATTTCGGTCTACCGCTCCGCGAGGCGATGTTGAACTTGGCGAGCAGGGTTCCACTCCCGGACGTCAGCTTTATGGTCACCGCCATCCTGGTGCAGAAGGAAACCGGGGGCAACCTCGCGGAAGTTTTGGACAAGACCGCCGCAGTGATTCGCGAACGATTCCGCTTGCGAGGTCAGCTGAAGGTTTTCACCGCCCAGGGGCGGCTGACGGGTTGGATCCTGGCGGCGATGCCCTTCTTTATGTTTGTTATGCTGAACTTGGTCAACCCGGCATATGAACGGGTTTTGTTAACGGACCCGGTGGGCCGGAAATTGATTTACGCTGGGATTGTGTTACTGGTGACAGGCGGATGGGTGATCCGCAAAGTGATCGACATTAAAGTTTAGGCGCTTATGGACCTGTATATCATCATCACGATTGTCGTCACTTTCGCTCTGACTTTTGGCCTCATTCTTTTGGTCTTCACCGGGCGATCCCGGGAAAGTGCGCGCTTGATGGAAGTCACCAGCGGGGCGCCGTCTGTGCAGGCGGCCCCTTCGCGCTTCACCCTGGCTTCGCTGATGGATAGCGAGCGAGTTTCCAAGCTGGTCCAGCCGCTGCGCGGATTGCTGGGAGGCAGTGAAGATCCGGAACTGGTACGCCGTCTCGCCAGCGCCGGGTATCGCAAGGCGGCCTACGCGGACATGTTCTATCTGGTCCGATTGGTGTTCCCCATCCTGGGAGCAGTGGGGGCGCTGATCTTTATCAAACAGAGCACTTTCTTCTGGGTTGTGGTGCTGGCGGCGGTGGGGTTCTTGTTGCCCGACCTCTGGCTGACCACGATGGTTTCGCGGCGCCAGGAGCGCATCCGACTGAGCGTGCCGGATGCGCTGGACCTTCTGGGGATTTGCATGGAGGCAGGGCTGGGACTCGACCAGGCGATTCTGCGGGTCGGCCAGGAGTTGAAGATCAGCCATCCCGATCTGAGCGACGAATTTCTCCTCATTGGGCTGGAGCAGCGGGCGGGCAAGCCGCGCCTGGACGCCTGGAAGAATATGGCCGATCGAGTGGGCGTTGACAGCGTCCGCCAGTTCGTGCAGATGCTGGTTCAGACGGAGAGGTTTGGCACTCCGGTGTCCAAGTCGCTGGGGACCTTCGCGGACGCTTTGCGAATCCGGCGGCGGCAGCAGGCGGAAGAGATGGCGGCCAAGACCACCATCAAAATGATTCCGCCCTTGGTCTTATTCATCTTTCCCAATCTTTTCATCGTCCTCCTGGGACCTGCAGCCATCATGATTTATAGAAATCTGGGCAAAGTTCTGAGTGGAGAGTAGGAAGTCCGCAGATTCTGAGTAACGAGGAGTGAAACCGTGGACCAAGTAACGCTGATTCGCGTGGTGGCTGGTGTGCTGTTCGTCGTGGTGCTCTTTATCCTGATCCAACGGCGCAAGAAGAAGACGTCCCGTTAGCCAGATTTTTCGTCCCATGAACCGCTGCATTGCGGCGAAGGGTTCTGCTTTATGTCCATGGAAGAGGGCAAGGTATTCGTCTTTAACAAGACGAAACAGACCTTTCTAGCATACCGTGTTAAGGTCGCCGACTCCATCATCAGGCGTTTGGTGGGTCTGTTGGGGCAGCGGTCTCTCGAACCGGACAGTGGCCTGTGGATTTTTCCTTCCCGCGGGATTCATACCTTGGGAATGCTCTTTGACATCGATGTGGTCTTCCTGGACAAGGACTTGAAGGTGGTGGGGGTCCGTGAGGTTGTTCACCCGTTTTCCATGACGGGTTTGTACCTCAGCGCGGAGTCGGCCCTTGAACTCCCCGCCCACACAATCTTCAAGAGCCGGACTGAGGTTGGCGACGAATTGATGATTTCCCGGTTCGACTCGCTGCAGGCTGTGCCCGCGGAGATTCCGGTCGAGGAAACGAAGGTCGGAGGCTAGCTCCTACCTCGGCGGGAGACGACAGGGCGTTTCAGATTTCCTTCCTAGATTCCCTCATCCCTATTTTTGCCGGATGACAAGTGGAGCCTCCAACTGGAACTCCACCCGAGTGCCAGCCGGAAGTGTCCGTGGGAGTTTTTTCAGGGGTCGGCCGCTGACGCCAGACCCCTCTAGGCGGACCGCGACTGCCGAGATCTGGTAGTTCTCACCCTCCACGGTGGTGGCCGTTAGGCGCAGGCCGGCCAGGCTGCTCCCGTCCTCTTGAGGAGCCACGCGGAGAGTTGCCGGACTTCCCCGCGGAATAGCAATTTCCCGGTTGACGCGAATATCTTGTGCGAACTCGCCCTGAAAAGTTTGTCCCGGAGAGAGTTCGGCGCTGTGTGTCAATTGGATCCACAGCGGTGTGCTGCTGATTTCCGTCACGCGGCGGACGGGCGCCCGGGTATTGGCGGCTCCCGTGGGGTGCATCGTGTCCAGCGAGCCGCCGAGGAGACTCAGGCTCGGCGCGGAGGATTCCGAACCCCGCGTCGAAGCTGCGTGGGAGAGGTCCTCTTCCGGGAGCTGCGCTAGCGCCTGTCGTGCCGGCTCCGCGAATTCGCTGTTTCCCCGGGCAATCTTCTCATACTGCTCCCGCGCGCTTGCCAGCAAGGTCCGGGAGTGGCCGGAGCGCTCGCCAATATCCCGCGTGCGCTCCGCCAGTAGCCAGCGGAGCTCGTCGACATGCGGGCTGGAGGGGAACAAGTTGCCATATAAGTCCACCGCTTCGCCCGCGGGAGACAGCGCCTCGCGGTCATCCAATCCCAGCAGGCTATGGCGAAGGATCTCGTACCCTTTGATGGGATCACGACTCTTGGGCGGGGCGACCATTCCCGCCCGGACGTAGCCGCTGATGCCGGTCGTGGCAACGCGGAACCAGCGATTTCCTACGGAGTCGGTAGTGTAGTCGGTGATATCCAGGATCTTGGAGGGTTGGAGGTCCTTGACGGGGGGCGCGGCGTCGTCGGCCTGCCGGCGCATGGAAGTGGCGGCCAGCACATAGGTCTGTCCGATAACGCGCGGTGGTTTACTTTCCGTCCCTCGGGTCAGGTAATACACAATCCCCAAGGCGACTGCCACGGCGAGGACAACGCCCGCCACGTGCAGGACCTGCTGAGCCGAGGCTGATTTCTGTCCTCGCAGTCGGGTGGTCTGTACAAGCGCCAGGCCGTCTTCACGGATGAAGGAGTCGGCACAATAAATACAGTGGACATGTTGGGCGGCCTGGATTCGCCCACAGCTGGGGCATTTGCGGACGATGGAGAGTCCCACCTGGCAGTTGGGGCATTCCACAACTTCGATGGGATAGGTCGAGCTGCAACTCATGCAAAGGGCCAGCGGCTCGGCTCCCGGCACCCACTTGTTCCCTGGGAGCAACCCCTTGCTTGCGGATACGTCTTTCAACGGCGGCACACCTTCAATACAATCGGATTTTTAGTCCGCAGCTAGCCCTAAGATCTGCATCCCGTGCAGGGAGCACTTGGAGACCAGCACTGCCTGATTGTTCGAGCCCGGGTCCGGAGGGACGAGATAGAAGACGGGGTTGGCGTAGGTGTCGAGAGAATTGGGAGCGATCCCTTCGATGATCTCGCCGTCGAGAAAATGGACTCGAACCCAAACCCCTTTCCCGTTCGGCTGGTTGGTGAAGACCTTGAACTCCGAGTAGTCGCGGCTGCCTTCAAAAGTCTTCACTAGAAAGATGGCTTTGAGGGCCGTGGCCCGGACCTCGTGCACTTGGCCGTCCGTGCTCTTGACGGGGAAAGACACGAATTCATCCTTGCCGATCAACTCCAGGTCGTCGGAATTGAGATACCCGCGCAGCATCGAGCCGTCAAGGTAACGGAAAACGGCCTTGTGGAGCTTCTCCCGTTCTGCCGTGTGTTGAGCCGTGCGGGTGTGAGTTCGGGTCTGTCCGCTCATGTTATGCAATCCTTTTCCAGGGAGGCCAGCCTTTCACCCCCATCCGCCCTCGGGGAGGCGGTGGTTATCGAGCCATACGGTTCCGGCCGCGGCAGCGAGGAGTGCCCCCTACTCCTATGGCTGTCACGGTAGTTCTCGAACGCCCGATCCTTTGGCCCCACAGTACGGCGGGCGCACACCCCCAGGCTCCTTGCACTTCCAAACTCCTGTACCGCTCAACTCACCTCGAACTATCTACTCTTCCTGCAAGGATAGCATATACGAGGCAGACCGAACATGCGATGTTTGCGGGAGTGCGAGGCCGGATTCCGGTCGCTATCCAGGAGGATGAAACGCCCTCGGGTTGCGGTGCCCGCCCGCGAAGGCTGTGGAGGTCAACGCGCTCTCTCACTGCGGCGGCGCAGCGTTGCGGTCTGGGGGCTTCCTTTCCGTTGCAGGGCGCTCGACTGGTTGCGCGGCGCCTTTCAACCACCAGAACCCCCGGAGCCCGCCGGAGCGCCAGCTTCCCGACAGCTCTCTCTGGGTAGTCAATTCAAGCATTGTCTCCAACGTTCCCGGCAGGGCCTTCTCTATTTCTCCCTTCCATGTGCCGGAGAAGAGTCTTCCCGCCTGGTCCGTCGCCCGCCAGGTTCCTTGCCAGCCCCGCGCCGATTTTTGCGCCTCCCACGTGCCCCGCAGGGCGGCCCTCCCGGTTTCACCGGTGAGTGTCCAGGAACCATGCGCTGCCTGGGGCTGGCCGGGCAAAGCCTGACCAATCCATTTTCCCCGAAAGGTACGGGACTCACCGACGGTCGCCGTCCACTGTCCGCTAAGGGTCGGATTCTCTTGGGCGGGAGCTGGGCGGGAATTGAGTGGGATTATCCCCAGAAGAGCGACTGCCAGAATCCAGTTCGGAAGGGCTTTGTGGTACTTTGAAGCCATGCGCTCTCCTGATCCGCGCATAGTCGCTACCCGGGGGCAAGTCGCCTGCTGTGTCACCGGCAATCACCTGCATCGCGATGGAACACTCCACCCTTCCCGTCTGGGATCAAAAGGGTTGGGCAATGTTCAGATGCGATTACGACTTGCGGGTATTGGCTTCGATCTGCCCCAGCACCTTCAGGAGCTTGTTCGTCTTGCGAATATAGACCACCGGGAAGTACACCATCATCCCTGTGATAAACAGCAGGCAGCCCACTACGTATTGCATCGCAACCTCCCTCTCACGAACAATCTGTTGGGCGTATTAGTGCACAGGGAAGCCAATATTGCAATAACTCAATCGCTTGAATGTCGGCACTCGAGAAACTAGCAGGGAGGGAGTGCCCGTGAGCAGTTTCTGCTCGCACCCTGGTTGCCTCGTCGGACAAGTTGTGTCGGGTGTCTTTCGTCCCCCACCGGGATTCCGGGGCAGCGAAGCGTCTGAGAAAAAAGTCACACTCGGGGCTCGTCTGGAAGCCCGTTCCTGCCGATGGGAATATGGAGGCACTCAATGCGAGTCGGCTTCGGTGGTGCAAGGCTGGCTTTGTTGGTCAGCCCGCAGTGATGGAGTCGCCGCCTCGAGAATAGGTGCGCCAACGCATGCCGACCAAAGTTCTCATTGCCGAAGATGATCCCGTCTCCCGCTCAATCCTGGATGCTTTCCTGAGCCGATGGGGATATGAGGTTGTGGTCACCGCGGATGGCACAGAGGCTTGGGAAATCCTGCAGCAACCCGCCCCCCCGCGCTTGCTGATCCTGGATTGGATGATGCCCGGAATGAGCGGCGTGGATATCTGTCGCAGGCTAAGGCAGGAGGACCAGTCCCCGCCCCCCTATGTCATTCTGCTGACATCGCGCGCCAGGGCGGAGGACGTTGTGCAGGGACTGGAAGCGGGCGCCGACGACTACATCAGCAAGCCGTTCAACCGCGAGGAACTGCGGGCAAGAACTCGCGCCGCGGCACGATTGGTGGAGTTGCAGACCAGTCTCCACCAGCGCGTGGTGGAACTGGAGGAAGCCCTCGCCAGCGTCAAGACTCTTCAAGGCCTGCTGCCCATCTGTTCTTACTGCAAGAAGATCCGCACCGATGGAAACTACTGGCAGCAAGTCGAGGCCTATATCAGCGAGCATTCTTCAGCGACCTTCAGCCACGGCATATGTCCCGCCTGTTATGAAACCCTTGTGAAACCGCAACTGGCAAAAGCGCAGGAGGGAACCTAATCACATCGGCCAGCCTCGCCGCCCATTTCTCTGCGGCCACACGCGCAGCAGCGCAGGTCCGACTCTTATTTTGTGATAGGTCGTTCTTCTGGAATCCAGAGGTGGGGCGAGTGCCGATCCTTCCGCCTGCGACCAACGAGACGGCGAGGCGGGACGGGGGAGCTTCAGCGCATTCGCGGCGCAACTTTTTGAATGTAATCGTCGAAGACGCGACGGTTGTTGTCGGGGCCGACGCTCGTGACGTTGGGCGAAACGAAGGCGCGGAACTTCACGCCCCGGGCGGCAAGTTGCGCGGCGGTTTCAGCCACCAGCGCCATCGAGATCGCGATCACCGCCAGCGTCGAGCTGGCGGCCACCGGCGTGCCTGCCACGTCCACCAGGCTGTCCTGCGGCGGGCAGCAATTGTCGATCACGACGTCGCCCAGGTCGGCAAGTTTCTTGCCGCTCGAATGCGTGGCGCGTGCGGCGCGCGCGTTGTCCAGGGAGGTCACCGCGACGACCTTCAGGCCCTGGGCCCTGGCATGCAGCGCCACGTCGATGCCCGCCGCGTTAATCCCGCCGTGGGAATAGACCACCATGGTGTCGATGGGTTCAAAGCGAAAGTTCGACAGGAATTCGGTGATGTAGCCTTCAGTGCGCTCCAGCTTGAGCAGTTCGCGAACGCCGCCCGAGCCTAGCACCTGCGTCCACATCAGCCGCGCGTCCATCAGCGGATGAAATCCCGCAAAGCTTCCGTAGCGCGGAAAAACGTCGAGCACGGGAATGACGCTGTGCCCGCTGCCGAACAGGTGCACCAGCCCGCCGCGCGCGATGGACTCGGCGGCGAGGGTGGCAGCCTTCTGAATATTCTCCAACTGGGTTGAGCGGATCCGGTCGTAAACTTTCTGGGCCTCGACAAAATAACGTTCAGCCGACATGAGTTCGTAGCCTCCTGAAAAGTGTCGTGAATAGAATAGCAGAGAAGTTTCGCGCGGGAGTTGCGTGGGTGGTCGTGCCGTCCGCTTTTCTGTAGCGGCGGCCTTCAGGCCGCCAACCGTCGGCTGACGGACTCTCAACAAAATGGCAACGTGAAGGTCGCCGCTACGGCGGTCGCGCGAGGGCCAGACCCGTAGGGGCGCAGCGCGCCGTGTCCCTTCCGTGCTTGTCACTCGTCACTGCTATTCGTACCTAAGCGCCACCATAGGATCGACCTTCGTCGCGTGTCGGACAGGGAAGCAATGTAGCGCAGGGTTGTTTGGTAACTTTGCGGTTCTACCTCGTGCAAATCACAAAGCCGCAGACTTACATACCAAGCCTGCGCCACCCCGCTCGCCACCCTGCCCAAGCCCTATAACGGCGGTCATTCCCGCGCCAGCGGGAATCCACACGCTGGGTGGCGCTGACCCGTCAACTGACGGGTTGTCCGATGTCTGCGATCCGGCAATCTTGTTGACTGCTGGTGTAGGGCGACCGCCAGCAATTGTCATTCTGAGCGGAGCGCGCACTTTGCGCGCAGCGAAGAATCCCGGCATTTCGCAGGACGACTGCCGAAACCCTTCGTTGCACTCAGGGTGACACGCGAGAACGTTCGCAGACATCACAGGCCGATGTCTGATGCCATGAAGGGGGCGGCTCGATTCGAGTAGGATTTGGTTGTTGGAGACTAAATCTTACGTTCGAAAGGAGAGCCCCCAATGGGAAAGTTATACCTGGGAGTGGACCTGCACAAGCGGAGTTGTTGGGTGACCGTCCTCGAGGCGGACGGTCAGCTGATCGAGTCGCGGAAGCTGGGGACGGAGAAGTGGGAGCTGCTAGAGTTTT
>Ga0315282_10006354_pt1 | contig 19819 bp, 19 predicted proteins | sample YL17G07_20_MG_FD_203693 | JGI IMG/M metagenome (GOLD analysis project Ga0315282, IMG submission 203693) | Sediment microbial communities from Yellowstone Lake, YNP, Wyoming, USA - YL17G07_20 | ecosystem: Environmental > Aquatic > Freshwater > Lake > Sediment | place: USA: Wyoming | collected... | reverse complement strand
AAATTATAATATAAAAAATATACGGATAAAAAGCTAAAATAACCTCAAAAAACGCTTTTCTATAAATGATATAGTTCACTGAAAATAACAACAAATTCATGCAGAAAGTGAACCTATTCGTGCTCCAGTTGAAAAAAGAACACCCCTTACTTTCCACTGGAGAAAAGAGAAGATATTAAGACTCTAATGGTAAAATCAAGATTTAAAATCAATATTTTTCTTCCATCTTTTCACATCATTTCACAAATCGATAAGTGAGGGCCTCCCCTATAATTTCCACTCCAGGACCTTAGTTATGGCAGCTCTAACCCCAGAAACATTGAATAATTGATTTCTGTCTAAAATGTTTGATAATAATCGTTAAAAAAGAAATTTACCTATACCATTTGAGGTATTGATTTTATATAAAATCATAAAGATAACTAAAATCAAATTGTATTTTCTAGGAGAAATGAAGGGGTAGGCGTCTATCCAATCATAAGTTTTTATATAGCTTCTTGAAAATTAAGTTGCAGTGGAAATAATTGTTTTGCCAATGAAGGTATATGGTTTGGTTAAAATCGACGCCCTTGATAACCTTTTCGACAATTTCCTCAAGGGACCAACTATTTTCAGAAATCACGAAGTGCTACATCCGGATTATGTGCCTGAAAATCTTCCTCATAGAGATAAAGAGGTTCAAATGATTGGTAAAATTCTTGCACCGGCTCTTCGCGGTTATCGAGGTTCTAATATTTTTATTTATGGCAAAACTGGTACCGGGAAAACAGCTGCAGTTAGGTATACTCTAGATCGTTTAATCCGAAAGAGCCGGGAAGTAGGTGCTCCAATTGAAACGCGTTACATAAATTGTCGTATAGCCGGTACTGATTATCGTATTTTGTCTCTTCTCTGCGAAACTGTAGGAGTTGCTATTCCATTTACCGGTTTAGCATCAGGTGAAGTTCTCGACCGGTTTCGAAATACCTTGGATGTAAAGAAGTTAACCTTGATAGTAATTCTCGATGAAATCGATGCTTTAATTAAAATGCATGGCGATATTTTGTTGTACAAGTTGACGCGAATTAATGAGAATTTGAAAGGTTCCAGAGTTCTTCTGATTGGAATATCAAATGATTTACATTTTAAGGAATTCTTGGATCCTAGAGTTTTAAGTAGCTTAAGTGAAGAGGAAATTGTTTTTCATCCCTATACGGCTGTAGAGCTTGCAGATATTCTCTCGGAAAGGGCAGAAATGGCTTTCATTGATGGAGCTATGACTGAAGGTGCTTTACGTCTTTGTTCAGCCTTTGCTGCAAGTGAACATGGTGATGCTCGTAGGGCCCTTGATCTTATACGTGTAGCTGGAGAATTAGCCGAACGAGATGGGGTCTCAAAAGTTTCAGAAGAACATGTGAGGCATGCTCAGAAGAAGATTGAAGAAGATCGGGTAGTTGAAGTATTAAAAACACTTCCTCTTCATTCTAAGCTAGTTCTTTTTAGCGTTTATTTGTTTATGAAGTCTAACGTAGAAGGTTCAATAACCGGTGATGTTTTCGAGGTTTACAAAGAACTTTGTGGGCAGTTGGCATTAGATCCCTTGACACAGCGAAGGGTAAGTGGTTTAATCAATGAATTAGATATCGTTGGAATACTAAATGCTCGGTTAGTGAATCTAGGACGATATGGAAGAACCAAAAAAATACGTTTGGGCATATCAAATGATTCTATTAAAGAAGTTTATTCCATGGATTCCTGGATTGGACCTTTAATAACTTACACGCCTAAATGTCTCCACGAAAACAAAAAGTAGCTTTGTAGCTCGTTTCTTGCTGCTTTATTTTGGATTGAAATCTATGTTCGTTAAATGTAGTGTTTTCAAGTTAATCACTGGTATGATTCCAGGCACTGGGATTAACCCCATCTTCCTCTGGAATGCCGTTTGTCCTTGACAAGCTCCAGAATTTACGAGAAGCGTACCCCTATAATTTTCGTAGGCAACAACATGAATATGGCCCATATGTAAAATATCTGGGATGGTGTTTATGACTAAATGATCTTTGTCTTCAGGTGCAATAGGTGTTTTACTACCAAACATTGGCGCTAAATGTCTGGCCTTTAAAAGAATTTCCATCGCTTTGGGTACGCTTGAAGATAGCGTTTGATAACTAACACCTGGTACAGTAGATATGACATCATCTAAACTTCTTCCATGATACATCAGAGTTTCTACGCCATGCAACTGAATTCTTGAAGGGTTTCCCAACATAATTACATTTTTTAACTCATACAAAGGAGCGGCGTAAATCTTGGGTATAGCTGGCTGAGGTAGAGCTTGTCTAGTTGCATCGTGATTTCCAGGTATGATCAATATTGTGATATATTCTGGAATTTGTGCTAGATATTTTGCAGCTATTCTATACTGCTCAAATATATCTGTAATTTCCAGGTCTTTCTCCTGATCTGGATAAACACCGATGCCGTCCACAAGATCCCCCGCTATTAGTATGTACTTTATTCGCCCTGCGAGTCTTCTCTGTCTGCCATTTCCGACTTTTCCATTTAACCATCGAATAAAACGATTGAATGCTTCTTTCAAAAATTCCTTGCTGCCGATATGCAAATCAGAAATTAATGCTACATGCACTGCTAATTCAGCACTTCTCGCTTTCCTTTCTGGTATATCTGGCCATATTATGTCGTTTGCTATCAACAAGTCTCCTTGCCCTTTTACAGCGCTTACGCAAATAACTTGGTCTAGCATAAGTTCCTGAGCCTTTTTAAACACGTTTTCTTCTACCGTAGAAGGCACAATTACATTCGCGTTTGATTCAAGATCTTCTATCTGAAGAAAAATAGTCTTTTTTCGTTCTGCTTTTTCACTTACTATGCCAATAACGTTTATTTTTGTATGCGTTTTTTGTTCCAAAGCATCTTTTATCGATATTGCATCTCTTACATCCATTCTTTGCTTAAGTAAATCTTTAAGACGAATATAACGATCTTGGAAGTAATTCAGAAATGACTTTATGTCGCCGTCTGAACCTAATTGTCCACTTGGGTCCTCAAGTATCTTGATATCTGGCTCTATTTCTTTAGCTAATGGACGAAAAACCTTTTTTACGGTTTTAATTGGTTCTTCTTTCTTTTGGGGTTCTTCGAAATCTTGACGCGTTATGACGTACTTCTTTTCAGTAAGGGCGTTTAGCCTTTCAATAACGTTTTTTACCATCTCTGAAAGCTCTTTCTCTTTTGCAATCTCCTTGAGATGCGCAAATGCATCTTCACTAAATTGATAATTAGCATTTATCGCTAGAAAAAGAGCATCTTTCAATCTCTTATTAATGGAACTATCTTCACCCATGGCATCCTCATCAGCATAATGGTATATCCTTCTTCCTTATTGCCTACGTGTATTGTCATTTTATTAAAATATAAATAGGCTGTCAACATAGCTGTCATCACATAGTCCCATTTTTACTGAAGAAAGATTTCTTGAACCTCTTCCCATTTCTTCGATAGAATTTCTAAAGCCTTTCTAGTCGATGTTTGGCATACTTCTATCACATTGGTATGGATGAGTTTATATCATAATTGTATAAACGTATTTTTTGCTTTTTATATAGATGTGTTTAAATATTCTAACTTTATCTAATGATGTAAATACTTTCTTCTAGGTGTAACCTATGGACGTTAGACATGTACAAGAAACTGGTGGCGGCACACTCTTCATATCTTTACCTAAACCTTGGGCAAAACGACATAACTTAAGTCGAAATACCATCGTCTATGTTGTTGAAAGAGGCGACGGAAGTCTAGTTGTGAACCCACAATATAATTCGGAAAAAAACATTAAAGTTGGGCATATAGGTCTCTCTCCTCATCTTGAACAGGAGATTGTGGGAAAATATCTGCAAGGATATGATGCACTGGAAATAGAATCAAAGGATAGAATAAGTCCTCTGCAGAGAGAGCAAGTAAAAGCAATCTTCAATAGACTTATAGGTTTAGAGATAGTCGAAGAAACTGCTAACAAAATCGTCTTACAATTTCTTCTAGAGCCCTCGGCTTTTCCGCCTCAAAAGATCTTGCATCGTGAATTCCTTATATCCTCTGGAATGCTCAAAGACGCACTTTCAGCCTTCATCGAAAAAGATGTTAATTTAGCTAAAAATGTCGTTGAAAGAGACGATGAAGTTGATAGACTGTATTTTCTTTTAGTCAGAACGTTAAGACAGGCCTTGTTGCTGCCTGACCTATGGGAGAAAAACGGTCTACCTCTAATTGATTGTCTCGATTATCGCCTTTTTGCAAGCTTTATTGAAGCCATTAGTGACAGAACTACCGAGTTCGTGCAAGACGTTATAAAAGGAAGTGATATTTCTACGCCTTCTAATCTATCGCAAAAGATATCTGAACTCGGAGAGCTCTCCCAAAAGATGTACGAAACTGCTGCTTCTTCCTTTCTTTCTCGCAGTTTTGACATTTCAAGAGATGTGCTTAAACAACACCATTCAGCGTCTGATGTAATCCAAGAACTAGACAAAATAGTACTAAATCAGCCATTAAACGTGGCTTCTTTCGCTTCTTCGCTTATAGTCTCTCTCCGTAAAATATGTGACTACAGCATTGATATAGCTGACCTAGTTATGCCTAAATAGAAAGCGCTAGTTCATTGAATCGAAGCATCTAGTACCTTTCCGCAGTCGCAATGTCTTTCCTTAGGAATCTTTGGAATAGCTGCGCAAATCAAATTATTTACGTTTTTTACATTTTCTCGCATAGTCTTTACAACTAGTTCCGCAGATACCACCTCATGACCATAAACATCTTTATCGGTGACCATAGCGACCGAACAGAAGCAAATCTCAACTTCTCTGGCTAATGGGGCCTCAGGCCAAACGGTCATACCTATAACAGTGCCACCCCATTGCCTATACATAGCTGATTCTGCTCTTGTAGAAAATCTTGGGCCCTCTATACATACAAATGTTCCCTTATCATGAATCTTTAATCCCATTCCTTTTCCAGTCTTAATCATCACATCACGTAGTTCGCCGCAAAATGGATCCGCCATACTCACGTGACATACCACTCCACCATCATAGAAAGTTATGTTTCTTCGCAGCGTTCTATCAATTATTTGATCGCAGACCACAAATTCACCCATATCTACCTCAGGAACTAGACTACCTGCCGCTGCAGGGGAAATAATCCTAGTAACGCCTAACTCTTTCATAGCCCAAACATTTGCGCGGAAATTCACTTTATGTGGCGGAATAGTATGCTTTCGTCCATGTCGAGCAAGAAAAGCTATTTTCCGGTCTTTAACCCAGCCAACAATGACGTCATCGGAGGGAGCTCCATATGGGGTATATACCTTTATTTCTTTTACATCTTCCAATATGGTGGGGTCATAATTTCCTGTGCCACCAAAAATTCCTATTTCAGCTTCCTCTTTCAGCCTCTTCCTTAAACTTGCGCACATATTTCTGAGTCTCCTGAATGGCTCTTCTACAACAAAAAGTTAGTAAAGTGGTCTTATAAATTAACTTTGATAAACAGAAACAACAACATTATATCATTAAACGCCGGGGTGGCGGAGACGATAACCGCCGAAATGGCTTAACGCGCTGGACTCGAGATCCAGTTCCCCTTTGATTAACAGAGGAAGGGAGCAAGGGTTCAAGTCCCTTCCCCGGCGCCAGCAATCACTTCGCATTTATGCCTTAAATATGTCTGCAAAATCTAGTGGAAAAACATGGACAAAAACAAGTTAAATAAATTCGTCATTATTCTCTTTCCTGCAGGCATAATCTTCTTCATCCTTTTCCTGTATTTCTTCGCAGGTATAGATAATGTCATAGCCGCTATTTGGAGCATGGATCCCGTTTACTACTTGTCTGCACTGATTTTTACATTTCTCAGTATGTTTGTTTTTTCTTTAACTTGGTGGTATCTGCTGAGAGTTTTTTCAGCAGACATTCCTTACTTGAAGACATTTCAATATATGTGGGTAGCTAACTTCGTAGACATCCTCATACCCGCAGAAACCGTTTCAGGAGATCTTGTCAAAACCTATTTGGCAACAAAAGCTCTTAATGGGAAAACTGGAGAGGTTGTCGCATCAATTGTTGCCCATAAAATTCTGTCAATCTTCATACCTTTAATATGCTTAGTTTTTAGTCTAATAACAATAATGTTAGAAATGTCGCTTCCCCCTCTTTTCTTAAATTTTGTATTATTAACAACAATAGGCACTAGCATCACACTTGCTTTTCTATTCATTTTCAGTTTAAATGAAAAAGCTGCAGAGAAGATTCTCAATAAAATCTTTGACCTTTTAGGGCGCATTCTCGGAAAACGATTAAACACAGATTCTCTCAAGTCTAAGGTGCAAACATTTCTTAATTCATTTAGTCACGCCATACAAACTTTGAGTAAGTCTCCCACAACAATAATCTGCGCAAGTGGCTTAGCCTTGATTGCTTGGGTCTTGGATCTACTCGCATACTATCTAGTATTCATTGCAATTGGAGTAAAAATATCTCCAGCTGCTATAGTAATGGTATATTCTATAATTAGCACAGTTCAATTGATTCCATTTGGCTCTCCCGGCTGGGTAGGCCCCATGGAAATCATAATGACGGGTCTTTTCATTCCCTTCGGTCTATCTATATCACTCAGTGCAGCGGCAACGATTTTGATAAGGTTGGTTACATTATGGTTCAAATTTCTCATAGGCGGTATAATGGTTCAATGGACCGGTTTCGAATTCATTCTAAAGAAAAATGAGAAACAGTAATATCCTTATTTCTTGGAGCGATATAACATTAAATTTGAATATAGCTTGGTGCTTCCGATGCAAAAAGAATTGAAACAACTTGTAAACCAAATTAAAGATCAAAATCTTCGAAAAATAGCGCTTGATTTGTTGTCTAACCCAAAAATATCATTAAAAGACATAGGGGCAAGTGAGCTATCCTTAGATGTTAGTCCAGCAGGGAAGTCGCAACATCATAGCTACCCTAGAGGACTTGTTGAACATACAATCTCAACATCAAAAATAGCTATGACCCTATGTGATAGTGTGGAGAAAATTTATCAAGGGAAAATCAACCGTGACCTTGTTTTAGCTGGGGTTCTGCTCCACGACATTTTTAAGCCACAAACCTATGTAGCAAAAGAGAATGGAACGTATGATATCTCTCCATTGGGCGAAAAACTTGACCATTTGACCCTAATTCTATGCGAACTATACCAAAGAAAAGTACCAATAGACCTGCTTCACATAGTGGCTGCGCATCATGGACGCTCTGGACCCATTTCTCCACGTACGATCGAGGCTTTGATAGTTCATGTGGCTGATGTCGCAGATGCTACACTCAATAGTGAAATCCTCTATGCGGCTAGGTCTATAACTCGCGAATGCATTGGTGAGGAGGTTATACTATCTTCATCTAAAAAGGCGTTCGACATAATTCTCGCAAAACAAGCCAAAGGCTGTGAGGGCGTGAGGGCCCTTTTAAAGAAGATGTAACCTTAAAATCCTTTTGACAAATTAAAAGATACAGCATATCTTGCGGGGGTATCCGAGAATAATTTATTATCGGGAATCTGGTCTAAGGAGGTAGGCTCAGGACCTACTGGCGTAGGCCTCCGTGGGTTCAAATCCCACCCCCCGCACCAATTAAAATTTTGATTGATTTCTGGGCAATCTGTTGAGTCTTTTGGGTTATTGTTACCCACCGCCCTACGGGGGATATATCTCTCTGTGTTCATTATCATTTTGGCCTCTCAGAATTGCCTATGTCTTTTCAAGCCTCTGAATAGTACTGACCCGACATTCAACTTCGTTTCTTTAAGTCATCAGAATACTGAGAATTCATTGATGGGCATTTGTGAAGTCCTCTAGAATAGTGTCCTATTCTTAATATATTTGAAGCAAGTACTGGTTAGGCTGTGGTGAGGATAAGTGACACGTGTTTTTGGTTCGGGTGAGTTTAGATATGAAGTAGTAGACAACTGGGCTAAGCGTCCAAAATATTGGTCCTTCGCAGATGTAGCAGGTGTTGGAGTGGACTCACAGGATCGAGTCTACGTCTTCAATCGTAGCCCCCATCCCGTCATGGTCTTCGACAAAGAGGGCAACTTCATACGTTCATGGGGAGAGGGAATCTTCTCCAGACCCCACGGGGCGTTCATCGACCAAACTGACTCGATATGGTGCACAGATGATGCTGACCATATAGTCCGCAAATTTGACACTAATGGCAACCTATTGCTTACCATAGGAACTTCGGGTTTTCGCTCCGATACCGGCTATGATGGAAAAAACCTGAACAGCATCAAACGAGCTGGACCTCCCTTCAATAGACCCACAAAAGCCGTCATAGCACCCTCCGGCGAGCTATACGTTTCCGATGGGTATGGAAATGCCCGCATCCACAAGTTCTCTCAAGAAGGTAAGCATCTTCTCTCTTGGGGAGAGCCAGGCAGCGGACCAGCGCAGTTCGCCCTTCCTCACTGTGTAGTGGTGGACAAGCAGGGCAGAGTATATGTAGCCGATCGAGAGAATCGACGGATTCAGGTATTCAACAAAGATGGAGAGTCAATTGCCATATGGGCCGGCTTGGAGAGACCTACTGACATGGTTATCGTTAACGACAAATACCTTTTCGTCGCCGAGTTAAATCATAGAGTAAGCATTTGGGACTTGAGTGGAAATGTTCTAGTTCATTGGGGAGGACAGGAGGGGGCAAGTAATGATGCAGGCCTGTTCATGGCTCCTCACACCATAGCCATAGACTCAAGAGGAGTCCTCTACGTAGGAGAGGTATGTGATACGGTTGCAGGATATGACAGGGGATCAAGGACCATTCAGAAATTCATCCCTGTAAGATAACACAGTCTTACAAGGTCGTGTTGAATGGCATTTTAGGTATTCTTTGATTTGTTGTCTTGCTCTCAGTATTTATGCATAGACCAATAGCCGTATCAAGATACCGAAAGCACCTGCTATAATTACGAGCAGAGATACGTTTACCTTGAGCTTCAACATAACTATCAAACTCACTGCAGCAATTGTAAGCGTTATCAGGTCTGGAAAGGCTGTTTTAGCTAAGGATCCAGCAACAGCAAGTATTGTTCCTACAGCTCCTACCCTCACACCTTTTAAGAAGCTTTGTAGCCAAGGATTTTTCCGTATTTGTCTAAAGAAAGGTGCGAGGAGAGTCACAAGGACAAAAGGAGGGAGAAATATTCCCGAAAAGGCTGCAGCAGCTCCCCATATGCCAGCCACCTTGTACCCGATGAAGGCAGCTGTTTTCATTACAGGACCTGGAGTTACCTGACCTAAAGTTACGCCATCAAAAAATTCCTTGTAGCTCATCCAGCCGAAGACCTCTACGATATCTGGCCCAAGTAGAGGAATAATCACAAGCCCACTGCCAAACATGAGTAGACTGGCCTTCAAGAACTCAAGGAAAAGCGGCAAAATAATGGGGAGTTCTACTAATGCAGTGGTTATTCCTTGGAAGCTGAAGGGTGTAAATAGAAGGACGGCTAAAGTGGTCCTCTTCAAATCTGGACCGTAAAGAAGGATTCCAACTAGACCTGATGTAACTATTATGATTGCTTCGTTTATTGTGGTGAAGTAGGTTGCCAATATCGTTGCTAAAAAGATGCATGCCAGCTTCCAGTCAGTTATAGATGCTTTGCCAAGCCTAAGAACCGTGACAAGTATGATAGCGACTACCACAGGATTCATGCCATAAAATAATCCGCCAATACTCGGCATAGCCTTGAATTCAAAGTATAACCAGCTTAAGGCTATCATCATAATAAAGGATGGGATTGTAAATCCAAGTCCGCTTAGAATTCCTCCTAGTTTCCCGTTCTTCACGTAGCCTATGTGAATCGCCATCTCGGTAGCGTTGGGGCCTGGAAGAATATTCGTAATACCTAACATTTCAGTGAACTCGTCCTTGGTCAGCCACTTCTTCTTCTCTACGCAGTCATCCTCCATCATAGAAATATATGCTAAAGGACCACCAAAAGCTGTCCAAGAAAGTCTGAAGAAATATAAAAAAAGACCGAAGAGCGATACGTTATCTGCTGAGGTCTTCATATCTCAATTATCTTCCAGACTGAATTCAGTAGTTCTCACACCAAACTTCATAATAGCTTCTTGGATGTCCACAAACAGGGCATACGTCAGGGGCTTCGCTACCTTCATAAACGTAACCACAGTTTCTGCACTTCCATTTTGTAGGTGAATCTCTTTTGAAGACTTTTCCCTTTTTCACATTCGCCAACAGTTTCCTAAAACGTCTCTCATGATAGCTCTCTACTTCAGCGATGCCGCGAAAAGTTCTGGCTACGTCTTTGAATCCTTCTTTCTCTGCGACCTCAGCAAAGCCTGGATAGAGTTTTCCCCACTCAAGTTTCTCGCCTTCTGCTGCTGCCTTCAGGTTTTCAGCTGTTGACTCAGTAATGCCTGCAGGATATGTTGCTGTAATTTCTGCTACTCCACCTCTGAGATGACTGAAGAATAGTTGTGCGTGTTCTTTTTCGTTGTCTGCTGTTTCTAGGAAGATGGCTGATATTTGTTCGTATCCTTCCTTCTTGGCTACGCTAGCGAAGAATGTGTATCTGTTTCTAGCTTGGGACTCACCTGCGAATGCTGCTAACAGATTTTTCTCGGTTTTGCTTCCCTTTAATTCCATTACTCAACACTCTCCTTCTGACTTCTATATGTAGTGTAAGGCACATAAAAACATCCACGATGAATCAGGACTACTAATCTTATGTATGATAGTGAACTAGATATATTGTTTTTCGAACTTTTTTTGAGGAAACTTATTTGATCAGTTCGCTTGACTACTCGTATGACTTCTTCACATAACGTAAGTTGTTGTGAACAGTAAAAGTTTAAAATCAGAAGCTACGTAAATCTGTTTGAACCCAAAAAACCAATTTACATGTGGGGGTATGACGTATTTCTAAAAAAGTGCAAGATGAAGTATTAGAAGAGTTGAAGAGTATTAGGCAACTTCTTGAACCTAAGCCTGCACCGCCATCTCCACCGCCTAAAGGTATGTCGGCTGAGTTCAAAGACTTTATATCAAAAAATAAAGTAGTGGGGCTTGCAGTGGCCTTTATTTTTGGTGTTTATTCAGGGCAACTAGTACAGGCACTTGTCAATGACCTACTTATGCCAATAATAAACCTCGTCTTACCTAATGTACCGTGGGACCAAATAGTATTCGGGCCCTTCAAAGTGGGTCATTTCACAGGGCAACTGATAACATTCATAATCGTAGCCTTTGTAATCTTCGCATTGGTAAAAGCCACCAGAAAATGGGGCATAGAATAATCTCAGTTGAACTTTACTGTAGCTCTCAACGCCTTACTTTTACTTGGATTTAATGTATTTTTCTGGGTCTCTATCAAATTTTTGTTTACATCCAAGTGCGCAGAAGTAGTAGGTCTTACCTTTGTAGTCTGATTTCCATTTTGCAGTTTTCGCGTCAATATCCATGCCGCAAATTAAATCCAAAACCATTCCATCTTACCTCCATAAGGAGATTAGCTATATGCAACTAAATATTTTTTCTGGAATTGGCTGTATAGTAATTTTAGTGCCAGCTATAGCGAAAGCATATTTCCTTCCATCAAGTTGTTTCGACTTTGGAAGTCCCATCTTTTTTCTCTACTTTAAAGACATGATCCGCGAAGCTCTCTAGTTCTCTTTCATGCGAAACTATAATGACCTGTGGGCATTTCAGCTCTGTCAGAATATCTCGCACCTTGAACAGTTGTTCCTTACTGAAACCATCGGTTGGTTCATCTAGGATTAGTAGATTCGATTTCAAGCCTGTTGATACTTTTTGAACAATTGTGTTCAGAGCAAGCCTGTAAGCTAGAGCGACACTTGTCTTTTCACCCCCACTCAGGGATGTCAAGTCCTGGTCGTAGCCTTCTCTTTCTACGAGTGGCGTGAAATCCTCGTCTATCAAAATCAGGGTCCTCAATCAACACGTCAAAACAGCGCTGGAACTGCTGGTCGAAATCTCGGTTTATGCTTATCATCACTTGCCGCTCTATCACGTCTAGAGTCGGTACGAAGTATTCAGAAAGCCATACATAATAATCGGTCAGTTTATCTCTCTTTATCTTCTGTTCTTTCTTTTTTCCAATATCATCTTCTAACGTCTTCGCACTAACTCCAAGAGTACTGATGCTACCTTCGTTAGTGTTAATGTCTTTTCTTACGCGTTTCAGCTCGTTGTCTATTTCGTCTTTCTCTTTCTCAAGATTTTCAATCTTTTTAGATAGTATTTTGTAATCTTTTTCTGCTGCAAGTGAAGCGGCAAGGTCTCTGCTGGCCTTATCGACTTCTTCTTCCAGTCTTTTGGTTTCCTCTTTGTTCTTGTTTATTCTCCCTTCCCATTCAGTGACTTTTGCATTCAGTCCTTTGAGTTCTTTCTGAGCATCATCAAAATCTATGAGTTTTGACTTTAGTCCATCTGATTCTTCAACAAGTTTCTCTTGCTCTTTTATTAGTCTACTCAATCCTTCTCTAGCTACGGTCTTTTCAACTATCTTGAGCTGGAACTCTTTGGGGTCTGCCGGTCGATCACACGTAGGACAGATGCCTTTTTCTTCAACCGACATATAGTCATTGAGCTTGGCTTCTATTTGATCGAAATCTCTCCTGAGTTCCTTCTCTTTGTTTCGTGCTTTTTTGATATCTGCATCTAACTCATTTCGGCTCTTATCAGTCGGAGGCTCAAGTTTGGTCAATTCATCAATAGTTGGCTTGTTCTTGGAGATATCGGAACTCAATGCGTCGTTTTCTTTGTTGAGTGCATCTATGCGTTTTTCTTTTTCCTTGATTTCCCTCTGGTAACCAGGTATCTGGGCTTTGATGTTATCAATTCTCAGTTTCTCTTCCTGTAGCTTGTCAAGTTGCTCTTTTGCACTGTTGAATCTTTCATCTAGGTCTGTTTCTTTCTTTCTTAAATCGATTTGTGATTCTTTTAATCTCGATATATCGGCTTTCGTTTTCCTTAGCAAGTCTTCTTTTTCGCCTAAGTCAGAAATTTGTCCTTCAAAGAATTTTGACTGCTGTTTTATCGTCTTCGTAGTGCTCTGGGCATTCTCGCTGGCTATCTTATAGTCCTCTACACCAAATGCCTTTCTAAGAGTCTGTAGCCGCTTGTCAGAATCTTGTATGAGTATTTCTTTCATCTCTTCTTGAGGTGTAAAGACAGCGTATCGGTATATAACACTCTGAGCCTTTGGATCAGATGGTTCGTTGAAATTGAGTATTTCGAGAATACGCTCCTTCAGTTCTGTTGCAGACAAGGAAAGTCTTTTTCCTTCAGTTTCTATGTACCCGTCACTTCCTTGCGCTACAGAATTACCTCTTCTTACAAGGGATCGATGTACCTTGTACTCTTTGCCATCTATTTCAAAGACTAAAGTAGTGGATCCATTCTTCGCACCTAACCTTAGTAAGGAATTCCCTCTCTGAGAGCCCAGACCGAATAGTGCAAATTCTATAGCGTTAAGTATTGTCGATTTTCCAGATCCAATATCACCTTCAAACAGGGTAGTACCAAGGGTAAAGACAACCTTCTGATCCTCGTAACTCCTGATGTTCTCCATGTCTAAGGATTGTAGAATCATTCCATAGCCTCCGTAAGACCTAGCGTCTTAAGAGACATAACCATCATCCTCTCAACGTAGTCCTTTCTCTCCTCGGTAGTCTTCTTATCTTGTATCAGAACGTTAAGCAGATTTACAGCAAGATTGGTGCCTTTTTCTCCTTTCAACTTGGGTTCTTTGACCTTGACATTACCTATGTTTTCTCTTAGGAGATTGATTTCTATCTCATGAACATCCTTTCCTTCCACTCTAATACCGGAGTACTCTTTTGAGGAAAGAGCGTTCCGGTTGATATTTGCGTATATAGCGCCATTTTGCAGAAGGATCTCTTTTAACTGAGTGAAGTCAATGTCAGATGTCTTGCCTCCTGAAAGCTCGCCGCTAACCTTAAGCAGAACCAGTTTACCCTTTACTGATAATTTCTTGACCTTGTCGACCAGCTCTTCCTTTGCTTTAGTAGAGTTCTTATTTGACACATCATATTCAAATTTCAAGTACTCACAGACTTTGGTCTCAACAAAATGGACGTCTTTTACCATATGATTGAAGGAAACGATAAAGAACCCTTGCTTCTCACCATCAGCATTTTGCTCCAAGTCTCTAAAACTATAGCCGAAAAGGGTGCCAGGATATCTGATGGTGCCATACCCTTGCAGTTTCTTTTCCATCTTTACATGGACATGCCCTCCAGCATAATAGTCGAAGCCTTTTGGAAGATTGGAAACTGGTATTGACTCCATCTGAGCTAAGAAAGCGGGTTTGAGCTCGTCTAGGGCTGTGTGAAAAGCAAAAATCTTAAAACCTTTTTCCTTCTCTAGGGATTCTCTGTCCAGAATCTCATAGTATTCCTTTTCTAAACCGAGTGTCCTACCTGAAATGCCGACAAGTTTAGCTTCGGTCTTCTGGTCCTTGAAAAACTTCAATTTGAGCTTGCCGTCTGCAACTTCTCCTTTAACGATTTTCTGGAAAAGCCCAGCACTAGAAAGTATGTCAACTATTGAAGTTTCGTTTGGACTAAAGTCATGGCTTCCATAGATTACATAAATGTATATTCCTTTGTCCCTGATTTCCTTCATCGTTATGACGGCTTGATTCACGATTCCCATATCTGGGATGTTGGAATTGAATAGGTCACCGCTAATTATTATAAAATCAACCTGCTCTTCTATACATAGATTCAAAGCCTTTTGGAAAGCTTTTAGCGATAGCTCTCGGAGCACAGGGTCTCTGAACGCGCCAAGATGACAATCCGCTATATGCGCGAACTTATACATTACATCACCCTACAAACACAGTATTTGACCTTTTTTCAACGGATTTAGAACACGACTCTAAATAATCTTCAAACAGGGGAACTTTGATGGGAACAGCAAACTTGGTGAATATACTGCTTACAATGGCTTCTCCCCTGTCCAAGCTAGCAATGTTCCTATCATCATCTGACAGGTCTTGAGCTGCGCTCCCAATTAAGGCATGTCTTTCGGATAACAATTCGTTGCCCATGATTATTTTGGTATTCATGTTAGCAAGAATATCTGGTGGGATCACACTGGCAAGTTGGGTTATCGCAATTAGGCCAATATTGAACTTTCTGCCTTCTCTCGCAATCTTGCTGTATATGTTGCCGCCCAGACTAGCTAACTTGTCGGCTCCCAAAACACGCGGCGCCTCTTCAATCACAATGCTGACAGGCACTTTCTCTGCCAGTTTTCCATCAGATTTGTAACCCTGATATCTATAGAATACCTCATTAGCTATGATACTCCCAATAAGCAACTCTGCCTCATCGCCGAGCTTTGAAGTATCCAGGATTATAGTCTTGCCATTTTCAAGGTTTTTGACGATATCTTTGGCTGTTGACTCTCCAGCAGCGTTGCTGAAAACCCTATTCCGACATATAATCTCATCGTCCTCTAAGTAAATCGACAATGATACTCTCACTATTCTCTGTAAAACCGTGAGTGTAATGGGGCTTATACCTTCTACTTTTTTGCCTCTGACTATGCTTTCTATCCACTCATCACCATACGTTGCCCTGTAGAGTCTTACGGCATGTTGTTGCGCATCAGTTAAGTGAATCACTCCTTCAAGATGCCGAGGCTCGATCGACTTTAGGTTAACCATAAGGGTATTTGTGCCTGCGGGAGGATTTGTCGAATAGTAGCGAAGGTTGTCCCTTGCCTTTGGATGATCTTTTAGCCCTTTACCAGTCCTACCATAATATTCATCATGCGCATCTAGGACAAGTATTCCAAACGCGCCTTGACCGAGCACGCTGCACAACATGACCTTTACGAGATTGCTTTTTCCTCTACCAGTAGTAGAAGAAATTAGTATGTGATGAGATAATGCGTCTAGACCATTTAGGTAGGTATCTACGCCAACAATCTTTGAACCACTTCGAACCTTTCCTAAGTAAATTGGTTTCTCAGGTATGCTCAAGAACTCAAGGTCTTTCTTCTCTATACGTCGGACAGTGCCAAAGAAATCTGGAAGCATCTTCGGAGTCTTCTGCTCCGAGATGCGCAAAACAGCCTTGCTTTCTGCAAGGATGTAGTTCCTAAGTTGAGGCTCCAAGAACTCCATACCTGCTCCAAGTCCCTCGAGTTTCATGCCAGATATTAGTTCACGAGCGACTTGAGAAATTTGGCTGCCGTAGAATAAATCATAGACTTGGAGAATAACGGAATTCTCCCCCTCTTCCACTACCAACAAATCTCCAAGTTCAATTTTTTCACCACTTTTTTCTCTAATGAGTATCTTTCCGAATTGACCTGCTATGATTTGTCCACACACGCTCATCTTACTCACCCTCGTAACATGTTAAGGATATCATGAGCATCTTTCGACTCGATGTGTCTTGAGAATTTGGGCCAAGATCCAAGCTTCGACACCTCAGAGAGGAGCATGACACGATAAGTTTCAAGCTCTTCGTATCTTATTCGCGCGTTGGCGTCTGCGTCTATCAAACCGTACGGATATCCTGGAAAGCTGGCATCACAAGAGTTGATGCAGAGTTGGCAGAGCACCTCGTTAATCTCTCCCAGAGTAAGAAACTTAGCCTGTTCTTCATATATTTCGTAACGAAACACTCTTTGAGCATTTTCATGAAGTTTGACGATGAAAAATGCCGCTTCATGTTCTGGGCTCAGTGAGTCGGCTATAGGATGGTAATACCATAAAGGACCTACCCTTGAATCCTCTGAGAGTTTCCTTATCGCTCCAAGTAGCGATAGCCCAGTTGTGGTAAAAAGTTGGCTGGTTTTCGATAATCCTGAGTAAACAATGCTCTTCTTCTTGCTGACTCTATATGCTTCTTTAGCATAATCTGATTCATTCACGAATGCTGTCCTAAGGGTGCCATCCATGACCAGTACATCTCCTTTCTCTAACTCATTTTCAATTACATAACGTGAAAACTTCCATTCAGCAAACCTTCTAGCTATAGAAGCGACGCGGGATATATCAGCCCTTGAGCTCCCAACCATTAGCCTTCTATCCATTGAACTGAAGGATAGGTCAGACTCGTCTGGCACAAATTTGTCGAACTTGTCGCTGACAGGAAAAATTGATGTATCAAAAAAGATTTTATTGTTCTTGAAAACTGCAAAGGTAGCTGAGAAAAACTCGATTGCCTGTGGAATATTTGAGCTCTGAATTCTACTCCTCCCTTCAAATATATTGAAGTAGACTCTATTTAGCTGTATGGAGAAGTTTGGCGCGCTTAACAGTTCACTATTTCCACCATCTACAAAAGCAAGTTTTCTGTCAGACTTCACGAGACAAATTGGCTTGAAATTTTCCACACTGAATGGATGAGTTCTGTAGTTGTGGCTACTGAGGAATGGTTCTCCTAGTTCACTATCTCTTATCATTCCATCTAGATTTTTGATGACTTTCTTTACAACTTCCCCTATCATGTCAAACACCTACGGCAATGAAGAATTTGAATGGACAGTTATCTTACACTCCATGATGAGAATGTCAGTAACATAATCTAGTCTATCTTTAACCGTATTCTCCTCTTGCCATTTGTTCATATAAACATTAAGAATTTTCAATTGCATCGTGAATTTTATAACTTTAATGAAAGCTTATGATTTAATGCAAGGTTTTAGTAATATGAGTAAACTTATCGGCTACTTGCGTCTGATGCGTCCAGTGAACTGTTTAATGATGGGTTTTGCTGTCATTGTCGGCGCAGCTCTTGCAAACCCAATTGTTATATGTGTCCAGTTGCAGCAGCTTGTCGTTGGATTCATCACTGGTTTTATGTTAACTGGAGCATCTATGGCTATAAATGACTACTATGATCGAGAAATCGATGCTGTAAATGAACAAAAGCGTCCAATCCCAAGTGGCTTAATCAAGCCAGATGAGGCACTAACTTTTGCATTGACTCTAGCAATATTAGTTTTTGTGGCTACATATTTAACAAACATTTCCTCTTTTGTAATAGCCATAATTGCATGGCTAGTCTCTTTAGCTTACAATACTTTTGGGAAACGCCGCGGGTTATTTGGTAATTTTCTCGTGAGTGCATGTGTTGTGACTCCATTCATTTACGGGAGTGTAGTAGCCATTAATACGGTTGGTTTGAACGTTTTGATTTTCGTCTTAATGGTTTTTCTCTCAAATACTGGTAGAGAAATAACTAAAGGTATTGTAGATGTTCAAGGGGACCGATTGCAAAATGTAAAGACTTTGGCAGTGTGTCATGGAGAGAAAACCGCTGCTGTTACAGCCGTGTTCTTTTATCTTTCGGCAGTTCTATTGACCCCTATACCTTGGTTTCTACGACTTGTTTCTTTTTGGTTCATTCCTTTAGTAACTATAACTGACTTCGGGCTTGTAGCGTCATCATTTTCACTTCTTAAGAATCATTCGAGAGAAAGCGCCAGAAAGGTCAAGAATACGGTTCTTCTATGGTTCCTTGTTGGATTGTTAGCATTTGTCGTGGGTGCTTTAGGGTGAGCTGATAATCATTGAAGAAGTTTTTGCGAATGTTTTTTGTCAGCTTTCTCAGCTTTACAATCAGCTTGGCTTTCTCTTCCCTTTTTTACGTTTTTCATTTTTCGACAAAATCTTTATGGCGATTACTGTGGCGATAGTAACAACTTTCGAAGGGCTTTCACCAAAAGGTCTCGATAATCTAACAGTACCTATCTTTGGCGCTGTAACTTTCCTATTATTGAATGGAAGCAATTAAACGCTTAAGAAAGATTCACAAATATCGACTTACTTAATGCTCGGGTCTATGTTTTTTCTTTTGCTTTTTCCAGTAGTTCCAAGACCTCGTCTACAAATTTAAAGTATACAGGATCTCTCAAGTATTGTGCCCTAGGTCTAGGTATGTCAATTTTTACCTCTCCGACAACTTTTCCTGGTCGCGTCGACAGCACTATTACTCTATCTGATATAAATACTGCCTCCTCGACGTTATGGCTTACCATTATAAAGGTGTTTGTCGGCAGGTCAGGATCTAGCCAAATCTCAAGCACTAGCGCACGGAGCGTTTTAGCGGTAAGTTCATCAAGTGTAGAGAACGGCTCATCCATGAGCAAGACTTCTGGTTTCAATGCTAACGCCCTTGCGATTCCGACACGTTGCCTCATTCCTCCTGAAAGATCATGCGGATACGCGTTTTCGAAACCCTTCAGCCCTACCATTTCCAGATATTCTTGAGCATCACGAATTCGATTTTCCTTATCAACACCTTGCACTTCTAATGGTAATTCAATGTTTTCTATAGCAGTTTTCCATGGCAATAAACCAAAAAGTTGAAAGACCATAGCAATCTTCGGACTGGGTTGATCAATAGACTGACCATGGAATAATACTTTGCCAGAATCTGCTTTTTCTAAACCAGCAATTATTCTGAGCAGAGTAGATTTTCCGCAGCCAGAGGACCCCACCAAACAAACAAACTCATTTCCAATCGAAAAACTCACTTTATCCAAGACTAAAAGTTTGCCTTTTTCCGTCGTAAACGTTTTTGTAATGTTTTCTACTTCAATCACTGACAAGATTTACACCTCTACATGATATTTTTCGAATTTTCTAAGAAGGGGACGCCAAACAAATCCTTCCATGGCAAGAACAATTGCCGCAATTATCCCCAAGATAAAGATGAGTATAATCGTATTTCCAAACTCGTATCCTGCTT